>Ga0116230_10002878_pt1 | contig 16627 bp, 19 predicted proteins | sample S1TSphfallax_3_FD_88678 | JGI IMG/M metagenome (GOLD analysis project Ga0116230, IMG submission 88678) | Host-associated microbial communities from peat moss isolated from Minnesota, USA - S1T2_Fd - Sphagnum fallax MG | ecosystem: Host-associated > Plants > Peat moss > Unclassified | place...
CGCGGCCGTCTTGTTTTGGAGGATCGCGTATCGCAACTTCGAAGCGCGTAAGGCGCAATGAGGAGATCTCGGCACCGTCGGTGCGTGTGATCGCCGCCGATGGTAGTCAAGCAGGTGTCATGTCGCGCGCGGAAGCGCTGCAAATGGCGACCTCGCAAGCCCTGGACCTCGTTGAGGTCTCGCCGATGGCGGAGCCGCCGGTGGTCAGGGTCATGGATTTCGGCAAGTTCTTGTTCGAGCAGAACAAGAAAGCGCATGCGGCGAAGCGCAAGCAGAAGCAGATACAGGTAAAGGAAATCAAGTTTCGTCCCGGAACGGAAGAGGCGGACTACCAGGTCAAACTGCGTAGCATCGTCCGCTTCCTGACCGAGGGTGATAAGGCCAAGGTGACCTTGCGTTACCGCGGCCGTGAGCTCGTACACCAGGACATCGGTCGCAAGCTCTTGACGCGGATCTCTGAGGATCTCGCCCCCTATTCGGTGGTCGAGCAGAATCCGTTGATGGAAGGCAAGCAGATGATCATGGTATTCGGGCCCAAAAAGAAGTGAGCGGCAGACCTTAAAGACCTGCCGTCCCGCCTATAGCGGCGCGTTCGAACCAGCGATGGCGGGTTTGGGCGCACTTGTGAATAGGGCTACAAAAATCAGGAGTCCAGCGTGCCTAAGATGAAAACGAAGAAGGCCGCGTCGAAGCGTTTTCGCAAAACTGCGAATGGCTTCAAACGCGGTCAGTCCCATCGTCGTCATATTCTGACGAAGAAACCCAGCAAGCGTAAGCGCCAGCTGCGCCGCGAGAGCGGCGTGCACGAGACCGATTTGGGTCGCGTCAAAGCCATGCTTCCTTTCGCTTGAACACCTGGAGTTAACAGAATATGGCACGAGTCAAACGTGGTGTCGTCGCCGGTCGGCGGCACAAGAAAATCCTCAAGAAGGCGAAGGGCTATTTCAATGCTCGGCGCAAGGTCTTCCGTACCGCCAAGCAGGCGGTCATCAAGGCCGGTCAATACGCCTATCGTGGTCGCCGCGAGAAGAAGCGTGAGTTCCGCGCTTTGTGGATCACACGCATCAACGCGGCGGCGCGTCTGTGCGGCTTGACCTACAGCACTTTGATCGACGGGTTGAACAAGGCAGAGCTGGCGATCGATCGCAAGGTGCTCGCGGATCTCGCGGTCCACGACATGCCGGCGTTCGCGGCGATCGCTGAAAAGGCCAAAGCCAGTTTGACGGCAGCCTGATCTCGAAGGGGCTCTGACTCGCGATCCGGTGCCCCGAGAGCCGGATCGCGCGTCGCCGCCTCGAGCGCTCATGGCCAGCCCGGAATCGCTTCTGCTGCTCGTCGAGCAGGCCCTCGCCGAGGTCGCTGCGGCTGCCGATCTTTCCCATCTCGACGAGGTCCGCGTCCGGTTGCTCGGCAAGAAAGGGCTGCTGACCGAGCAACTGAAGAGCTTGGGGGCGTTGCCCGCGAGTGAGCGGCCGTCGGCCGGCGCGAGAATCAACGAGGCCAAGGCGCAAATCCTCGCGGCGATCGAGGCGCGGCACGCGGCACTCGTGCAACTGGCCCTCGCGCAGGAGCTCCGGCAAGGAGCCATCGACGTGACCGCGCCCGGGCGCGGGCAGGAGCGCGGCAGTCTGCACCCGGTCACGCGCTCGCGGCTGCGCATCGAGCAAATCTTCAAGCAAGCCGGTTTTCAAGTCGCCACGGGTCCCGAAGTGGAGGACGACTTCCACAATTTCGAGGCGCTCAATATTCCCGCCAATCATCCGGCGCGCGCGATGCACGACACCTTCTATTTTCCCGACGGGCGACTGCTGCGCACGCATACCTCGCCGGTGCAGATCCGCGCGATGCGCAAGTCTCAGCCGCCGCTGTCGGTGATCGCCCCGGGGCGGGTCTATCGCTGCGACTCGGACATGACCCACACGCCGATGTTTCACCAGGTCGAGGGTCTCGTGGTCGGCGAGAACGTGAGCTTCGCAAACCTCAAGGCCATGCTGCACGGCTTCGTCGAGCAGTTTTTCGAACGGCCCTTAGGTGTGCGCCTGCGCCCCTCGTATTTCCCGTTCACCGAGCCCTCGGCCGAAGTCGACATTCAATGCGTCTTTTGTCTTGGGGCCGGATGCCGGGTGTGCAAGCACACCGGTTGGCTCGAGGTCCTGGGCTGCGGCATGATCCATCCGAACGTGCTCGAGACGTCCGGGATCGACAGCGAGCGCTGGCAAGGCTATGCCTTCGGGATGGGCATCGAGCGGCTGACCATGCTGCGCTATGGCGTCGATGATCTGCGTCTGCTCTTCGAAAACGATCTGCAATTCTTGAAGCAATTCCCGTGAAACTCACCTATCGCTGGTTGCAGGAGTTCGCGCAGCAGACGGTCACACCGGCCATGCTCGCCGAACAGTTGACCCTCGCCGGACTCGAGGTCGAGGCGCTGGCCCCGGTCGCGCCGCCGTTTTCGGGCGTGATCGTCGGCGAGGTCTTGACCACTGCGCGACATCCGGACGCCGAGAAGCTGTCGGTCTGCGAGGTCACGACCACTGGCGCGGACCGTCTGCAAATCATTTGCGGCGCGCAGAACGTGCGCCCGGGGCTCAAAGTCGCGGTGGCGATGGTCGGTGCTCAGCTGCCCGGCGACATCACGATCAAGCGCGCGAAGCTGCGCGGACTCGAGTCCTTTGGGATGCTGTGTTCCGCGCGGGAGCTTGGGCTGGGGGATGCGCACGACGGCATTCTCGAACTCGCTGCGGACGCCGTGCCCGGCGTCGATGTGCGCGCCGCGCTCATCCTCGACGACACGATCCTCGAGGTCAAGGCGACTCCGAACCGCGGCGATTGCATGAGCGTGTTCGGGATCGCGCGCGATTACGTTGCCGCTCGTGAGCGGCGCTACCTCGAGGCGCAGGTGCCCGCGGTCGCCGCGGTCGGCGAGTCGCGCTGGCCCGTGCGTATCGATGCGACGGAGGCCTGTCCGCTGTTCGCTGCCCGCGTAATTCGCGCGACCCGGCCCGGCGTTGCCTCTCCAGCGTGGTTGCGGGAGCGGCTGCGCCGCGTCGGCCTGAACAGCATCTCGCCCTTGGTCGACGTTACCAACTACGTGGCGGCTGAGTTTGGCCAGCCCATGCATGCCTACGATCTGACCCGTCTCGCCGGCGCCGTGCACGTGCGCTGGGCGGAGGCCGGCGAACGCATCACGCTGCTCGACGACAAGGAATACGCGCTCGCGCCCGACTTCCTCGTCGTCGCCGACGATAACGGTGCCGCGGGCCTCGCCGGCATCATGGGCGGCCGACCGACAGCGATTTCCGAGCGAACCACCGACGTGCTGCTCGAGGCTGCGCATTTCACGCCCGCAGCCGTGGCCGGACGCGCGCGCCGTTTGGGTCTCTTCACCGAAGCGGCGCAGCGCTTCGAGCGCGGCGTCGATCCGCGCTTGCCGACGCTCGCGCTCGAGCGGGCGACTGCCTTGTTACTTGAGATCGTCGGCGGCGAACCCGGACCCGTGCTCGTCGCGGGCACAGCGGGCGATCCGGCGACAGAGGCCGAAACCTTAAATCTGCGCCGTAGCCGGCTGACGCGCTTGCTGGGCTCGGCGGTGCCGGACGACGAGGTGACGGCTCTGCTGAACGCGATCAGCCCGCAAGTACAAGCGTCGCCCGACGGCTGGCGCGTGCTCGCCCCATCGCATCGCTTCGACCTCAAGATCGAAGCGGACCTGATCGAGGAGGTCGCGCGCCTGCGCGGCTTTGAGAACATTCCTGAGAGCCCCGCGTTCGTTCCGCAGGTTCCCGGCGAGGCGACCGAATCGCGTGTGCCCACCGAGCGCTTGCTGGCGGCACTGATCGACCGGGGCTACCGCGAGGCAATCACCTACAGTTTCGTCGATCCGGGTCTGCAGCGGCAATTGTTTCCCGCGATACCCGCGCTCGCGCTGGCCAATCCCTTGTCGGCTGAACTCAGTGAAATGCGGGTCTCCCTGTGGCCCGGTCTGCTGCAGGCCGGACGTGAAAATCTACGGCGCCAGCAGACCCGCGTGCGGTTGTTCGAGTTCGGCAAGAAGTTCGCTGTGCAAGGCGCAGACTTGTTCGAGATCGAATCGCTGGCCGGTATCGCCAGCGGTACGCGCACGCCGGAACAGTGGGGCGAGCCGCAGGTCGCGCTCGATTTCTACGACGTCAAGGCGGACCTCGAGAGCCTGCTCACGCTCGCCGGCGATGCCGAGGCACTCCGCTTCGTGGCCGAGGATCTCACCTGTCTGCGACCGGGCCGCAGTGCCCGCATCTACCGAGGCAAAGAGCCCCTTGGCTGGCTGGGCGAGTTGCACCCGCAGCTCGTCCGCTCGCTGGGACTCGCGCAGGCGCCCTTGTTGTTCGAATTAGATGTGGGGTCAGCTTTCACTTCTAACATATTACAATTTAAGAAGATCTCGAAATATCCGAGCGTGCGGCGCGATTTGGCGGTTGTCGTCGACGAAAGCGTGCCGCTGGCAGTCTTGAAAGAAAGTGTTAATGTGAGCGCTGCGGGCCTGCTGACGGAGCTGCGGATCTTTGATGTGTACCGTGGTCCTAACATAGATTCTGGTCGAAAAAGCATCGCTTTAGGCTTGATTTTACAGGACTCTTCCCGCACTCTTACAGACGTAGATGCAGATGCCGTAGTGGCCAAAGTGATCACACGGCTTCGGGATGTGTTGAGCGCCTCCATAAGAGACCAATAAGCATGGCAGCCCTGACCAAGGCAGAGATGGCCGAGGCCCTATTTGAACAATTGGGGCTTAACAAGCGCGAGGCACGGGAGCTCGTCGATTTATTCTTCGAGGAGATCCGCGCCGCTCTGTCCTCGGGCGAACAGGTCAAACTTTCGGGTTTCGGTAACTTCGATCTACGGGACAAGAATCGTCGGCCCGGGCGCAACCCGAAGACCGGCGAGGAGATTCCGATCAGTGCACGCCGCGTCGTCACGTTCCGTCCTGGCCAAAAACTGAAGGCTCGGGTAGAGGCCTATGCTGGAACCAAGCAACAATAGCGAACTGCCGCCGATCCCCGGCAAGCGCTACTTCACGATCGGCGAAGTCAGTGACTTGTGCGGCGTCAAACCGCACGTGTTGCGCTATTGGGAACAGGAATTTCCGCAACTCAAGCCCGTGAAGCGGCGCGGCAATCGCCGCTATTACCAGCGCCAGGACGTGCTGATCATTCGCCAGATCCGCAGCCTCCTGTACGAGCAGGGCTTCACGATCGGCGGCGCGCGCAACCGCCTCGAGGGTGACGACGCCCAGGTTGATCTCAATCAAAGCCAGCAGCTGATCCATCAGATGCGGCTCGAACTGGAAGAACTCATCAAGATCCTGCGCCGCTGAGCGACGCAGCAAGCAAGAAACACCGTCCCGGATGGGCTATAATTTCGGGCTACGGTCGGGGCGTGGCGCAGCCTGGTAGCGCACTTGCATGGGGTGCAAGGGGTCGCAAGTTCGAATCTTGTCGCCCCGACCAATGATTCGCGGCTCTATGCCACGGGGTCGTCATAGTGGCGAGAAGACTTCTTCAGCGGGCCGTCATCAAGTTCTGGCGCCGCGCCGTTCCGAGCTTCAGCATTCTGGTTGGTCAGAAGCGGGTGCATGTCTCGGGAAACAATCTCAAGCCCGCGGTCTTGCTCACCTGGGAGAATGGCTGGAAGGTCGAAATCATTCGCCGGATTCTCGCGATCGAGAAGGGTGATTTCATAGACGTCGGCGCGAATGTCGGTCAAACGCTGTTCGATTTCTACGCGGCCGCGCCGACCGGACGCTATGTGGGCTTCGAGCCGCATCCTAGTTCCTACTCGTCCATTTGCACTCTCGCGTCGGAAAACAAATTCGAAAACTGTGTGATTTTGCCCGTCGGATTATCGGACAGTCTTTCGGTCTTGAATTTGTACTCAGCAATCGGTTCCGCCACGGACAGCGGTGCATCCATTGATCCCGAGTTGCGCGGAACCCGTGAGCTGAGACACACCCAGGTTCTTTGTTGCCGTTTCGACGATTTGCGTGTCCGTTTGGGCATCGCCTCGATCGGGTTGATAAAAATCGATGTGGAGGGCGCGGAAATCCAGGTACTGCGCGGTATGGAGGAAACGCTCGCCGAGTTGCGGGCCCCCCTGATCTGCGAGGTTTTGTATGCTAACGCCCGCGCGGATATCACGCGCTACGAAATCACCGTGAAATCCATCATGGAGTTCCTGGTACGGCTCGAGTACCTCGTGTTTCGCGTTCGCAAAGACCGGAATGAACAATTTCAGGGACTCGAGCCGACCAGTGTTTTCCCGATCCAGATTTGGACCGAGGAAAATGCGCATGAGTGCGACTATCTAATGATCCCGAAGGAAAAACGCGGCAACTACGCGATGCTCGTGGGACCGGGCGGCTGACCTAGCCCTCTGACGAACCGGCGTCGTCGCGCAATCAAGGCGCGCCTGGCGCGTTCATTCCCGCAAGAATTCCACCAGCGCCGTCGTCACGAATTCCGGCTGCTCCAAGGTCGAAGTATGCCCCGACTCCGGTACCGTGACCAGGCGCGCGCCCGCGATCCCGTCGGCGATCTCGGCGGCGCGGTCAGGCGGCGTCAGCTGGTCACTGTCGCCGACCAGGACCAAACAAGGGCAGCGAATCGCGGCCAGGCCCGGACGCGAGTCGGGACGACCGATGTTCGTCAACTGCTGGCGGACGAACGCATCGACCCCGACTTCCGCGGCCATGTCGAGAACGACTTGGCGCAAGCGCGCGTCGCTGCGGCGCGCGGGATGGACCGAGTTCGGAAAGGCAGTGCTGACCACTTCGGCGAGCCGGCCGCTCGTGGCGAGCGCGATTTGCGCGCGACGACCGGCGGTTTGCTCGGCGGTGTCCGGTCGGGCCGAGGTATCGAGCAGTGCCAACCGGGCGACGCGCTCCGGTGCCTGGCGCAGGATCTCGAACGCGATGTAGCCGCCCATCGACAGCCCGATGAGCGCGAAGCGCGGCGGGGCGGTGGCGAGGACCCGCCTTGCGATGCCGGCGACGCTGTCGTCGCGTGTATGGTCCGCGATGGTGACGGGCCCGAAGCGCCAAAGTGCGGGGATCTGCGCCGCGTACAATCGCGGGGAGCACAACAGACCGGGCACCAGCAGGATCGGCAGGGACTCGTGCACGCTGGCTACCGACCAGCGTCACGGTGAATGGGATCGATCCAATAGACTTCCTCGACGCGTTCCGCGGCATCGATTTGCAGGTTCACGACGACGGCTTCGTTGTCGCTGCGCACCAGCACGCATTCGAGCGGCGTGTCGCTGGAGCGGTTGATTTCTTGATGCGGCACATACGGCGGAACGAAAATGAAATCACCGGCATCGGCCTCGGCGACGAACTCGAGACGCTCGCCCCAGCGCATGCGCGCGATGCCGCGGACCACGTAGATGATGCTCTCCAACGCGCCATGATGATGAGCGCCGGTCTTGGCATTCGGATGAATGATCACGGTGCCCGCCCAAAGCTTCTGCGAGCCGCGTGCCGCATTGACGGCCGCTGCACGCAGCATTCCGGGCGTCTGCGCCGTGTTGCCGTCGAGGCGGTCGCTCTTGATGACTTTTACGCCATCGCTGCGCCAATCGGGGCTTTCTTGCGACACGCTGCGACTCCGGTTGCCGGTCGTCACGGAGCCCAGGTTGGAACGGCCCGAAAAACCACGATCCGGTCCGAGCTGACTGATAGGGGCGAAGTCGTGAACGTCGGTCCGGTCGCCGTGATATGCGTGACCGTGGTCGCGAGCTTGGCGTTGGCATTGAAGTTCTCATCGGGGACCGCCAAGGCCGCGGCAGCACCCACATCGGCGCCGGTGAGCGAGGGGAACTCGTATGCGTACAGATTATACGTCGAGCCCGCCGTAAGTCCCGAGACCGTCGCTTGCAGCTGCACCAGCATCGGCGGCGGTTGCGTGTTGCTGACACAGCTGCCGTCGTTGCACGTGCCGACGGGCCCGCCGATATACGGCGTTTCGTAGTTGTTGCCTGCGGCAGGGGATGAGTTGTGGTCCCAGGGGTTTGCAACCCAGCTGCCATTCGACTGCGACTCGGTGCGCAGTATGGTCACGAGAACCGGAAGGGTGACGTCCTGGTTGTCGAGCGGGCCGGCCACCGCAAAACCGTAGTTGTGCGGTCCCTTGATCGCGAACACTTCGCCCCCGTCAGGGCCGGTGTTGCCGCTTCCCGTGACGATGTTCTGGTTCGCTGGAATCGCGATGCTGTAACCCGGCGCACCGTCAAGGTTCGCCCCTTCGCGCGTGTTCGCCAGGGACGCGAACGTATAGCCGAAGACGTAAGGCGTACAGCCCACATCGTCACGGCCGGCGCCGAGCGGCACCGACGGATTTTCCGCGAACTTCCACTTACCCTCGACATAGGCCAGGGTGTAGGCGCCATGGTCGTCGAAGTAAAGAACATCGTCGGGATAGTAGGTGGAATCGTTGGGATCATGGTTGGTGCCGATCTTGATGACCGAGACTTCATGGTCATACTGCGTGTCGATTCCGCTATGGAAGTAGACGGCGACCGTGACCTGATTGCCGGCGATCACCTGGGACTTCACCCAGCTCATGTAGTCCCGGTAACCGGCCATGCCCAGATTCGGTTGACGATAACCGGTCGAATAAGGATAAGTTTCGACACGCAGGCGCGAGTTGGCCGCGCAGAGCGATGCGTGCGCGAAGTCATACGGACCCGAGACGCCGGTATCGGGATCCTCGATCAAGAGCTGGGAGTTGTAGTTGCTGAAACCCGCCAAGGTGCTGCCCGCCTGCAGCAGACTCGCCCCACCGCCATTGCTTTCCGGGCCGAAGAAAGCACCGCAGATGAGGCGCGCATTGAACTGACTCATCCACTGGCCGTTCATGAGTCCGCCGATCATCAGGGACGTCTCTCCGCAGTAACCGTCGTTGTTCTCCCATTGGTAAAACGGGGTCACCGGTTGGCGCGGATAGATGTAATGCAAACTCGCCCCCGGCGGCGGCGGGGCACCCCAGAGCGCCTCGACTTGGGCCTGGCCGCATCCCGGAGCGGCTGCGTGAGCCTCATGAGGCACAGCCGCCAGGCCGAGCATCGTGATACCGAGCAACAGAAACGACCGCAGCGTGGCTTGCATGATTTTCCAGTGAGTTGAGTCATGAAGTGGCGACTCCCGATTCTGCCGTACCACAATTGTGTCGGCAACCACAAGCCTCTACCAATCTTGCGTCTTCGGGCATTCTCCCGCGAATACCTCTAATATGATGCGCCGCAGGACAGGTGATCAAATCAAGAACCAGGGGAGAAACTCCGAATGACGATTCGATTGGTTTTCGCGGCGGTCAGCCTTGCGCTCGCTTTCGGGAGTGAAAAACTGCGTGCGCAGGAGGTCGCCGAATCGAGCACGGTGACGCGTCCGAACACTGGATTAGCTGCAAGCCAAGGGCTACTGGTCGTTCCCGCCATGAACACGCTGGTGGCCTATCACTAAGGGACCAAAACCCTTAAGAGAGACCGCGCCATAGTTACTCCCGTCAAAACCGTCGTGCCCGTCAAGACCGTCGTCATCGTGGGCGGTGGGTTCAGCGGCGCGCTGTTCGGCCTCAAGCTGCATCGACGCTGCCCGGAATGGCGGGTCGTTATCGCCGAACCCAAGAAAAATCTCGGCCGCGGCGTGGCCTACGGGGCCTGCGACCCGGACCATTTGTTGAACGTTCCGGTCAGTCGCATGGAGATCGGCCTCACACCGAGCTTTACAGACTGGTTGCAACAGCGGCGTAACTTGCTGGCTGAGGCGTTGGTGGAAAGCGGTCTGGACCTATCCGCCGCTTTCGTGCCGCGCCGCCTGTTCGGGGACTATGTCGAAGAACGCGTCAATGAAGCCATCGACAGCAAGTCGCTTGCCGGCCTGAGCAGTATCCGTGGCGAGGTCGTTCGACTGCTCAATGACCGGCACGGAGTATTGCTGACGGACGGGCGTCAGATCGTTGCCGACATCGTCGTGCTCGCCATGGGCAACCTCCCGCCGCGACCGCCCGGAGGGCCTGACCGGTGGCTCTACGACAGCGGCTTCTTCATCCCGGATCCTTGGGCTGCGGATGCTTTCAGCGATGTGGAGCCGACCGAGCCGTTACTCCTGATCGGGAGCGGACTCACCACGGTCGATACCGCTCTGCGTCTCATCAAGAGGGGTCACCGTGGCCCTCTGCTGGCGACGTCGCGTCGCGGTCTTACGCCGATGACGCATGCGGCCGGCGGCACGTGGCCGGAGTTTTTGCACGACAAGATTCCGGCCTCCGCATTGGCGCTGACCAAAATCGTGCGCCAGCAAATCGCACTCGCCGCTGAGCAGGGCATCATGTGGCAGCGGGTGTTCGATGCCGCGCGCCCCATGGTGCCCAGCATTTGGAACGGCTGGAGTGAGTTCAGCAGGCGGCAATTCCTCCGTCATCTGCGCCCGCGCTGGGACGTGCATCGCCATCGTATGGCACCGCGGGTGAGCGAGGCCTTCGGCCAACTGCAGAGTACGGGCGCTCTCGAAGTGGTGTCCGGCCGCATTGCCGCTTATCGACGCGTCGGCAGACTCGTCGAGGTCACGCTACGCTTGCGCGGTGGTGCCGTGCGGGTCTTCAATGCCGGACACGTGGTCAATTGCACGGGGCCGGGCGGGGACTTCGCAAAGACCGCGATTCCGTTGATTGCGGATCTGCGCGACCGCAGGCTCGCAGTGCCTGATGCTCTCGGCGTCGGCGTGGAAACACGCGATTGCGCCGTGATCGACGGCTTTGGCGAGGCATCCTCCTGGCTATTCGCCCTGGGCCCCTTGACCCGTCCGGCCTGGTGGGAAATTACCGCGGTGCCGGAAATCAATCTGCAGATAGAGCGGCTCGTGGCGCAGCTCAGCAGTCCTGTGACAGCTCAGCGTCTGACCGCAGCCGACTTCATGGATATGGGCGGCGGTATCTGAGCGCGGGATGGTCTGATCGCGATCTAAATCGTGAAATCCTCGGTGCCCTTGAGCGTGCGTGTGATCGTCATTCGTTCATGCAGGCGGACCACCGTCCTGCTGCCCGTGGTCGTGAAAGCAGCGGGGATCAGCCCATGAAGAAAGCAGGCCACGGCTCCGCAGAACATCGCGGCGGCAAAGCTCAGAGCATATTTCTGATGTTCGAAGTACGTCTCGCCAAGTGCGGTTGGGTGATCCAAGAACATGCGCTTCAACATGCTGTAGCTCCTGTGGGGGTCATTTCGTCGCGTAGGGATTCGGATACTTGAGCACGGAAGTCAGGTCGATTCCTCGGATGATGTCGTTGGAGTGATAGAGGAGTCCCCAGGAATCGATCGTCGAGTTGTCGGGGAAGACGCAAGTCTCCAGTTCGCGATCGGGGTTGCTCGTCGCAACCCATGCGCCACCGCCTGCCGAGGTCGCACCGATTTCCGCGCCACCCAATTGCGTACAATAGAACGACGCCGGATTGCCGTTGCCCACCCCGTTCCACGGCACCTGTGCGTAGTACGCCAAAGCCGCGAGCGTGGGCTTGGTCGCCTGCAGCGTCGCGACCGACAGGTTGATGGTCGAGGTATCCGCAGCGGTGTATACGCAAAATTCCTGGGTCGTCGCCAGCGGCAGCCAGTCCGCAGGAGGATTGTTCGTGCCGTAGATCGCCTGTCGCATCTGTAGAATGCCGCCGGTTTGCGCGCAATACGACGTGGCGGCGTCGGCCGCGGTCGGAGGGGCATCGACCACCGTCGCGGCTCGCGCACCGGCCGCCGTCGCGGCTATCAGCATGATCGCGGCCGCCTGGAAAACTATCTTCTGGGTTTGCATCGCTACTCCTCGACGTCAATGTGCCGATGCGGCGACGGCCGCGCAGTCCAAGCTCGTCCTAACGTCCGTCAACACGCCTTTCGCAGCGCTCAGGGTGCGGGCGAAGCAGTGTCCCCGCGAATTCCGTTGCAGGTCTTCGGCGGAACTCGTCTGCCCGGAGTTTCCCGTAAAATTGCCGCTTGCATCGAAATGATCGACGTCGGCCGACTTCACTTCGCTGCGCACCTCTGCAACGGCACCGGGGGATCGATCGTCCGCGCTTGCAACCGTGAGGAGATATTGCTGATCTGCACTCGTGGCCTGTGCCGACGCGCCGCTCTTCTGCACGATATACGAATATTCGAATGTAAACGGATACGCCAGTTGTGTATGGGTCGAATGGCTCGATGAACCATCGGTGACGGTGGTCAGCGAATCCACGCTGTTCGTTTGTGTGATGTTCTGGATGTAGCTGGCGGCATTGATCACGAAGGTCTGCAGGTTCTTGAAGTCGACGTGGCTGTCGACGGTGGTCTCGACGCGGCCGTGCGATGTGTCCACATACCCGGAAATCGCATACCGACGGGAGGAGGACACCACGACCGAGCCGCTGAGGTTTCCGGACGCGTCCGTCGTTAGATGTTCCTTGACCACGGGCGATGGGAGCGCCGTCAAGCTGTTGCTCAGAACCGCTCCCGTCACCTGCGTCGCCCCGTGATCGGCGTAGACGAGCAAATTCGCCGTGGCGAGGAAGTAATTGTTCGCGTTGTAGACGCTGATCGCGAGCGTATGCGCTTGGCCATTGCCGAGCAAGCCGGCGAACGGGGTCAGATCCACGCGGTAAGGTTTGAAGTCCAGTGTCTGTACGCCCGTGATCGGTTGCCACAGGAAGGGATCGATTCCACCGGTATAGATCCAAGGATAAACGGGCGCGACCCCGGCGGGCTGGTCGTCGATACTTACCTCGGTCTCGCGGAACCCCGTGTTGCCGCAGCTCTGTAACTCGCTCGCAACGTCGTTCGGCACGCAGGTGTACCAGAATTCGTCATCGCTCTGGCTTTGCGCGATCACGTCGAGAAACACCCGCTCGGTGTTGGGCGGCAAGCTGATCGATTGACTGAGTTGACTCGTGCCGGAGTCGAGCGCCACGGCCCCTCCCGCCGCGTCCGGCAAGGGGATGACAACATCGGGTGTGTCGGGCGCGGGTGCCCCCGGGGTCAAGGGATAGAACTCCAGCGCCGCGTTCGCATAGATCAGGCCGTTGTAAACGACGCCCCCCGAGGTGCCGACGAAATTGTCGAGATCCGCCTCGCCCGCCTGCGCGGTCCTCAGCAGGGAGGTCAAATCGGTGACGTCGCGCTCGACGTGCCAGGACGGGCTCAAGCTGGTGCTTGGTTCGGCGGTCGTGCCGTAAAAAATATTGGCATGGCCGAGATAGAACGCGGCGGTACGGTCGAATTGGTTGCCCGCGGTGACCGTGAAATCCGCGGTGAACACGACCTTGGCCCAGGGCCCGGGACAGTTCGCGGGGGGTGCGTAATTGAAAGTCTTGGGGTTGAAGTCGGCAAACTCCAGCTCGCTGAATAGCAAGACCGTGCACGGAACACCCGACGGTCGCACCACCGGCGGCTCAGCGGTGATCGGATCAGCCGAGCCGAGCTGTGGCCCAGGTGGCACGATGACAACCTGTGAACGGGCGGCCGTGACACAGGCGGCAGCCAGGATAATCGCGGGTACTGCACGGGGCATCGATGAACACCAGTGGGAGGATGTTCATACAATAATGCAAATCGTTTCGAATGCAATCGATATGAACAGCTTACTCCAAGGTTTGTCGGCGCCCGGACGTGAATCAGCCCGGCTTGTGGCGACGGCAGTCGATGACCGCGCGCAATCCGGGGGCGGCGTCTTGCAGACTGAGTTCGAAGCCATGCAACCGGGCGATCGCGGCGACCACGCTGAGGCCGATGCCGAAGCCTGGCACGATTGAGTTGCGCTCTGCGCGCCGAAACCGTTGCAATACGGCCGTACGTTCGGCAAGCCCGATGCCGGGGCCGTCGTCTGCCACGATGATTCTTGGCGTTGCCGCTTCGCCTCCGCCAATCTCGATGTGGACCTTGCCACCGCTGGGCGAGAACTTGATCGCGTTGTCGACCAGGTTGCTGACCGCCTCGACCAAGAGTTTGGGGTCGGCAAGAACCGGTTCCACCTCGGCGCGCGTTGTCAACAGCTCTATGCCCGCTGCCTCGGCGACGGGCTCATAGAGATCGGCGACGGAAGCAAGGACGTCGTTGAGGTCGATCAGCGAGAAGCCCGCGCGCCGATCGCGCGAATCCAATTGCGACATGCGCAAGATGGCGCGGAAGCGCTCGAGAACGTCGTCGATTTCGTCGATGGCCACGTCCAGCTCCTCGTATCCTGGCTGCGTCGATTGCGGCATGCGGCTCAAGCGGGTGCGCGCCCGTGTCAGTGGAGTCAGCAGGTCGTGGGCTATGACGTCGGTCGCCCCCTTGACTTCAGACATCAGGATCTCTACCTGGTCCATCATCCGGTTGACGGTGCTTGCAAACATGTCCAACTCGTCCAGACGATCGCTCGTGGGCATGCGGCGCGTCAGGTCGCCGGCGGCGATCGCCGCACCGGCCAACTGCAGCGTCCGGAGCCGTCGCAGCGGTCGTACGCTCAGTAGGACGGCGAGCGTCAGTCCGGCAAGAATGATGGTGATTCCGCTCCACCCGAGGGCGGAGCCGATGATTGCACGCATTTCCCGGAGTTGATTCACATCGCGGCCGACCACGAGCAATTCGCCCGACGGCAGACGTCTTTCGATCAGGCGTGCGTTAGCCGGGAAGTCTCGACGAGGCGCGACTTCGACCGGACTGCCGCCGGCTTGCAAGCCGGCAGGTAGGGAGTCGAGATTGCCCGCAAGGTACCGGCCGTCGGCCGAGAACAGCGCAAAAATGTTCGTCGTGCTTCCGTTGAGTGTCAGGTCCTCGATCAGGCGCTCCCGCAATCCCGGAACTGGAGAGTGGACCAAGCCGTCGGCCTCGGTATTCAGAATCCCGTCAACCCGGCGCGTCAGGTAACCCACGGACTGCGCGTATACCATGCCGAGCAGTGCCACGGTCCCGACGGCAAAGATTACGCCATAGAGCACAGTGAGGCGAAAGGTCGTGGTCCGCCAAAGTGTCTTAAACGGCATTGAGCGAGTAGCCCTTGCGCCGTTCCGTCTTGATCAACGACGGAGCGTCGGGCTCGTCGATTTTCTTGCGCAGCCTGCCGACATGGACGTCGATCAAATTCGTCCCCGGGTCGAAGTGGTATTCCCAGACGTGTTCGAAGATGACTTGACGACTCAACATCTGTCCGGGATTGCGCATCAGAAATTCCAGCAGCCGAAATTCCATGGGCAGCAGTTCGATCGAATGCCCCTTGCGCCTCGCCTCGCGGGTGACGAGATCCAACTCCAGATCACCCACGCGCAAGACGAGGTCGGTGCCGGCGGCGCGGTTGTTGTGGCGTATCAGCAGCTCGACTCGCACGACGAGTTCGTCCGGGGCGAACGGCTTGACCAGGTAATCGTCGCCGCCGCCGCGCAAGCCAGCGACGCGCTCGTTGACCTCGCCCATTGCGCTCAACATCAGCACCGGTGTGCTCACGCCACGCTCACGCAAGGTCTTGACGACGAGCAGACCGTCACAACGTGGCAGCATCCGATCGAGGGTGATGGCATCAAAGCGATTCGTCAACGCCGCATCCAGCCCCAGCTGACCGTCGAACTGCTGTTCGACCTGAAACCCGGACGAGGACAAACATGCCGCGATGTCGGCAGAAATCTGGATGTCGTCCTCGATCACGAGAATTCTGGCCATGCGCGCCCTCGGGAGCCGGCCGTCACTCTATCGTATTATCGATCGCGAAGAAGTTATCCTGCATCCGCTTGACGCATCGCGCAAATGCGCCGTCGGGCGGATCCAAACCCAACTGCGCACATGCGACTTGCGTCTTGCGCCGGGTTTGCCGCGGCGAATCGAGAAAGAAGTTGCTGACCGGACCGGGCTTGGTTTGCGGCGTCGTTACGGCAGTTGCGGTCAGGATCACTGGGCGGGATTGCATCGCCTGCAACATACATTGCGCGTGCTCAGCAGTTGCCGGTTGCAGGCCGCGTGCATCGCAGTCACGCTGAGCCTGGTTCGCCGCCTCCGCTTTCGCGGTGGCGTTCAGGGAGTCCGACAGACTGGCTACGCAGGCCTGGAAGTGGTTGACACCCGCATCCAAATGAGGCGAACCTCGGTAGACCCCGCCGATCGGGCTCTCTTGCGGATTCAAGCCCATGACATCGCGGCAGATGTGGTTGACCAAAACCATCTGATCCACCGGCAGTCGATCGGGGTTGTAGGGCGTGGCCGCGACGCAGGCAGTAACGCCTCCGGATGCGATCACGAACGATGCGACGAGCGTTGTTTTGAGCAGCATGATCGTCTCCAAAGCGGCGCGATGATAGCGCGCGATGGAGACATGCTAGATCCGAACGGCTCGGCCATCGGTGAAACAAAATTTACACATAAAACGCTGGTGCGGCAATCAATGCATTGCTTTGCTGTCAGGTGCTCGCAGCACTGGCAGCAACAGGTGAATCCAGAGCGGCGCCAAGAGATAGGACATTGCCGCGATCAGAAACAACGGCCCATAGTGTCCCCTGACCGTCAGGGTCCAACCGGTGAAAGCGAGGATACCCATGCCCCCAAGATTCCCGGCGAATGCACCGATGCCGGTCACCGTCGCGACTCTCGTCACCGGCACGATGTCCGCGATCAA
>Ga0116230_10002879_pt1 | contig 16619 bp, 13 predicted proteins | sample S1TSphfallax_3_FD_88678 | JGI IMG/M metagenome (GOLD analysis project Ga0116230, IMG submission 88678) | Host-associated microbial communities from peat moss isolated from Minnesota, USA - S1T2_Fd - Sphagnum fallax MG | ecosystem: Host-associated > Plants > Peat moss > Unclassified | place...
TCTGCTGTCCTCGCTCGAGCGCCACGGCGGCGCGTTCTGGCCCTTCATCCTGGCGCGCGCGCGCCGGCTGCTCCCGGTCTATCTGCCGGTGCTTGCCTTCGCCACCGGGGGGCTGCTGCTGGGCGACCCGCTCGCCGCCATGCCCTGGGCCGGCGTTGCTGCGCACCATATCTGGGCCACGGGCCTGCCGCCGGACACGGGCTGGCAGCTCGCGGCGCATATCCTGCTGATCCACGGCCTGCTGCCGCAGGGGGCGCTGCCTTACGCCTATGTGACGCTGCTTGGCCCGGCCTGGAGCCTTTCGACCGAGTGGCAGTTCTATGTGGCGATGGGGTTGCTGGCGGCCGCGCGGCCGCTGCGTTTCGCCTGGGGCCTACTGGCCCTCGGGGTCGCCTGGCATTTTGCGGCGCCCGCGGGCTGGTGGCAGTTCTCCAGGGCGTTTTTACCGGACGCGGCGCCGTTTTTCGCCCTCGGCCTTACCAGTGCAGCGTGGCTGCGCGGCGGCAGCGTGCGGGACCTGCTCGTGTGCACGCTGGCGGTGACGGCGCTGGCGGCGCTGTCGTCGCCGGAAAAAGCGATGGTCCCGCTGCTCTGGGCACTCGCCATGTATGCGCAGCGCCAGCCGTGGGGCGCGCTGCTGGAGAGCCGCGTGGCGCGCTGGCTCGGCGCCATCTCCTATCCGCTCTATCTGCTGAACGAGCCGATCGCCCGTGCCCTTGCCTGCCTTCTGGTGCCGCTCGCGCGCGGCGATGACTTGCTTTTCACCTGCCTCTGGCTGCCGGCGGCCCTGTTGCTGCCGATCGCCGCCGCCGCCTTCGCGCACCGCCACATCGAGCGGCGTTTCATGCGTCAGGATAACAAAAATTTACCTATACGCATTGTTACCGTCGCCGGGCAGTGACAACATCGCCGCGGGAGCTTGTGAATGGATTTCATCTTCATGCTGACCAGCCAGGACCGCACGGTGCCGGACTGTCTGGACGTTCTGGACCACATCGCACCCCTTGGCCTGCGCCATATCGGTTTCAAGGACGTGGGCGTGCCCCCCGAAACGCTGCGCGCGCTGCACGCCGCGATCAAGGCGAGCGGTGCGGAGAGTTACCTGGAGGTGGTCGCGACCTCGCCGGAAGCGGCACGCGCCTCCGCCCGGATGGGTGCGGCACTCGGCGTCGACCATCTGCTCGGCGGCACGGAGGTCGACGCCACGCTCGCCTTGCTGCGGGGCCGTGCGACGAAATACTACCCGTTTCCCGGCGCGCCGTTTGACCACCCGACGCGCCTTGCCGGCTCCGCGGCGCTCATCGCCGCGCAGACGAAAACCTACATCTCGCAGGGGTGCGCGGGCGTGGACCTGCTCGCCTACCGCGCGACGGAGGCCGCACCGCTCGACCTCGTACGCGCCGCGCGGGCCGCCTGCGGCGAGGCCGGGCGGCTGATCTGCGCCGGCGGGGTGGACAGCCCCGCGATCATCGCAGCACTGGCGGAAGCCGGCGCCGATGCGTTCACCGTCGGCTCGGCGGTGTTCGCCGGCACGTTCGCCGCCGGCGATGCCTCGGTGCGCGCCCAGCTCGCCGCGATTTTGGGATGCGTGTGAAACAAACAAAACGGTAACGGAACGCAACCCCCGTGACCAAATTCACAAAGTTTGTTTGCTACTTTCTGTTCACAAAAAGCAGTCATTCACTTTCCTAATCCTTAAACCGAGTTTGATTACGCTCCCTGCGGTTATCTGACCCCCGTGTTCTCCCATGTCCTCCTGATCACCACGGCAAGAGGACCCAAAAAATGTTTTTACACCGCAAGGAATTATTCCGCCCCGTCAGCGTCGGCGAGCCCGATGCACAATTCGGCCAGTTTTTGCTTGAACAGTTCGGCGGCGCCACCGGCGAGCTCACTGCCGCCCTGCAGTACTGGGTGCAGTCCTTCCACGTGACCGACCCGTCGATCCGCGACATGCTGCAGGATATCGCGATCGAGGAATTCAACCATCTTGAGATGGTCGGCAAGCTGATCGCGCAGCACACCTCCAAGCTCGACCAGACGGAGGTGTATGAGGCGCCGTTGTTCAAGATGAAGGGCATCGGCCCGCATTTCGTCGACAGCATGGGCTCCAGCTGGACCGCGGCCTATATCAACGAAGGCGGCAACGTCGTGCGCGATCTGCGCGCCAACATCGCCGCCGAGGCCGGCGCGCGGCAGACCTACGAGGCGTTGATCAAGCGCACCACGGATAAGGGCACCATCGAGGCACTGACGCATCTGCTGACGCGCGAGATCACGCACGCCAACATGTTCATGAAGGCGCTCGACGCTATGGGCAAACTCGATGATCCGTTCTTCGGGAATATCCAGCCCGACGAGACGGTGCATGTCGTGTACAATCTGAGCCAGGGCGAAGATGCGCGCGGGCCCTGGAACAAGGCCCCGTTCGAGTATGTGGCGAAGCCGGACGCCGAGGGGCATTTGCCGCCGGAGCCGGTCAATCCGGATGACGAGAAAATCAGGGTTTCGTAAAACGCCAGGACATTGCTCTAAACACCCCTTGGGCCGGCAGGCCCAGGGGCAAGCGTGGTTGGCCGAACAGCCGCAGACCCCGATCGATTTTTACAACAGTTCGCTTAGGCGGTGATTGATCGGGGCTAAAGCTGCCTGGGACTGCTTGTAGGTTCCGAATATCTTTTCGTAAAAATCTTGCGTCGCTTTATCCGGCAATGTTGTATCAAGCAGGCGCACGCAGCGCGCCACCGCATCTTGCGGTGACGCGAACACGCCGACACCGATCCCCGCGACCAGCGCCGCGCCAAAAGACGCATCGCCCGCCTCTGTCCGCTCGACCACCAGGCCGGTGACATCCGCGATGATCTGCCGCCACACCGCACTCCGCGCCCCGCCGCCGATCAACCGGATCGTCCCGAACACCAGCCCCAGCGCGCGCGCCGCCTCCAGAATGTCGCGGATCGAAAACGCGATCCCCTCATACAGCGCGCGGGCAAAATGCGCCCTGCCATGCGCGATCGTCGCTCCGAGAAAATCCGCGCGTAAAAGCGGGTCCCAGTACGGCGCGCGCTCGCCCTGCAGATACGGATGGAATAAGAGCCCGTCACAACCGGGCGAGACCGTGCCGGCGAGCGCGTCCATCTCCTCGAACCCGCCTTGCCCGAACATCAGGTCCCGCAGCCAGCGATGCGCGGACGCGCAGGAATTCGTCCCCGTCGCGGTATAGAACATCCCCTCCACGATATGCGGATAGCAGGACACCGGCGGGTTCATGCGCGGCCCCTGCGTGGCGAGATACAGCACGCCGGCGGTCGCGAGTTTGACCGCGCCCATTCCGGGCGTGATGGCGCCGACGCCGAAAAGCTCGACCGTCGTGTCATTGGACCCGCAAACCACCGGCGTGCCGGCGGCGAGCCCCGTGCGCGCGGCGGCCGCGGGCGTAACCCCGCCCACCACCGCCATGGGGCTGACGATCGGCGGCAGGCGGGCCATGTCGAACCCGATGAGCCCGGCGAGACGCGCGGACCAGCCTTTGGTCGCGTTATCCGCGAGCAACGCGCCCACCGCGTCCGAAAAATCCGTCTCCCACGTGCCGGTCAGGCAAAACCGCAGGTAGTCCTTGGCGAGATAGAGCCGCGCGCATCGGGCGAAAACGTCAGGCTCATGCGCCGCGACCCAGGCGAGCATCGCAAGCGACCAGGTCGGGTTCACCCGGTTGAGGGACGCGGCCAGGATCTCATCGCCCGCCGCCGCCTGGAGAGCCGCCGCCTCGGCAGCGCTGCGCTGGTCGTTCCACATGATCGCGGGGCGCAACACCGTATTTTGCGCATCGGTCAGCACCGGAATATGTGCCCCCGCCGAGATACCGATGCCGGCGATGACAGGCCCGCCCGCCGCCGCAACGGCTTCGCGCACCGCCGCGCACAGGGCCTCGAACCACTGCGCCGGATCCTGCTCCGACCACCCGAACCGCGGCACGTTGGTCGTGATCGGGCACGCGCCCTCGCCCAGCACGGCCCCCGCATCGTCGATCACCGTCGCCTTCAGGCTGCCGGCGCCAAGGTCGATCCCCAGAAGATACTTTGCCACGCCAATGCCCCTGGATGCCGGTAAAACTTCGGATTAGCATTGTAACCATGCCCGATACCATACAGCTCGATCCCAGCCTCGTTGCCGCCCGCGTTGCCGTCGACGAGATCCCCGTGATCGACATCGGCCCGCTCGGCACCGGCCCGGCCGAGGCCCGGCGCGTGACCATCGCGGCGATCGAGCATGCCTGCAAAAACATCGGGTTTTTCTACATAACCAACCACGGCGTGCCGGCGGCGCTGATCGCGCAAACGTTTGAGGAAGCCGCTCGCTTTTTCGCCCTGCCCACGGCGGACAAGGCCGGGATCGCGATCGAGAAATCCGCCTGCCATCGCGGCTGGTTCAGGATCGGCGGCGAAAACCTTGATCCCGAAAAGCAGAAAACCACCGGCGATTTCAAGGAAGGCGTGAAAATCGGGCGGGACCTTGCCCCCTCCCACCCGCTGGTCGCGGCCGGCACGCCGCTGCACGGCCCCAACCAGTGGCCGGACCTGCCCGGCTGGCGCGCGGTGATGGAGCGCTATTATAGCGCGATGGACGCGCTCGGCCGCCGCCTGCTCGGCGCCTTCGCAGCCAGCCTCGGGCTCGACGACAGGTTTTTCGAGCCGTGGCTGCATGCCCCGATGACCACCCTCGGCCCGCTGCACTACCCGCCGCAAACCGGGCGCATCACGGAAGCGCAGATCGGCGCCGGCGCGCATACCGATTACGGCTGCCTCACCATCCTCGCACAAGACGACGCCGGCGGCCTGCAGGTGCGCAACGCGGCGGGCACCTGGATCGACGCGCCGCCCATCCCTGGCACCTTCGTCGTCAATATCGGCGACATGATGGAGCGCTGGACCAACGGCGTGTTCACCTCCACCCTCCACCGCGTCATCAACGTCTCCGGCCACGAACGCTACTCGGTGCCGTTCTTCTTCGACCCGGATTTCGCGGCGCCCGTGGAATGCCTGGCCACATGCCTGGCGCCGGGCGAAACCCCCAGATACGCGCCGACGACGGCGGGGCAGCATTTGTTGGATAAGATCAATGCTTCGTTTGAGTATCATAAGGAGAAGCAAGGTTAGGTAAGCACTACTTTTTGTGAACAAAAAGTAGCAAAAAAAACTTGGAACTTTGGGCCATGGAATCTGGCCCGGCTCCCGGCACTCAGGGGCAAAGTTTTTTGCTTCTTTTGTTCACAAAAGAAGCGCTTCCCTTACCTTTATATTCACAAACCCCATCGCCCGCAGACGCGCCGTCACCACGGCCTCATCGGCCGGCGGGGCCGTGAAGCAGGCCGTGCCGGGGCCATCGCTTTCGGGAAAGCCCGCGCCCACCTCCACCGCGCGGCGGGCGACCGGCAAAGCCGGGTCGCACCAGGCGATGTTCGGGTACAGGGCCGCGAATTCGTCACGCAGAAACGTATAATGCGTGCAGCCCAACGCGACGGCGTCGATCGCCGCGGCTCCCGGCTGGGCGAACAGAGGGGCGATGGCGGCCGTGACGTCGACCGCAGCACCGCGGAATTTTTCCTCGGCCAGGGCCGCAAGGGTGGGGGTGCCGAGGCTGTATACGGTGCACCCTGGGGCGAAGCGCGCGATCAGCTCGTTCAGGTAGGGCCGGCGCACGGTCGCCGCGGTTGCCAGCACGCCGATATGGCCCGTGCGGGAGGCCGCGGCGGCGGGTTTGATTGGCGGGACGCAGCCGACGATCGGCAGGTCGTAGGCGGCGCGCAACGCCGAGAGCGCGATCGTGCTCGCCGTATTGCACGCGACCACCACGACATCGGGCCGGTGTGCGGCGATCGCCTGGCCGATCAGCTTGACCAGATGCGGGAGCAGTACCTCGTCCGGTTTGGCGCCATAGGGGAAAAACCCGTTATCCATGAAATACGTGATGCGGGCGTCCGGCCGCAGGGCGCGGATTTCACCGACGACGCCAAGCCCGCCGATCCCGGAATCAAAAACCAGCAGATGCACGCGACCCCCGCTGCCTCAAAAATCCTTGACCGCGAATTCGACGTCGCGGTGCACATGGACCGACATCAGCACGCCGAACCCGAGCATCACGGCCGTGAGGGCCGAGCCGCCATAGGAGATCAGCGGCAGCGGCACGCCGCCGACGGGGATGAGGCCCATCACCATCGAGAGGTTGACGAAGCAGTACAGGAAGAAATTAGCCCCGATCCCGAGCGCCACCAGCCGGCCGAACGGGTGCGCGCAGCACACGGCGGTGTAGAGCGCGATCGAGACGATGGAGAACAGCAGCCCCAGCACCGCCATGCTGCCGACGAAGCCGAATTCCTCGGCGATGATCGTGAACACGAAATCGGTCTGCTTCTCGGGCAGGAAATTGAGCTGGTTCTGCGTGCCGTGCAGGTAGCCCTGGCCGGAAAACCCGCCGGAGCCGAGCGCGATTTTCGATTGGATGATGTTATAGCCCGCCCCCAGCGGGTCCGACCCCGGGTTGAGGAAGGTGACGATCCGCGCCCGCTGGTAGTCGTGCAGATGGTGGTAGAGCACCGGTGCCGCGATGGCGACGACCGCGATGACCAGCGCGAATTTCCACCAGCGCACGCCGGCCCCCAGCATCACGGTGCCGCCGATGAGGGCGACGATGACGGCGGTGCCGAGATTGGGCTCCTTCAGGATCAGCCCGACCGGGAGCAGCACGGCGAGCACGGCAGGCAGCAAAAACAGGATGTTGCCGGTGCGCTCGTGGCTCGCGCGGTGAAAATACTGCGCGAGCGACAGCACGAGGAACAGCTTCATCAGCTCGCTCGGCTGGATTTCGATGCCGCCGATGGTCATCCAGCGTTTGGCGCCGAGCCCGGTATGGCCGAACTTCATCACGACGAGGAGGAGCACGATGCCGAGCGCGTACGTCACCCAGGAGAGCTTGGCGATCACCCTGATATCGATCATCGCGATTGCCAGCATCATCAGCAGGGCGGTGAAGAACCGGAAAATCTGGCTATTGGCGTAAGGCTGCGGGGAGCCGCCGGCGGCCGAGTACAGGGCGGCGTAGCCGACCCCCGCGAGCAGGCAGACGCAGAGCACGAACAGCCAGTTGATGCGCAGGAACTTGCGCACGAGCCCGAAGGAGCGGTCACGGAACGGGCGGTGGAGGGAGAGCGCGTAGGTGTTCATTGGACCACCGTTCCAGGTTGGGCCGCCGCGGGAGCGGCCGTGGCGACGTTCGTGCCGCTCGACAATGCGGCGACAGCGGGGGGGTTGAGCGGCGTGTCGCGGCCGGCCGGGTCGTGCGTCAGCGCGTAGGTGATGAGGTCGCGCGCGATCGGCGCGGCCGAGGTTGCACCCCAGTTGCCGTGCTCCATGACGATGGCGACCGCGTAGCGCGGCGCATCGACGGGCGCGAAGCCGACGAACAGCGCGTTCGGCCGCTCGTCCCAGGGCAACGTCATATCGTTGAAATTCTTCTGTTTTTCGGCCGTAGTGTCGTTATGCACCTGCGCCGTGCCGGTCTTTCCCGCCATCTGCACATTGGGCAGCATCAGCCGGTCCTTGTAGGCGGTGCCGGCGGGGGTGTTCACGACCTCGAACAGGCCCTGGCGGACGACGGCGAGGTGCCGGTCATCGATGTCGAGCGGCAACCACGCATTGGGTGTCGAGCCCGGCTGCAGCGCGCCGCCGATGCGCCGGGTGATATGCGGCCCGACCGCGACGCCGGAGGCGACGCGCGCGATCATCGTCGCCAGGGCCAGCGGCGTCACCTGCGTGTAGCCCTGGCCGATGCCCTGCACGACCGTGCTGCCCTCGGCCCAGTAGATGCCGCGCCGTTTAGCCCAGGCATGCGTCGGCACGAAGCCCGGCGAGGCGTTCGGCAGATCGACGCCGAGATCAGTCGCGATGCCCAGCTGGTGCGCCATCTCGGCGATCCGGTCGATCCCCGTCATCAGCGCCACCTGGTAGAAAAACACGTCGCAGCTCACCTGCAGGGCGGTGGTGAGCGTGATGGAGCCGTGGGCTGTGTGGTTGTCGCACCAGAACACATGGTCGCCGAGCGTGAAGGAGCCGGTGCAGGTGAGCACGGTATCGGCGGTGAGCGCGCCGCTCTTCATCGCCGCCAGTGCGACGGTCGGCTTGAACGTCGAGCCCGGCGCGAACAGGCCGGAGGTCGCCTTGTTCTGCAGCGGGTGTTTCTCATCCGCCATCCAGCCCGACCAGTCGGCGGCCGAGACGCCTTTGTCGAACAACGAAGGATCGAACGAGGGGGTGCTCACCATCGCGAGGATTTCGCCGGTCAGCACATCCAGCACCACGGCCGCCCCCGCATTATCGGCAAAACTTTGCACCGCGAGGGCCTGCAGGCCGGCATCGATCGAGAGCGCCACGGTCTCGCCGGGCGTGCCGTTGTCATGGGCGACCTCGCGCACGATCTCGCCATGCACGTTGGTTTCCGTCTGCACGAAACCCGGCGAGCCGCGCAGCGCGAGGTCCTGCGCCGCCTCGGCGCCGGTGCGGCCGATGCGCATGCCGGGCAGGGCCAGCACCGTGTCCGTCTGCGCCTCGCGCTTGTTCGGCCGCGCGACGTAGCCGACGGCATGCGCGAGGCCGGGCCCGAGCGGGTACACGCGGCTGGCGCCGACCTCGACGATGACGCCGGGCAGGTCCGGCGTGTTGACCTCGATCGCCGCCATGTCCTGCCAGTCCAGATAGTCTTTCAGCAGCACGGGAATATAGCCCGGGCGGTCCGACAGGTCGGCCGCGATGCGTGCCTGCTCGTCATCGCTCAGCGCCACCAGCCGCGCGAAATTCGCCAGCACCGCCTGCGGGTCGGGCGCCAGCGCCTGCATGAACAGGGCGCGCCAGTGCTGCTGGTTGCCGGCGAGGATGGTGCCGAAACGGTCGGTGATGAGCCCGCGCTCAGGGGCGACCAGCCGCTCGGAGATGGAGTTCGCCTGCGCCAAGGTCGCGTATTTGCCGTGCTGGGAGACCTGCAGATTGTAGAGTTTGGCGGCGATGGCGCCAAAAACGCCAAGCTGCGCGGTGCCGATGAGCAGCGCGCGCCGGGTGAAGGCGGAGCGGTCCTTATTGTCGCGTTTCATCGGGGGGAAAGGATGAATAGAAAGGGGGACGCAAGCAAGGGCTGCTTTTTTGAAAAGCAGCAGCGATAAACGTCCGACACCGGGCCAGAGGCTGCAAGGGCGGACATGCCCGCGTGGCCGCCCTGGCCCTCGGCCCGGCTAATCGATGTTTTTTGCTGCTTTTTTTCAAAAAAGCAGTTCTTCCTTACCCTGTCCCTCACGCCAACTCGACCGCCGCCGGTCCGCGATGGGCGCGGATGAAGAACCCGGCGAGTGCGGGATAAAGCCCAAGGGCGAGCAGGACCTCGACCATGAGCGGCAGCGGCGGCAGCAGCGCGAGGTTCAGGACCGACTGCGCGACCCAGGCGAGGCCGCACAGGCCGGTCGCGAAGCAGGAGAAGACCAGCCAGGTGAGGAAGAAGCTTTGCGGGATGAGCCGCCGGCGCGCGGCCAGGGTGACGCCCTGCAGGATGAGCAGGAGGACGGCCCAGAGCCCGATCGGGGAGATGCCCAGCAGGTCCAGCAGCACGCCGGTGAGGGCCACGATCGGCGCGGGGAGCGAGGACGGGCGGTAGAGCGACCAGAAGAAGACGCAGGCCATGGCGTAGACCGGGCGGAGTTCCGCCTGTCCGGGCAGGCCGAAGGGCAAGCCTATGAAGAAGAGGCCGAAGATGAGGAAGCCGACCGGGAAGGCGTAGCGGGAGGCTGCGTCGAGCTGTCGCCAGGCGCTTGGGCGCCGGCGCATGGCGGGACCCCGGGCCAATTTACGGCTTCCGGCTATGCGCGCTGGTTTTGTGGGTATCGCGCGGGATCGGCGTCAGCACCGGGAGGTTTTCCGGGTAGCTGAAGAGCCGGAGCATGCGCAGCGCATCGAGATCGGCGAGCGGCAGGACCACGGGGTCGTTCTGCGCGTTATAGTGGACGATGCCGACGGGCAGGCCGGGCGGGAAGGCGCCGCCGGCCGCACTTGTCAGCACCATGGCCCCCTCGGCCGGCGGCTGGCCCGGCGCCCAGTACAGCAAAGCGGGGTCCGCGCCGTTCGTGCCGGTCATCAGCGCCGGCGAGCCCGCGGTGCCCAGGGCGACGGGGATGCGGCTGTTGAGGTCCGTGATCAGCAGCACGCGGGCGGAGCGGGTGCCGGCCTCGACGACGCGGCCCGCGACACCGCGGCCATCCATGGCGATCGCGCCCACCATGCCCGCGGGATCCGCGTTGGTCGCCGGGAGTGCGACCAGGACCGAGCGGGCATAGACACCGCCCAGATCGGCGACGACTTCGCCGGTGTAGAATTTCGGTGTCGGCGAGGGCACGAATTTCAGCGTGGCCTTCAGCGCGTCATTCTGAGCGGCGAGCGCCATGGCGACCGCCTGCCATTGCAGCAGGTTCTCGTTCTCGGCCTTGAGCGCGGCGTTCTCGGCTTCCAAGTCGAATAATTGGCCGATGACGCCGGTGCCGTGCTCGGCCGCGGCGATCGGCGCGGAGACAAGGCCGTAAGCGGGGGCGAGCAGATCATCGAGGTCGGTCCTCAGATGTCCGGAAAAATTCTGGTCGGCGCGGCCGATCAGCACGAGGCCGAGCGAGAACATCAGCATCACCGGCAGCGTGAGCCGGGAGAGCGCCTGACGGAACGGGACGGATAACCTGATCACGGCGCGGACGTCCCGGTATACCACAGCTGCAGCGAAACGCAGGGACGGTCCAACGACGACAAGCCTTTTCGCGGGCGCCCACACACATCTGGGAATTGAACGTCTAGAACCACGAAACCGCGACTACGCATGAGATCAGGACCACGTATAACAGGCCAGCAGAAAGTAGAAATGCGTGCCACCGCGAAACGACACAGCAACGACGGTGAACGCAAGAAGGTTGCTACAAGAAGATTGCTATATGAGCCAATACAGCCTTCGGCGCGTCTCGCCCAGGGCTCAAACGGCATTTTGCACCCCTAAAGTTAAGATTTAATTAGGTTTACTAAAATTTTTTGCCGGCCCGGCCTCAAATTCCTCGAAATGACGTCAAAAATTCGTTTCGCGATGGCCAAACAGCGCCGAGCCGATCCGGATATGCGTCGCCCCCGCGCTGATCGCCGCCTCGAAATCCTCCGACATTCCCATGGAACGAATGGGCAACCCGTGCGTGTCGGCGAGCTCCACGAGGTGATGGAAAAAGGGTAATGGCGGCTGCCCGGCGGGGGGAATGCACATCAGCCCGCGCAGCGCCGCACCGAAGCGGGCGCGCATGTCGCGGATGAAGGCGTCCGCCTCGGCGGTCGGCACGCCCGCCTTCTGCGGCTCGTCACCGATATTTATCTGCACCAGCAGGTCCGGCATCCGCCCGGCGGCGTCAGCGGCTTTCGCGATCGCATCGGCGAGCCGCAGGCGGTCGAGGGATTCAATGCAGTCGGCCAGCTGCACCGCGGCCAGCGCCTTGTTGGTCTGCAGCGCGCCGATGATGTGCAGACGGGCCCCGGGACAAGGGAATTTCTCCGCCGCCTCCTGCACGCGGTTTTCGCCGAACACGGTCTGTCCCGCAGCCATCGCCGCCTGCACCGCCGCCAGCGGGTGGGTCTTGGAGACCGCGATCAGCGTGACCGCCGCGGGGTCGCGCCCGGCGGCGCGGGCCGCGGCCGCGATCCGGGTGCGCAGACTTTCGAGTTTGCTGGCGATCATATTATTGTCGGTCATGGACGCAGCGTTAGTCACCTGGGCGCGCAGGGTAAAGCGGCCTGGCCGGCCGCCGCCGCTCTGGTTTTTCACCGATACCGCGCGCACGCCGGACCCGGCGGGGATCATCGCGCGGCTGCCGGCGGGGCTGTGCGGGGTGGTTTTCCGGCATGACGAAGTGCCGGACCGGGCGATTCTGGCGCGGCGGGTGTCAAGCATATGCCGGGCGCGGCGGTTGTGGCTGAGTGTTCCGGGCGATCCGGCGCTCGCCCTGAGCTTACGCGCGGGCGTGCATCTGCGCCGCGGCCGGCAAGCGGGGTTGTGCCGGGCGGCGACGTTCATCACCGCGTCCGCGCATAGCCCGATCGAAGTGCGGCGCGCGCGCCAGGCCGGCGCGGCGATCATTTTCTGCTCGCCGGTATTCACGACCGCCAGCCATCCCGGGGCGGCAGCGCTCGGCGTGGCGGCATGGCAGCGCCTCGCGCGCCATGCGCCCCCCGCCTTGGCCTACGCGCTCGGCGGGATCGACGGTTCGACGATCCGCAGGTTAGGGCGCAGCGCTGCCGGCGCCGGCGCCATCGAGGCGTTTCTCCGGTAGAGCGTTACGCGGCTCTGTTAATGTTTCCAAACGTCATCACCGCGGTAAATGCGTGCAAAACTTCGCCCGCCTGTTACCGTTGAAATACCGATACGATTACGATGACGCCGCTGCACTGCAGCAAAAATCACGAGTTGCCTTGACGATTTTCAGCATATTTCATCGGAATGTCATATAAATGTGGCAAGCAAGCCACAGTCTAAATGAATTGCCCGAAGATTGCGGATCGGTCATTGCCTCTACGTCGGCTAACCGCTTTTAAGAGGCACACGCGAACGAGTCGGCGAACGTACCGGCTCGCTCCGAAGGCAGGGTTTGGACTCACGCAATTCGCCGGACCACCGGCTCTCTTGGAGGACTTTTTAATGCGCAAGTTACTGATGGCCTCAGCGGCCACGCTGGGCGCGCTGCTCGCCACCACCGGTGGCGCTCTGGCCCAGCCCGTTAAGCCGGTTGCCCCGGGCACCATCGTCGTCCACCTGAACGGCTACCTGCAGTTCAGCATCGGCGACATCGGATCGTCCTACAACACCGACGGCGCCGACAAGCTGAACCCCGTGACCTCGGACGGCGACGCCCGTCTGTATTCCGGTTTTGACGCCGAGACGCTGAGCGGCGTTGCCTACGGCGCCCAGATCGAGCTCCGGACCTCGACGTCGGATGCCGGCGTCGCCGCCCAGAACAAGACCGGCACGGCCGGCACCTCGGGCGACGAGGCGATCTATGTGAAACGCGCCTATGGCTATATCGGCACGCCGGAAGCCGGCTTCGTGCGGCTCGGCCAGGGCGACAGCGCCTTCACGCTGATGCAGACCGGCGTGATCGAGGCCTTCGGCGACGGCGCGCAGCTCAACACGGATGGCGGCATCTTCTCGGCCGTCCCCTCCAGCGCGACCCCCGGCAACTTCATCTTCGCCGACGCCTCCGCCCTCTACGCCACTTCCAAGGTCGTGTACCTGACCCCGGTCATCGCCGGCTTCTCGGGCGGCTTCGGTTACGAGCCGAGCTCGAACGGCCTCAAAGAAGGCTATGCTGACTGCGCTAACGGCACCACCGTGAGCTCCGCCACCGCCTCGGTCTGCAGCAGCGAATCTGCTTCCAATTTCACCGCAGACCAGGGCAAGCGCCGTAAGAACACCATCGACGCCGCCGTTGAATACTCGGTCAAGTCGATGGGCTTCGTCACCAAGCTGTCCGCCGGTTACCTGCATGGCGCCCCGATCGCCTATGACGGCGCACCCGGCGCGCTCGGCACGTCCGACCTCCACTATGGCTACGACGACCTCAGCGTCTACGAAATCGGTGGCCAGACCACCTTCGCCGGCCTGACCCTCGGCGCCGACGTCAAAGGCGGCGCCACCGAAGACAGCTTCGCGTTCAAGCCGAAGGGCGCGCGCGACGGCCTGACCTACATCGTCGGCGCCACCTATGTGCTCGGGCCCTACGTGCTCGGCGGCAACTTCTACGACGGCCAGACCTCGGGCGCCTACATCCCCGGCTCCAAGACCATCGGCAAGACCCTCGAGGAATACGGCGCTGCCCTCGGCGGCAACTATGTCGTCGGCAAGGATCTGAGCCTCTTCGTGCAGTACGAATACGGCTACAAGCACCAGATCGGCGAATACCTGCACAACAAGGCGCAGTTCCAGGCGATCTCGACCGGCGCCACCTTCAAGTGGTAACTGCCTGAACCTTCGGTTCGAAGCTGTAGAGAGGGGTGACGGGCAACCGTCACCCTTTTTCTTTGCCAACCATTGCGAGCCCTTGGCGGCCAAGGGTTTTCAGGGCTAAACACCCCGCAGTTTCAGGGTTTGGAGAGTGACGTTGCGTATTTTTGGAAAAACCGCTGCCCCCGCTTGGCTCCTGGGCGCGCTGACACTGACGGCCTGCGGCACACAGCCGACACAAAACACCAACATCTATAACCCCGAGACGGCCAACCTGCCCGGCGCCATGGCCACCAACACCGGCGGCTCGCTCTTCACCTTCGGCAAGGGCAGCGGCGGCACCGCCAATCAGGCAACGCAGATCCAGGTGAACGCCTATCTCTGGCGCGCCACCCTCGACACCCTCGCCTTCATGCCGCTGGTCTCCGCCGATCCGTTCGGCGGCGTCATCATCACCGACTGGTACGTCCCCCCCGCCACCCCCGGCGAACGCTTCAAGGTCAACGCGTACATCCTGAGCAAACAGATGACCGCGAACGCCATCCAGGTGAGCCTGTTCCACCAGGTGCTGCAAAACGGCCAATGGGTTGACCAGCCGGCCGATCCGGCGGCCGCCAGCGGGCTCGAGGACCGGATTCTCGCCAGGGCCGCGGACCTGCAGGCGGAAGCGCAGAATACCAGGGGGTCGTAAGAATCTACTTTTTGTTCACAAAAAGTAGCAAAAAAACTTTGAGAATCTGGGTCATGGGCGCTGGGGGCGTCAAAGCCCATGGCCCAGCAGAGCAAAAGTTTTTTGCTTCTTGTTTTCAAAAAAGAAGCCCTGCCTTACTTCCTACCCGCTGACTTACCATCTCCGTGGTTTCCGGGAGACACCCAATGGCCATGGAACCCTCTGTCGAGTTCAAACCCAGCCACAAACCCGCGCCGCACGGGCAAAACCTCGGCCCCGTGCCGGCCGATGAGCTGATCGATGTCAGCCTCTACCTGAAACCGCGCCCGCAACCCACGGGGATGACCCGCGAGGCGAGCGCGCGACACCGGCACACCGCCCACGCGCCGGACCTGGCACAGATCATGGCTTTCGCGAAGGCGAACGGGCTGGACGTGCTGGAAGCGCCCCTCGGGCGGCGCCTGGTCCGCCTGCGCGGCACCACGGCGGTCATCGAACAGGCGTTTGGCACCAAACTGCACGCCTACCGCCACGGCGCGAAAACTTTTCGCGGCCGGACCGGCATGCTGCGCCTGCCGCCCGACATTGCGGATATCACGGAGGCGGTGCTCGGGATCGACACACGGCCCATCGCCGAGCCGCGCTTCATCATCCGCCCCGCCGCCCAGAAGGGGACCAGTTTCCTGCCCAACGCGGTCGCGAAACTCTACAACTTCCCGACCGACGTCACCGGTGCGGGCCAGTGCATCGGGCTGATCGAGCTCGGCGGCGGCTATGACGACGCCGACACGCGGGCGGCCTTTGCCGCCATGGGGCTGCGCCCCCCCGAGGTCGTGGCCGTGCCGGTCGATGGCGGGGCCAACACGCCCACCCCCGATGACGGCGCGGATGGCGAAGTCGCCCTCGACATCCAGGTTGCGGGCGGCGCGGCCCCGGGTGCGAAAATCGCCGTGTACTTCACCGTCAACACCGATGCCGGCTTTGTGGATGCGATCACCACCGCGACGCAGGATGCCACGAACAAGCCCGACATCATCTCGATCAGCTGGGGTGGCCCGGAATCCACCTGGTCCGCGCAATCTCGCAACGCGATGACCAGCGCCCTGCAGGACGCCGCGAACCTCAACATCTCGGTGTTCGTCGCGGCCGGCGACAACCTCGCGACGGATGGCCTGACTGACGGCAAGGCCCATGTGGATTTCCCCGCGTCCAGCCCCTGGGCGATCGGCTGCGGCGGCACGCTCATCACGGTCACTGACGGCAAAATCAGTGCGGAAACCGTGTGGAACGAAGGCAACAGCGGCACCGGCGGCGGGATCAGCGACGCCTATCCCGTGCCCGCTTTCCAGAGCGGCATCACCCTGCCCGCCAGCGCCAACGGCGGCGGCCCGGGGCGCGGCGTGCCGGACGTCGCCGGCAACGCGGACCCGAATTCCGGCTATGACATCATCGTCAGCGGCCAGACCCAAGTCGTCGGCGGCACCAGCGCCGTCGCACCGCTCTGGGCCGGGCTGACCGCGCTGATCAACCAGAACGCCGCTACGCCGATCGGGTTCATCCCCTCGAAACTCTACACCGCCAGCGGCGTCACCAACGATATCACGACCGGCACCAACAAACCGGCAGGTAGCGAGATCGGTTACACTGCCGGGCCGGGATGGGATGCCTGCACAGGCCTTGGCACGCCGGACGGTGCGGCACTCGCGGCGCTGTTTGTGCCGGGCACAAGTTAAGGAAGGAAGCGCTTCTTTTTTGAAAAAATAAGCAAAAAACTTTTGCCCTGGGAACTATGCCGGGGATATCGCCAACGCCCATGGCCCAGCAAAGCAAAGTTTTTTTGCTACTTTTTGTTCACAAAAAGTAGTGCTTATTTTCCCTCTCCCTCAAGCCGGCAAATCAA
>Ga0116230_10002880_pt1 | contig 16619 bp, 19 predicted proteins | sample S1TSphfallax_3_FD_88678 | JGI IMG/M metagenome (GOLD analysis project Ga0116230, IMG submission 88678) | Host-associated microbial communities from peat moss isolated from Minnesota, USA - S1T2_Fd - Sphagnum fallax MG | ecosystem: Host-associated > Plants > Peat moss > Unclassified | place...
CTGGGCGCGGTCCTGTGCTTCAAGCCCAATGGCAAGATGCGGCTCGGCCACGTGGCCGTGGTGAGCCAGGTGGTTACTGACCGCGTGATCCAGATCACTCACGCCAATTGGTCGCCCATCGATGGCTCGCGCGGCCAGATTGAAAAGAACGTCACCGTCATCGATGTCTCCGCGGCGGGGGATTGGAGCCTTGTGAAGGTTTGGTACGACCCGACGCGGGATATCGGCTCCAGCACCTATCCCACCTATGGCTTCATCTATCAGGATAGCCTCGCCTCGCGGTACGCCGTGGCCCAGAAGGCGGCCGTGGAAATGGCGCAAAACGCCGCCAATCAGGTGGTGGCCGCGGTCCGTCCTGGCGCCTCGCCCCTCTCCATGTTGGGTCAGGTCGCCGATTCCACCGATCGCATCGCCGCCCTGATCCAGATGGCGACCGGCGCGGGTTCGTCTGAGAAGAAGTCAGCCTCGCCAGATAAGAAGTAGACATCAGGGCTCGCCCCTGATCCACGGAACGGCGATGCCGCATGACCTGAACCCAGTGGTTCGTTCGCGCCGCCGACCTCTGCCGGGCCGGGGCCCTGGCGAAATGGCGATCCTGGACTTCGGGCCCCTAGAGCGCCCCGTGGACGCTGTGTTCCTCCACGCCAATGGCTTCAATGCGGGCGCCTATCGACACGTGCTGGGGCCGCTCGGCGCGCGCTACCGAATATTGGCCCTCGATCAGCGGGGTCATGGCCTCACCAGCCTCGCCGCCGTCCCAGAGGGCCGCGCTGACTGGATCGACCTGCGGGACGACCTGCTGGCCTTTCTGGAGGCTGAGGATCTGAACGACATCGTGCTCTCTGGGCATTCCATGGGCGGCACGACCAGTCTTCTCGCCGCGGCCGTATCGCCCCGCCCGTGCCGTCTCGTGCTGCTGGACCCGGTGATCCTGCCCCAGCCCATTCCAGACGGGGCGGCGGAGTCTCCCATGGCGCAGGGCGCGCTGCGCCGGCGGGCCAGGTTCGCCAGCCGCGATGAGGCCTTCTCCGCCTATCGTGGCCGCGGCGCTTTCCGCACCTGGCCCGCGGAGACTTTACGCGACTATCTCGAAAACGGCCTGACTGATGGTCCTGAGGGCGACCTTATCCTGGCCTGCTCCCCCGCCTGGGAGGCCGCCAATTACGGCGCCCAGGGCCACGATTCCATGGCCGCCCTGCGCGCCTGCCAGGCGCCTATCGATGTGTTCATCGCGGAAGCGGGATCAACCTTTCGCCTGGCGACGCGTCCGGGCCTCGACGCCCTGGCCCCTAACCTCAGCGTGCGGACCGTGGCCGGGACAACCCACTTCCTCCCCATGGAGCGGCCCGATGTGGTTCGCGATGCGCTGGCCGCGGCTATCGAGACGGTAAAGCAGGATGATCTTTGATGGAATCGTCAAAAACCTGAATCCTGCTTTGGATTCAAAATGAAGGCCTGATTCAGACGTTTCTATGAAACGACATCAAGCTTTGAGGGGCTAAGAGGCTAAAAGGTCAGCTCCGGATGGATCAGCCCCTCAAGGCGCTGGCGGGCCTGGGGGTCGACCGGAACGATCTTGCGGGCGTCCAGGTCCAGGCCCACCGCGACGGCCATGACCGAGCCCCAGGCGCGCCCGGAATCGGGGTCCAGCATCCAATGGACATAGCGGGTTGTCCGCTCATCCACACCGGCGAGGCCCGACCTGATCTCGAAGCGGTTCCCCGCTCCGGGCCAGGCCAGATAGGCCGTGCGATATTCCAGCACCGCGCCCCCCATACGCGCCGGCGGGGGATGATCTGGGCCATGGCGGGGACCAAGCGCCGCCGAGAGGGTCGGAATCCCATCGGAGATCCGGCCAATCATCAGTTCCGGACGCATACGGCCAAAGACATCGCAATCGCCGCCGCTTAGGGCGCCCGCGGCTAGAGTGACGAGGTTTAACCGGCGCGCTTCGGCCAGGCTCGCCCGCCCTTGGCTGGGCTGAAGATCAAGGCTGCGCGGTCCGACGCCCTGTGGAACCTGGATGAACAGGTCCTCGGCCAGGGCGCGGGTGCGGGCGGACCAGGGGAAGGGCCTTCCGTCGCGCGCCGTCACATGGGCCAGGGTTGTCTGAAAGCTGGCGGCCACCTCGCCGCTCACGGAGTGAAACAGCAGTTCCAGGACGCGGACCTCCGTTTCGCTGATATCCAGGAGGCCGCCGATCATGTGCAACGCCGCCCCGGGCCGGGCCTCGCGCATGAAGCGAATATGCTGGTCCTTCACCAAAAGGGTCGCTTCGGCGTTGGGGTGATAGGCGCCGAAGAGCCCCAGGGCGCTGGCCACGGCGGCCATCCCCTCCATGGCCTTTGCGACGTAAAAGCGCACATTCATGTGCCCCATCTCGTCGCATTCCCAGGTGTTGACGCCGCCGCGCCACACCTCAAGGCCGGGAAAATCGTTCACCAGGGCGTCTTCGCGATGAGGGCGGCCTCGGCGGCGCAGGCTTCCGGTTTCGCGGCGACCGGCGAGGCGCTCAAGGCGGCGAGCTCCCTACGCGCCTTCGCCATGTCGGCCTGGAACTCTGGGCTCGATTGCAGGGCGGTGAAAAGCGTCGATGCGGCCGTGCGCCCCTCGGTGATCGCGCTGGCGCTATGGACGCCGCAGACCACCCGGCTCTCGCCTATGGACCGCGCGCGCGCGAGGATAGGGCCTGCCCGGTCGGGCATCAGGTCAGCCAGGATCAGGCCCCAGGTCCAGGCGAATGTGGCGTGGCCGGAGGGATAATCATAGCTTTGATGTAGGTCCGGTGTGTCGGGCAGACAGATATCGCCCTTGTCCCGCAGATAGGGGCGGGGGCGTTTATAGAGGTCCTTGGGGCGGCTATAGGCGGGGGCCACATCGGGGACCATGCCGTTCAGCACCTTGATGAGAGCCGGGGCTTTCTCTGGCGTCAGGCCCACCCCCGCGGCGCAACTGAAATCCTTCAGCACCGAGGGAAGGTCGATCTTGGCGTCATTCTGGGCCAGGGCCCAGCGCGGGCTCCCCTCCAGGGCTCGCGTCGCCTTGAAGATCTCGCGGTCCGCCTGATCACGCGCCGAGCCGGGCGTGGGGACCTGCGGGACGACGGCGACCGTATCGGGTTCATGACCCGCCAGATAACCGCCCGTGGGCGCCCACGCCCCCCAGGCGCCCCCAGCCCCCAAGAGCGCGAAAACACCTAGAGCCAGGAGTCCTGATCTCAACCCGGCAATCCGTCCCACACCCATCCGCCAGCTCCCCGCCTACACAGGGCCGCCTAAGTCGCAGGCTTGGGCGCGAAGCTCAATCCTTCGTGGACGAGAACAGCTTCGCGAAGCGGCGCTTCTCCCGCCCGCGCCAGCCGCCGCGATGATAGGCGTCCGAGACGATGAGCGGCGTCACCGTGGTGGCCTCGGCGAAGACCATCTGTTCGAAGGTCACATCCACCTTGCCCCAGGAGCAGGCCTCCTTGAGGGTCGAGGAGGAACAGGCGCCGTCGCGCACATCCGCCACGGTGATCTGCACCGCGTATTTGTGCATCTCGGCTTCGACGCCCAGGATCTCGGCGCAGACCACCGTATCCTGCGCGAAGTTCTTCGGCACGCCGCCGCCCACCATGAAGAGCCCCGTGGTCCCCGCGGCGATCTTCACATCGGTGAGCTCACGAAAATCGGCCACGGAATCAATGGTCAGATAGGGCTGGCCGGCCTTTATGCGCTCCACCTGGTGCTTCACGAGGCCAAAACCCGCCGAGCTGTCGGTAAAGGCGGGGCAGAAGATCGGGCAGCCCTCCTCGAAGGCGGTCTGGATCAGGCTCCTCGGCTTCTTGGCGTTGCCCGCCGCCAGCCAGCGGCCGATCTCATGGATGAATTCCCGCGACGAATAGGCGCGCGGCTCAAGGGCGTCGGCGATGGCCTTGATGGCGTGGTCGCAGGCCTGGAGCTCTTCCTCATCGATATAGGTGTCATAGATGCGGTCGATATAGAGGGCGCGCAGGTCACGATCATCGACGCTCGCCTTGGCCTGATAGTGCTTGAATCCCAGGGCCTCGAAGAAGTCCATGTCGATGATCGAGGCGCCGGTGGCCACGATCACATCGGCCATGCCGTAGGTCAGCATGTCGCGATAGACATGCATGCATCCCCCGGCGCTCGTGGAGCCGGCCAGGGTCACCCAGACCGAGCAGGTCGGATCCCCGATGGCCATGGAGAGGATGTCCGCCGCCCGCGCCGTATCGCGGGAGGTGAAGCTCATCTTGCGCATGGCGTCGATCACCGGCCGCGCGTCATAGGCGGCGATGTCCACATGCTCGACAATATCCGAGAGCAGCTCGGCCTTGGTGTTGGCGATGGGCGCGTTCATGGCAGTCATTCCTTGAGGCGGGGCCTTAAAAAACGGGAGATCACGCCGTCGGCTTGCGGCCGGCGGCGCATCAAGAGTGTTCGCGATAACCAAAAGGCTCGCGCGGCGCTATCTGCGCCGACGCTTCTTACCCCGCGCGCGTGACAGACGGATCACGGTAGATTCGGGGCGGTCCGTGGGAATCGACCGCGGCGCGAGGCCGAACATGGAGGCCATGGGGGCGTCGCATGTCTCCACGGTCTCCAGATCGCCAAAGCCGTTGAAGCGGGTAGTCATGGCCACGCCATAGGCGCCCAGCATGCCGATCTCCACGTGATCGCCTTCTCGGACGTCCTCTGGCAGGCGGAACGGCCCGGGCATCACGTCGATGGAATCACAGGTGGGGCCATAGAACTGGAAGCCCCGCATCGGCGCGGAGGACTCGCCCTCGGCCCTGACCAGGCGCACCGGAAAGGGCCACTTGGAATGGGCCGCATCGAAGAGCGAACCATAGGCGCCGTCATTGAGATAGAGCGACTCGCCCTTGCGCAGCTCCACCCGGGTCAGCAGGGATGTGCTTTCCGCCACGAGGGCCCGACCAGGCTCGCACCACAGCTCGGTGGTCTCATGGACCATCATCTCGTTGAAGCCGCGGTCGATGGCGGCCACATATTCCGCCAGATCCGGCGGCGCCATGCCTGGATAGACGGACGGGAAACCACCTCCCACATCCACCACGTCGGCGAAGACCCCGGCGCGCACGAGCGCACGGGAGACCTGGGCCATGGCGGCCTGATAGGCGGAGGGCCGCATGCACTGGCTGCCCACATGGAAACTGACGCCCATCAGCTCCTCGGTGGCGCGGCGCGCGGCGAGAAGTAGCCCCGGCGCTTCGACCGCGGAGGCGCCGAACTTCCCCGACAGGGCATAGGCGGCGCCGGGCGCCTCCACGGCCATACGCACCATCAGATTGAGATCGCTGGCGCCATTGGTGGCGGTGAGGATCTTGGCCAGCTCCGCCTCGCTATCGAGGGCGAAGGTGCGCACGCCATGATCGAAATAGGCCCGGGCGATGGCCTCGGGGCTTTTCACCGGATGCATGAAGGCCACGGTCGCGCCGGGGGCATTGGCGCGCACGACCTCGACCTCCGGCATCGACGCCACATCGAAGTGGGTGACGCCGTTGGCGGCAAGCTCACGGATGACCCACGGCGAAGGATTGGCCTTCACCGCATAGAAAACCCGGCCCTTAAAGGATTCCTGGAACCAGCGCGCTGCGACAGCTACGGAGCCCGGTCGCACCAAGGCGACAGGACGTTCCGGCGACCGCTCACGGACCAGGTCCAGGGGTGAATGATACGTGTGCAACTCACGTAGCCCCCTGTAGAATTGTTAAACCCAGGCCGGCGTTAGCAGCGCTTGATGAGGACTTCGGGTCCGCCGGAGCGCGCCAAATAGGGATCGCGCGCCCCCATGTAAAGCCTCGATTTTAAACCCCGTTCGTGGAACCCTACCAAGGTCGCTCTCCGTGGTCCGCTTTTTCAAGGACGCCGTGATCCCATGAGGTCCAGGTGACGCCGCGCGGAAGGCTCCGATCCCTGATTATCTTGGGGTATGCGGCCCTGACCCTCGCCGGCTGCGGCAAGGGCGCTGTTCCTGGCGCGCCGCCAAATCACGGGGTGATCAGAGTCTCGATTCCCATCGCCGGCTCGGCCCGGGCGGCCAGTCAGGCCTGGAGCCCGATCATTACCGACATGGCCGCCCGAACCGGCCTGAAGGTCGCGCCATCCTATTGGACCAACCCCGCAGAAGCCGTTGAGGCCCTACGGCGGGGCAAGACCGACGCGGGATGGTTTTCCAATGAGTCGGGCTTGCAGGCCGTGCGGCGGGGGGGTGGCGAGGTGTTCGCCAGCGCCTTCGCAAGCGGCGAGGACGACGGTGACCGGTCGCTCCTTCTCGCGAATGCGAAAAGCCGCCTGACCTTGCAGAGGGTGCTGAAGTGCGACCGGACCCTGACGATCAGCCTTGGCGAGCCAGGCTCGGCCGCCGGAACCCTCGCGCCCACGGCCTATCTCTTCGCGCCCGGCAAAATTGAACCGGGGCGCTGCTTTCGCCAGGTGCGCGCCGCCAGCCCCGCCGCCAACCTGCTGGCCGTGGTCCACGGCCACGTCGATCTCGCCACGGAGGGTTCCGCCTGGCTCCACAACCGCGCCAGGGCCGGTCGCCCCGAAGCCAACGATGTCAGAGTGCTCTGGCGCTCTCCGCCCCTGCCAGGGGATCCGATCATCTGGCGCAAGACCCTCGACCCGGCGGTGAAGGAAAAGCTTCGCCAGTTTTTCCTCACCTATGGCCAGGGCGAAAGCCCGGCCGCCCGGCGCCAGCGGGCCAATCTGGCGAAGCTTGGGCTTGCGGGATTCCGGTCGGCCGACAACGATCACCTCCTGCCTATTCGGGAGATGGGGGCGGCTCAGGCCTGGCTCCTTGCCAAGGAGGGGGGCGACAAGGTGAGGATCGCCGCGGCCCAAAAAGCTCTGGACAATGTCCGCGCCCAGCGCGAGGCCCTGGAGGCTCGCACCCGGGCGCCGGCCGCGGCGCAGTAGGCGTCACGCGGTGATGGAGGGGGCGTGGACGCGTGGGGGGACTTCAGGTGGAGCTAAGAGACGCCGAAGGCGACGACCTTCCCCAGATCCTCGCCATCTTCAACGAGGTCGTGGCCAATTCCACTGCCATCTACTTCCACGCGCCCGTGGACCTCGCCAATCGTGAGGCCTGGTTCGAGGCGCGCACAGCCGCCGGCTACCCGGTCACCGTGGCCACGCTGGGCGCCAAGGTCATCGGCTTCGGCTCCTTCGGCGACTGGCGCGCCGCCCCGGGCTACGCCTTTACGGTGGAGCACACAGTCCACGTACGCGCCGACAGCCGTCGCCAGGGCGTGGGCCGCGCCATCGTCCAAGACCTCATCGAAAGGGCCCGCGCCATGGACAAGCATGTCATTCTGGGCGGCATTGACGCCGCCAACACCCCCTCCCTCGCCATGCATGCGAGCCTGGGATTCGAGCCGGTGGCCCAGTTCCGGCAAGTTGGCCGCAAGTTCGACCGCTGGCTCGATTTGACGTTTGTGCAGAAACAGCTGTGAGGCGCGCAGAAACGCCCGATATCCGGATAGAGCCCGCTGGCGAAACCCAGACCGTATGCGATTGATATCAACCAGACGCTTTAATGCGATTTCGACGCCAGGCTAGCCATTGCATCCGTTTCCGCCCACCGAAGACCTGCCCAACCTCGTGGGCGACGAGATCATCCAGATTTGGCTGGATCCGCACGCCGTGCGGTTTCTGTTCGGCGCCGGCGTCCAGCTTTATGTCGAGGAGGCCTACGAACTCACCGAACCTGGCGGTACGCCATGGACCTACGATTTCGGAGAGGCGGGCCCCGTCTTCCTGCTCCAGAGGCATCTCTATCAGCCCATCGTCACTCTCAAACGCGAAGACTTTCGCCTCACGCTCTCCATGGAGGACGGCGCGAAACTCGCAATCGTCTCCAATCGTGGGCAATACGAATGCGGACACTTCCAATGGCCGGATGGGAAGATCCAGGTCTTCTAGGGAACGCTGGTCAAATAACGCTTTTTCACCCCGCCCCCTGCTTTGCGGGCGGGCCCCGCCGCAACCGCGCCAGACGCCGCAGCCGGCGCCAGAAGCGGCTTTTCTCCGGCTCGGGATAGGGCTGGAGGAGGCGCAGGAACTCCTCGGCGCAGGCGCGCCAGCTATATTGCTCGGCGACCTTGCGCACATGGGCGCGGTCCAGCTTGAGGGCCTCCAGGGCGGCGTCGCGCAGGCCCCCCTCGCGCCCGGGCGCCAAAACGCCCGCGCCAGTGCCTGGGATGATGTCGATGGGGCCTGGCGCGGAAAAGGCGGCCACGGGCGTTCCCGCGCCCCAGGCCTCCAGGATCACGAGGCCAAAGGTGTCGGTGAGGGAGGGAAAGACGAAGACGTCGGCGCAGGCGTAGTGCGCGGCGAGATCGGCCGCAAACTTGGCGCCCACGAATTTCACATCCGGAAACTTCGCCTCCAGCTCCTCGCGCTGGGGCCCGTCGCCCACCACCACCTTCGTCCCGGGCAAGTCCAGCCCGACAAAAGCCTCGATATTTTTCTCGACGGCGACGCGCCCCACATAGAGCCAGATGGGGCGCGCCAACCCCTCGAAAATGTCCGGCTCATTGTGGCCGCGCGGACGGAAGAGGACGGTATCCAGCCCCTTGGACCACAGCGAGATATTGCGAAAGCCGTGGGCCTCCAACTCCTCGCGCATGGTGGGGGTGGCCACCATCAGCCGCCCGGACGGCCGGTGGAACCAGCGCATATAGGCGTAGCCAGCGGCGAGCGGCAAAGGCAGGCGCGCCGACACATATTCCGGGAAACGGGTGTGATAGCTGGTGGTGAAGGGCAGCTTCCATTCCAGGCAGATCCGCCGGGCGGCGAGACCGATCGGCCCCTCGGTGGCGATATGGATGGCTTCCGGCTCAAAGGCCTTGAACCGCTCCTGCACCTTTTCATAGGCGCCCATCGCCAGACGGATTTCGGGGTAGGTGGGCATAGGGAACGTGGCGAACTGATCGGGGCTTATCACCTCCACGGTTTCGCCCATCTCGCGCAGTTCGGCGACAACCCGGGTCAGGGTGCGCACGACGCCGTTGACTTGGGGCTCCCAGGCGTCGGTGGCCAGTAGAATTCGCATCAGGCGGGGGCAGGTTCCGTTATTTGGGGCGCCGCCTGATCCAGGCGACGGGCATCCTCTATCATGGACCAGGAACGCCGCGCGGCCCAGTCGAGGATTTCAAGCTCTCCGCTGTGATGCTCCACGAGCACGGTGCAGCTTTCCACCCAGTCGCCATCATTGACGTAGAGAACCCCGTCGATCTCACGCATTTGCGCGCGGTGGATGTGGCCGCAGATCACCCCGTCAAAGCCCCGCCGCCGCGCCTCGGCTGCCGCGCCCTCCTCGAAGGCCTCGATGAACCGCCGCGCCCGGCCCACCGAGGTTTTGACGTAGGCGGAGAGGCTCCAATAGCCAAACCCCATCCGCCGCCGGAGGCGATTGATCATCGTATTGGCGCCGACCAAGGCGTGATAGGCGGCGCCCCCAAACAGCGAGCGGAAAAAGGGGCGCCGGGTGTGGGCGTCGAACTCATCGCCGTGGGTGACCAGGAAACGGCGGCCATCAGCGGTCTCGTGCAGCGCGTCGCGCGCTACCCGCACCCCGCCAAAATGCGCGCCGCAGAAATCCCGCACCCGGTCGTCGTGATTGCCGGGGATATAGGTGACCTGCGCCCCCTTGCGGGCGAAGCGCAGCAGCTTTTGAACGACATCATTGTGGGATTGCGGCCAGTGCCAGCCCCTCTTCATCCGCCATCCGTCGACGATGTCCCCCACGAGAAACAGCTTCTCGCAGCTCGTATGGCGCAGGAAATCGAGCAGCATCTCCGCCTGGCACGCCGGCGTTCCCAGATGTACATCCGAGATGAAGACGGCCCGATAATGGGTGACGCTCGGTGTCTGCGACATGATCGAATCAGCCCCGGATAAAGGCTTCGAGGGGTAAGCTGATTGCTTGTCGGTTTTGTGAAGGCGCGGGGCGGCCGGGCAAGGTCTCCAAATCTTGCCAAAATTTGCCATTCAGCCTATGCAAACAGCCATGACCACGATGAACATTTCCCTGCCCGAATCGCTCAAATCCTTCGTTGATGAGCGGGTGGCTCGCGGCGGTTATGGGACCAGCAGCGAATATATCCGTGAGCTGATCCGCCACGATCAGTATCGGCAAAGCCTTCGTCGCCGGCGTTCGGATGGGGCCTTATCGCCCGCCGCCGCCCCCGCGGATGAGGCCTAATTCGGCGGCCCTTGGCGCCGCGCGCCCGCCGCCAGAATAGGTGGCCTGGGCGTAAGGGAGTTTGGGAACCAATCTGCCTTTCACGAAGGCGTATTCAGCCGCCCCGATCCAAGTCCTGGGGCCGGATCTCTCGCCTCAGCCCTCACGCCCCATGCCAGTCCTCAATTCCCAGACCGCTCACGCGCGCGAATTCCCGCGCATTATGGGTGACGACCTTGAGGCCTCGCCGCAGGGCGCTGGCGGCGAGCAATAGGTCATAGGCGCCGATGGGCGTCCCTTGGCTGTTCAGGCTCGCGCGCAATTGGGCCGCCACGCGGGCGTCCTCCCGCGCGAACGGAAGCACAGAAATTGTGTTGAGAAGCATCCGCATGACCTCTCGCACGCGCGGCGCGAGGTTCGGGTTGCGGGCGAGGCCATATTCAACCTCCATCTCCGTGACCACCGAGACGGCCAGTTGCGGCGGTGGCTCCATACGAAGTCGCGCCATGACCCCCTCTTGTCCGCGCGCGAAGTCGCTCAGCACATTGGTGTCGAGGAGATACTTCAAGAGAAGGGATCATCAACCGGCGGCGTCAGTTCGTCGCGATAGGACTCAAACGGCGGCGTCTCCTCGCTCCCGCGCCACGTGAGTATAGGTGTTGGCCAACCGGGACTTCCGCGCGTCTTCTTATCCAGCCATTCCCGCAGCGCCTTCCGGATTAAGCCACTCCGGGTCTCGCCTAACGTCTTGGCGGTCTGATCCAGTTCCTCGGCGGTCTGGTCGTCCAGATAAAGGTTGAAGTTCATCGCGGCGGCCTCGAAGCGGCATATAACCTGCAGCAGGTTATATTCGCGCGCCGTGGGTCACAAGGCGTCTTGCAAGGCGCGCGCCCTAAGGCGCGGCGACCCCCAGCGTCACGGGTCCCGCTGGCGCGGGCGGGGCGGGCTTGAGGCGAAGGCCCTTGAGCAGCAGCTTTACCGCCTCGACATGAATCGCCGCCGTCACCTTTAGCGTCATCAGCGGATAGGTCACGAAAAGCCACAGCAGCTGGCCATCGCTCAAGGGGCGGCGCGCGCCCTTGAAGCCGGCGAAGATCAGGGGCTTGCCGTCGGCGCCCAGCCCCTGGATCACCGTCGAGACGCTCTCGCCCGGCGCGCCGATGGTGAAGTGATAGCTCATATCCATGCCCATGAAGGGCGAAACATGGAGCGCCTTGCCGCAGGACTGGCGCACCTTCTCGGCATGATCCCCAGCGCCCTCTTCCTGAGCCACCGGGATCACATAGCTATGCCGGCCCCCGAAGGTGTTGTGCACCTCATAGATCATGGCCGCGAGGCGCCCCTGGCCGTCATGGCAGTAGAAGAGCGTCAGGGGGTTGAACACATAGCCCAGCACCCTTGGCATGCACTGGATCAGGATCTGACCGCCGGGCATGGCGAGGCCCGCTTGGCTTAGCGAGTCCTCGGCGAAGGCGCGTAAGGGACGGTCGCTTCCATCGCCGTGGTCCTTGTCATGCAGGCTAAAGAGCCCTGGCCCATTATAGGACAACAGCTTCAGGCGCCGCGCCAGGGTCGGCGCCGCGTCAACATCAATAAGCAGTTGGAAGATCCGATAGCTCAGGCGATGGCGGCGGGGCGCGAAGCGTTCGTGCACGACCTCACCAACATAGATGCCTTCGGCGACTGTCACGCGGCGGTTTCCAGAAGGCTTTCTTGGGTGGCGCCAGGCGCGAGACGAATGCGGTCAGACTCCCCGGCCACCGTCCACGGACGACGCAGGCCGCCCAGTTGCTCGGCCACCGCCAGGCCCGCCTGCAGGCCGTCCTCATGGAAGCCCGAGCCGAAATAGGCCCCGCACCACCAGAGGCCGCCCTCGCCTTGCAGACTCCAGAGCTCATTCTGGGCGCGCATGGCGGCGGCGTCGAAGCGCGGGTGCTGATAGATCTCTGTACGGATGATCTTGGCGGGATCGGGCTCGATCACGGGATTGAGGGTGACAAAAAGCGGCGTCTCCCGCGGCAAATCCTGCAACCGGTTCATCCAATAGGTGACGCAGAGATGCTGATCGCCGGCCTGATCGCCCCGGCCGATATAGTTCCAGGCCGACCAGGCGCCCCGGCGGCGGGGCATCAGGGCCGGGTCGGAATGCAGCACCGCGATATTGCGGGTATAGCCAAAGGCGCCCAGCACACTGCGTTCCCGGGCCGTGGGCGCATCCAGCAGCGCCAATCCCTGATCGGCATGGGTCGCCATGACCACCTGATCATAGTGTTCCACCGCGCCGCTGGCGTCGCGCACCGTGACGCCCTCGCCCGTGCGGGCGACGCCGACGACGGGCGCGCCCTGGCGGATGCGGCCGGCCAGGGATTCGGTGAGCAGCTTCACATAGGCCCGGCTTCCCCCATCCACCGTGCGCCACACCGGCCGGTCGAGGATCTTGAGAAGACCATGGTTCTCGCAGAAGCGGATGAAGGCGGCGGCCGGATAATCGCGGATATCCCGCGCCGAGGCGGACCAGATGGCAGCGGCCTGGGGGAGCAAGTGGTCATCCTGGAAGGCCCGCCCATAGCCCTGGGCCTTGAGATAGTCGCCAAGGCTCGTCGCTTCAGCGTCCAGGGCGCAGGCGTGGCCGGGCGCCTCGCGATAGAAACGTAACAGGTCCCGCAGCATGGCCCAGAACCGTGGGGAGACCAGATTGCGGAATTGGGAAAACAGGGTGAGCAGATTATCGCCGCCATATTCCACCCGCCCGTCATCCAGGCTCACCGCGAAGCCCATGTTCGAGACCTTGGTGGGCACGTTCAGGTGCGAGAACAGGGCGGTCAGATTGGGATAATTGAGCTCATTATAGACGATGAAGCCCATATCGACGGGGATGTCGCCGCGCGCCGCCGGCGCATCCACCGTCTGGCTGTGGCCGCCCAGGCGTCCTTCAGCTTCATAGAGGGTAACGTCATGGCCCTGATTCAGCAGCCAGGCCGCGGACATTCCGGAAATACCGGCGCCGACGACTGCTATCTTCATGCGGCGCGCTTCGCGTGGAATGGTCACGGACTTTCGATTTCCCCGAAATGACTTAAGACGCTCCGCTTGAGCTCACAGTCCCTAAGCCGCATGTTCATCTCTACGGTGTTGACGCGTCCGCGGATCACGGCTCGCGACCAGAGCGCCGGAATGATCCGATCGCGGCCCATGCGCGTAGACGTCACATGCATGCCGCACTCTTCACGTCAGGTCGGGCGCGTTTCCCGTACTCCCTTCCTACGGCTGGCGGGCCGCCGCGACCGCCGTCTCGACGTGGTTCACGCATGACCGCTCCCCCTGAAAGCACGTTGCCGGAAAACCCAAGCCTCGCAAGTCCAGACGGTCTGGCCGCGGCGATCGTGGCGATTGCCCAGAGGCAGGATCGCGAGGCCTTCGCGCTTCTGTTTAAACACTTCGCACCCCGGGTGAAGAATTATCTTTTGCGTTTGGGCGCGCCTCAGGAGATGGCGGAGGAACTGGCGCAGGAGAGCCTGCTCACCGTCTGGCGTCGGGCGGGGGCCTATAACCCCACGGTCGCCGCGGCGTCCACCTGGATTTTCACGATCGCGCGGAACCTCAGGATCGACCTGGCCCGGCGCGCCGCCCGGGCGACACAGGTCCGGGATCCCCTCGAAGAAATCCCGCCCGAGGCCATGCCTGACGCGGCCTTAAGCGCCATCCAGGACGAGGCGCGCATTCGCCGCGCCATGGCCACGCTTCCCGATGATCAGGCCAAGGTCATCCGCCTCGCTTTCTTCGCCGACAAGCCCCACTCTGAGATTGCGCGCGATCTGGGCCTGCCTCTGGGCACTGTGAAATCTCGCCTGCGTCTGGCCATGGCCCGCCTGCGCGCGCTTCTGAATGATCGCCCATGACGCCCCGCCACCATCCCTCCGACGCCCTGCTGGTGGATTATGCCGCCGGCGCCTTGACGATCGGTCAGCGCCTGGTGGTCGCCAGCCACCTCAACGCCTGCCCCCATTGCGCCAGCGGCGTCGCCCTCGCCGAGGCTGTCGGAGGCGTCGTGCTGTCGGATCTGCCCCCGGCCGAGATGAACCCTGACGCCCTGGACCTGGCCCTGGCCCGTATCGAGCGGCCGGAGCCGCCGCCCGCCACCCCCGCCGGCCTGCCTCAGGACTGGATTAAGGTTCCCGGTGAGGTGCTGGCGTCCTTGCGCGCCCGCGGCCGGCGCAGCGCCTTCGGCGCCTGGATCTCGCCGGTGACAAAGGGGCCGGGCCGCGCCCGCAGCTATCTGATCGGCATGGCGCCAGGCCGGGGCGTCGCCCGCCACACCCATGCCGGTTATGAATTGACCTGTGTGCTGAAGGGCTCTTTCATCGACGGCGGGATCGTTTACGGCCCAGGCGATTTCACTGAACATGATGGCGACATGACCCATGCTCCCCAGGCGACGGACGAGGACTGCGTCTGCCTGATGGCCACGCAAGCTCCTCTTGTGCCCGCCGACTGGGTGGGCCGCCTCGTCTTCCCGCTTCTTGGGGTCTCATGAATCTGCTCACCGCTCTTGGCACGGCGATCCTGGCTCTGGCCTCGCCCAGTCCCGCCCGCATCGAACGCAATCTCACCTACGCGCCCCATGAGCGCGGCCAGCTTGACGTCTATATTCCGCGCCGCCCCGCCGCGCGCCGGCCGATCGCCCTCTTCATCTATGGGGGCAGTTGGGAGTCCGGTGAAAAGGCCATGTACGCCTTCGTCGGGCGGGCCCTGGCGGCGCGCGGCATCGTCACGGTGGTCGCCGACTACCGCGTCTATCCGCGGGCTGTTTACCCGGAGTTCCTGCAAGATAATGCGCAGGCCGCCGCCTTTGTGAAGCAGCACGCGGCGGAGTGGGGCGCGGACCCGGCCCGGTTCTATCTCATCGGTCATTCCGCCGGCGCTTATAATGTCGCCATGCTCGCCCTCGACAAACGTTGGCTGGCCGCCGTGGGCATGGATCCGAAGCAGGATCTGGCCGGGGTGATCGGTCTCTCCGGCCCCTATGATTTTCTGCCCCTGCGTGATCGGACCCTGAAGATCATCTTCGGCCCCCCCGAAACGCGGCCTGCCACCCAGCCCATCGCCTATGCCTCGGGCGACGCCCCGCCCCTGTTTCTGGCCGCCGGCACGGGCGATAAGGTCGTGGATCCCGGCAACACCACCCGTCTTGCCGCCGCCGTGGCGGCCAAGGGCGGACAGGTCGACAGCCACCTCTATCCCGATGTGGGCCACGTCGGCGCGGTTCTCGCCCTCTCGCCCCTCTTCCGGAGCAAGGCCCCGGTGCTGGACCAGATGCTGGGTTTCATGGACATTGTTGCGGACAAGACGCCCGCCAAAGAGGCGTCACGCGCGTCATCCCCCAGAGCCCCATCGGACGGAGCTTACGCCTCATGAGTCTGACATCCGTCGCGACCCGCGCCGTCGAGCGCACGCCCCTGCCGGATGCCCTCACCCTGATGGGCGTCGGCTACCTCGTCGCCCGCGCCCGTCGCCAGCTCGCCCTGGGCCCCGCCGACGGCGACCCCGCCTTCGCCGCCGCCATGGCGCTTCGGCCCATCGCCGAAAACACCGCCGAGGCCAATGCGCAGCACTATGAGGTTCCCGCGGACTTTTTCCGCCGGGCTCTTGGGCCCCGCCTCAAATATTCCAGCTGTTTCTATGAGACCCCGACCTCGACCCTCGCCCAGGCGGAGGAGGCGGCCCTCGCCCAGACCTGCGCCCACGCCGGTCTCGCCGATGGCCAGAGGATTCTGGAGCTGGGCTGCGGCTGGGGCTCGTTAAGCCTCTGGATGGCGGAGCACTATCCTCACTCCAGCATCACGGCGGTCTCGAACTCTAAGTCTCAGCGCGAATTCATCCAGGCCAAGGCCAAGGTCCGGGGCCTGACCAACCTGTGCGTCATTACCCGAGACATGAATGAGTTCACCCCGCCCAGCACCTATGACCGGATCGTCTCGGTGGAGATGTTCGAGCATATGGCCAATTGGCGCGCCCTCATCACGCGGCTGATCCCGGCCCTGGAGCCGGACGGGCGCCTCTTCCTCCACGTCTTCACCCACCGTGACCGCGCCTATAGGTTCGAGTCGTCCGATCCCGATGACTTCATCGCCCAGCACTTCTTCACAGGCGGCATTATGCCGAGCCACACCCTGGTCCGGCAGTTTCCCGATCTTGTGGAGGTGGAGGAGGAGTGGCGCTGGAGCGGCGAGCATTATCGCCGCACGGCCATGGACTGGCTGGCCAATTTCGATCTCGAGGCGGCCGATATCGGCGCCCTCTTCAAGCGGGTCTATGGCGCCGACGCGGGGTTGTGGAAGCGGCGCTGGCGGCTGTTCTTCCTGGCCGTGGCGGGCCTCTTCGGCGACAGCGGCGGCGAGGTCTGGGGCGTAAGC
>Ga0116230_10002883_pt1 | contig 16617 bp, 14 predicted proteins | sample S1TSphfallax_3_FD_88678 | JGI IMG/M metagenome (GOLD analysis project Ga0116230, IMG submission 88678) | Host-associated microbial communities from peat moss isolated from Minnesota, USA - S1T2_Fd - Sphagnum fallax MG | ecosystem: Host-associated > Plants > Peat moss > Unclassified | place...
ATGCAACGCCGATGGGTCTTGCAACCCTCGCGGATCAAACCATCTCCATGGCGGGTCGGGGAAGAGACATGTTGATCCTCTTGAGTTTCGTCGTGATTGCCGTCGCCTTGCGGTTTCCCGAAACGCCGGGCGGCAAGCTCGTCAAACACCTTTTGATCGACGCCCCGGCCCGGCTCGCCGCGCAGATAACTTTCGGCCGGATCATTGTTATTCTCTTAGTCGCCTTGATCGTCGCGGGGCTGTTCGCCCTGGCCAGGACCGATGGCCTGATGATGGCCGGTCAGGCGGCGCCCGAAGGGCTCGCTTGGCTGGCGACGTTCGATGTGGCAAGCTGGGTCTATACAGTCGCCCTGGTGATGCTGATCGGCGCGGCGGGCAAGCTGAGGGGCTCATGGCGCGTCGCGGCGCACTTGATTCGACGCCTTGTTGAGCGCGCCTTCGTCAGGGTGGCGGGATTGTTCAGAGGCCTGCGCGCAGCCATGAACACCCGCTCGCGCCGGCGACCCCGCTCGGGCTCGCGCCCACCCAAGCCCGATGGCGACATTTGGCAGGTGTGGGGAGCGATCTGGCTCCCGGCCCAGGAGTTGGCGGCCTAGGGGGTTAACCTAGACGTTGGCGATCAGTTGGTGGTCCCGCCGGCCCCAATGCTGGCGCCTAGATCCCCAACCCCCGTCTCAGCCATCAATCCCTCGTGGGCTTCCTTGAAGGCGGCCAGCACGGCTTCCGGATCGGCGGGCAGGGCCATGGCGGAGGCCTGAGGATCCACGCGATCGGCGATCTGGGGGTTATCGCGCCGCATCTCCTCTGTCAGCGCGATCAGCTTGGCCACTTTCTGCTCGATCATCACCGCCATTTCGAGGGCGAGCTGGTCGCGCAATTCGGAGAGTTCATCGCGGCGGCGCTGGCTCATCAGGATGAGCGCGGTGATATAGATCGCCAGAAGCTGGCCGAGGCCCTGGAGAAGCGGAAAGCCGTTGGAGTCGAGGTGGCGGCCCGCGAACTTTACCAGCAGAAGATCCCCGGCAATCCAGATGACGACCACAACGGTGACCACGCCGATAAACGCTGGCTGGGCCACGACGGCGGTTGTCCGATCCACCAGTTGCTGGAGGCGCGTGGCGCGTTTCTGATGGTCCGCATGAAGACGCGCGATGGGCTGAACGGACTGGTCGATGTGAGCCCGCGCGTGGGTGTCGCCCTCCCCGCCCCCGTCTGACGCAGGCTCAGGCGTCACACCCGGCTTTCAAGCTCGCGGTCGCGAAGCGTCTCAGTCTCGGGATAGGGTTCGGAGGCTACGGGCGAATAGGGCACGGTCCGGGCCTCGAAACCTTCATATCCCGCCTCTTGATACGAGCGGCGTCGCGCGGCCAGATCGACGATCGGCAGGTTCGCCAGCGCTGTCTCCACGGCGATGAGCTTGTCATCGGCGACCTTGGCGCTGACCAGGGAGCCGCCGCGTCTGACGCTCTCGGCATAGACATGGGCTTCCTCTTCGCTCACGCCCGAATTGGTCAGGGCCCCCACGAGGCCGCCGGCCGCTCCGGCGATGGCGCCGCCGACCACCGCGCCGACCGCGGCCGTCGCGAGCCAACCGGCGGCCACGACAGGACCCACGCCCGGTATGGCTAGGACCCCTAGCCCGACGAGGACGCCGCCCGCCGCGCCAATCACGCCGCCCGCGGCCGCGCCGAAGCTTGCATCCGACCCCGCCGCCTCGCCGGCGGTCTGGTCCTTGGGCTCGCGCGTCTGGATATGGGCGTGTGTCTCATCGGACTTGTGGGAAATCAGACTGATGTCCCCATGCGGGACGCCGATGCGCTCTAGTTCAATCACCGCATGTTGGGCGTCGAAAATGCTGTCGAAAAGACGGGTCACGATCTTGGTCATGGCGATTCCTTCGGCCGGAGTGGCTGATGATTGAGGGATAAAGGGGATCGGCAGAGGCGACCGCTATTGCGGAGCGACGTCGCCTTTGTAGTCGAGGGCGACATTCACCGGTCGGCCATCGCGTATGGCGCGAGCGTGCCACAGACCTTGGGCGTCCTGGATCAGGCCCGCGACTCGGCTGTAGCCGGCCTGCTCGATCCGCGAGCGGGCTTCATCGCGCGTGAATGAATTCTGGCCCTGGGCGAGGGGGCCGGGGCTGACCTGATCGGGCGACCTGAGCGCGACGTTCGGCGAGGCGGCGCCCGGATTTGATTGGGGCCCGCTCTGAGCGACAGCCAGACCGCCGGTCGCCAGGGCGACGGATAGGGACAGAACGACGATGGGAAGCTTTTTCATGGGACACCTTCAATTGTCCTCCAACAAACGAGCGATTTCCCGAGCGGTTCCGACGATATTCCAAGTATGGCTCAGCTTGAATTAAGTTTATGGCACGACACACGCGCCAACCTAACAAGCTTTAGCTTATGCCGTGATTCAAGCTTGGCCTATTCGACCTCTCTCAGAATTTTCTCGACAGCCGTCAGCCTGGTGACGATTGCGGTCAGCTCACCCTGAACGGCGGACATTAGGCCCGTCGCCTGGGATTCGAGGGTCACGGCCTTTTCTGCGAGCTCGCGATAGGCGCCGTCATTGGCAAGTCGCGCCCGGGCCTCGTGCACCTTGGCGACATATCTCATCGCGAAAACCGCCAGAACCGTGGCGCATGGCGCGCCGACGACGATGAGGGCCACAATGAACCGCTGCGTTTCCATAAGGGTCTCCTTCAGGTTTCAGGTCTGGATGGAACAATTGTGAGGGAATTTAACGCCTGGGCGATGACCTCCGGCGTCAGTGAAAAGGCGAAGGGCGCCACCTCGAAGAAGTTGCGCGCCTTGCCGTCGGCGGAGAGTTCGAGCGCGCTGACCACCAAGCCCGCCTCCTCCAACTTGCGAAGGTGCAGATTGAGCAAGGGGCGGCTGAGGCCCACGTCGCGGGCGAGCTGGCTGACGAAGTTGCGCCCACCCACGGTCAGGACCCCCAAAATCCGCAAGCGGTGCGGGTTGGCGAGCGCCGAGAAGGTGGTCAGCCATTGATCGCCCGTCAGAGCCACCCGACACGCCTCCCAATCACATGATAGATTTTTCTGTCATATGAAATAAAACGAGTCAATTGCTGACAAACGCTTTCAACGGCGCGGCGGTTAGGTCAGGTCGTGAAGCCGATCCACCGCCCGCAGGCGATGATGGCGATCCACACGCTTAAGGAGAAAAGTCCGCTCAGGCGCGCTGGAAGAGGCGCGGCGACGCCGGGCCCGACGCCAGCTAGAGCGCGACCGAAGAGAAGGTGAAAGGCGATGGCGTTGGCGCCCGCCAGAGCCAGAAGCAGCATCTTCACCAGAAAGAAGGCGTTGGCGAGATAGGTATCCGGCTTGGCGATGAACATCAGGGCCCCCGCGACGAAGCCGACGGCGAATGCCCCGAGGGTCACGGGCACGAACTGATGCAGAAGTTCCTGAACGTGCCGGCCCCGGGCGCGCAGCCCCAAGAGGCGCAGATCGACAATGGCGATCGCCCCCACAACGGTCACCACCGCGAGAACATGCACGCACTCGAGCAGCGGAAAGAGGGTGTCGGAGCCGCTGATCGCCAGGGATAAGGGCGTCGCCTTCAGGCGCTCGGCGAGGTCATTAAGATCCATTGGCGCGGCCCATTGATCCTATTGCGGCGCGCCCGGCCAGCCTTCGGTGTAGCCGATCCACCGCCCGGCGAAGATGATCGCGGTCCACAGGAGCAGCGCGAGGACCGCCCCGCCCTTGAGCGTCAGGGCGGCGCCCGCGTCGCCGCTCAGCGCCAAGCCTGTCCGCGAGAAACGGCCGAGGCCCCAGGTGAGGATCACCGCCGCCAGCACGAGGGCCATCTTAATCCAGAAGGTGATCCGAAAGAGGGCCCGGGTCGGCTCGCCAATGATCAGAACAGCCCCGGTCAGGGCCAAGACAAGGATCGAGACGGCGACCACGGGAAGGTAGTGTCCCATCAGAGCGCTGACCGCCTGGCTCCTCTCCATCAGGCCCAGCAGTCGCAGGTTGATCACCAGGATCGACCCGATCAAGGCGGCGATCATGATGATGTGCAGGCTTTGCACCGCCGGGATCACCCAGTCATGAGAGGCGATGGCGATGCTTAAGGGCGTGGCGCGCAACCAGATCGCGAAGGCGGTGAGCATAAGGCGGCCTTAAGAGACCCCCTGCTGGGGCCCCGGCGATCCGCCCACGAAGATCTGGCCGCTGGCGGTCTTGAGCTTCAGGAAGCCCCCGCCATGCTCGCCGTTGCGCAGCGGATGGATCGACACTTCCGCCGCATCGCCGGGCTTCAGGGTGGTGCGTGTCCATCCCGCGCGGGTGAGGTTGCCGGGGCTGGTAAGCTCCACCGTCCAAAGCTCAGGCTCGCCACCCGCCTTGGGCTTGACCATGATGCGGATGCTGACGTGGGGATTGGTCCAGGAGAACTCCTTCACCGCGCCGTCCAGCACGACGACCTTGGTGGGGTCGAACATGGCGAAGGAATGGTGGGCGCCCGCGGGGCCCGCGCTCAGAAGGGCGAGTGTGGCGAGCGCCACCCCGGATATCGCCAAACGCGTCATTTCAACCTCTCTTACTGGCCTTTGGGAGCGACATTGCCGCCACTGTCCTGCGGCACGGGGATGAAGACCGCGTGACCCGCCTTATCCTTGCTCTCGGCGAATAAACCTTGAAGGCAAACGCCCTCGCTGATGGCGTCTCGAACGAGACGATGGCGCAGGAAGACGCGGGTGGTCTTCCAGGTTTTGGACAGGGCGTGGGGGGCGGTGATTTCCAGATCGTCATGCAGGACGCCGGGACCCGCCAGATGAATTCGCTCGACGATGTGCATGTCGCCATCATTGGGGGCGCCCACCGATTCGCTGATGGCGATGAAGGTTTCCGGCAGGACGCCCACCGTATCCACCACCAGCGTATCGCCCTCCCAGTGCCCGATGGAATGACCGTGGAAACTAGGGTCCGGATCGGCGGGGTGGGCTCTCCCATCGGTGTAGATGCGCCTTAGCCGGTTGCCATCGGATTCGCCCAGAAGCGTCACCTGGCCGGGGGTGAAGAGGATCTCCATGGCGTTGTGCGAGATCAGCATCCAGCTGGGCATGCCCTCGGGCAGACAATTGATGAAGAGTCCGCGGGGCGCGCCCGACGCCTCCTCCGCCTCAGCCTGACGCATTTCCGCGGCGACGGACGGCGTCCAGGGCGGGGGATTAGAGGTCTCCTGCAGGCCTTGGTCGCGCATGTCGGGCACCCATGTGCCGCTCCAGTCCGGTAGGCTTGCCAGGCTCGCCCAATCCTTAGCGGTCGGGGCGGGCGTGCTGGGAAGAAGTTCGGCAGCCGGCGCCGGGGCGGCCTGAATTAGAACGCCAAGGACGGTCAGGACGGCGCTCAGCGATAGGCGTGACGGCATGGGCGGTCGATACCACACACCTGGGCGACGTCGCGGGCTGGGCCGCCGGCGGCGTCCAACTTGGCGGATGGAGCCGCAAATTTGGGCGCCTGCCACGGCCCCATTGGCGTCGGCGTCAGGAGGACCTTAAGATACGCCTTCAAGGCACGCCGAACGGCGGCAGGATCGTCCATAGGGTCGGAGGCGCGAACAGATGTTCCGTTGGAATTTCGGTGACATTCTCGACGGCGTCGGCGCGGTCGTGCCGCCCGCAGCCCCCGCGCTGATCCATGGCGATCACGTCATCGCCTGGGGACAGTTCCAACGCCGGAGCAACAATCTCGGCAGGGCCCTGATCGCCCGCGGCGCGCGACCCGGCGACAAGGTCGCCTTCTATATGCACAACCGGCCGGAATATTCCGAGCTGCTGGCGGCCTGCTTCAAGGCGCGCCTGGTCCACGTCAATGTAAACTATCGCTATACCCCCGAGGAGGTGCGCTACATCTTCGATAATTCCGACGCTCAAGTCGTCGTGTTTGGCGCGGAGTTTCGCCCCCACATCGCGGCGATCCGCCACCAGCTCCAGACGGCGCGGACCTTTGTCGAGGTGGGGGACGGCGGCGACTTCGCGGAAAGCTTCGAGGACCTCTGCGAGAGCGGCGATGGGGCGCCGCTGGATATCGCCCGCTCTCCCGATGATCTGTTCTTCATCTATACCGGCGGCACCACGGGCATGCCCAAGGGCGTCATGTGGACCCACGATGATCTGCGGCAGATCACCCTGGCGGCCGCCCGCGCCTTGGGGCCTATGCCCGAGACGCTTGATGAGTTGGTCGCGGCGACCCGCGCGATGGGGCCTGGGCCCGCCAGTGTGATTGGCCCTCCGCTCATGCACGGAACCGGCCTGCTCACCGCCGTCGCCGGGATCCTGTCGGGAGGCGCGGTGATCACCCTGCCCAGCAAGACCTTCGCAGCCGAAGAAATGGCTGAGGCCATAGAGCGCTGGGGGGCCAAGAATCTCACCATTGTGGGCGACCCCTTCGCCCGCCCGCTTGTCGAGGCGCTGGAACGAGAGCCCGGCCGCTTTGATGTGAGTTGCGTCGAGCGGGTCACCTCTTCCGGGGTGATGTGGAGCCTCGAGGTCAAGCGCGCCCTGCTGCGGCACATGCCGAACGCCGTGCTGATCGACGCCTTTTCCTCGTCCGAGGCTTTGGGTCTGGGAACCTCCATGATGACCGCGGCCGGCGAGGTTGCGACCGCGAAGTTCGCTCTGGGCCAGAGGGCGCGGGTCTTCGACGAGAATGACCAACCCGTGGCGCCAGGTTCGGGTGCGAGAGGTCTGGTCGCCGTGGGGCCGCCGGGGCCGGTGGGCTATTATAAGGACCCGGAAAAGACCGCCCGCACCTTCCGGGTAATTGGCGGCGTGCGCTATTCGATCCCGGGCGACTGGTGCGTGGTCGAGCCAGACGGCTCCCTGACGCTGCTGGGACGCGGCAATGCCTGCATCAACACAGCCGGCGAGAAGGTTTTCCCTGAGGAGGTCGAGGAGGCGCTGAAGCGCCATGACGATGTGGAGGACGCCTTGGTCGTGGGCCTGCCCGATCCCCGGTGGGGCCAGTCGATCACCGGAGTGGTGCGCCTTCGCCAAGGGCGCGGCCTGGATGAAGCGGCCCTGATCGCCCATGTGCGCCAGAGCCTAGCCGCCTATAAGTCCCCCAAGCGCGTGGTGGCCGGCGACATTTCCCTGCGCGCGCCAAACGGCAAGGCGGACTACAAGACCGCGATGGATTTCGCGGCCAAGGCCCTCTCCAGCGCGGCGGCCTAAGCCGTCGCCGTGATGGCGTCGGAGAGCATCTCAGCCATCTGGGCGAAGTGGGCCGGCTCCGAGATCAGGGGCGGCGACAGGGCGATGATGTCTCCCGTCACGCGGGTCAGCAGGCCGGTGTCATAGCAACGGTGGAAGACCTCCATGGCCCGCGTGCCCGGCGCGCCGGGGCGCGGCTCCAGTTCGATCCCGGCCACCAAGCCAAGATTGCGGATGTCGATCACGTGGGGAACGTCCCTAAGGCCATGAACGACGTCTTCGAAGGGCTGGCTCAATTCCTTTGCGCGCTCAAAAAGGCCTTCGGATTCATAGAGATCAAGGGTCGCGAGGCCCGCAGCCGCCGCCAGGGGGTGGCCGCTATAGGTGTAGCCGTGGAAGAGATCGATGCCTGGGGGGCTGGCCGCCAATATGGCGTCATAGATCTTGGCCCCCAGCGCCACGCCGCCCATGGGCACGGTGGCGTTGGTCAGGCCCTTGGCGCATGTGATCAGATCGGGGGTCACGCCGAAGAACTCCGAGGCCGTCGCCGCGCCGAGCCGCCCAAAGCCGGTGATCACCTCGTCGAAGATCAAGAGGATGCCATGGCGCGTGGCGATCTGGCGAAGGCGTTCCAGGTAGCCCTTGGGCGGGATCAGCACCCCCGTCGAACCGGCCATGGGCTCGACGATCACCGCGGCGATGGTGTCGGCGCCATGCAGGGTGACGAGCCGTTCCAGATCATCGGCAAGCTCCGCCCCCGTCTCGCGCTGGCCCCGCACGAAGGTCCCGCTGGCGGGATCGTGGGTGTGGCGCATGTGATCGACGCCCGGAAGCATGGGGCCCCAATGACGACGGTTCGGGCCGATGCCGCCCACGGAGATCCCGCCAAAGCCGACGCCGTGATAGCCCCGTTCACGCCCGATCAGGCGGGTTCGCGTGCCCTGGCCGATGGCGCGCTGATAGGCGAGCGCGATCTTGAGAGCCGTATCCACCGACTCCGAACCGGAATTGCAGAAGAAGACGTGGTCCATCCCCTCGGGGAAAATGCTGGCCACGCGATGAGCCAACTCAAAGGCCTTAGGATGGCCGAGGTGAAAGCCCGGCGCGAAGTCCATCTCCGCCGCCTGCCGCTGGATCGCCTCGACAATGGGTGCGCGGGTGTGGCCAGCATTGACGCACCAGAGACCGGAGGTGCCGTCCAGAACCTCCCGGCCATCGGGAGTGTAATAGAACATGTCCTTGGCGCGGACGAACATCCGGGGATGCTCCTTGAACGCGCGATTGTTCGAGAACGGCATCCAGAAAGCGTCAAGAGAATTCAGGCGACCATGCATGTTGGGAGGCGTCCTTCCTTAAGTGGCCTCACATACCGCCGGGAGCGAGGTTTTGCACGCCCGCGCCGGCAGGTTTGTCGATCAGATTTGGCCGGCTAGACCCGTTCCAAGGGCCCAATGCCGACGCCCCGGGTCGGGCGGAGCCGCCAGGCGGCCAACACACGCGCCTCATAGGGTTTCTCGGTGATCGGGACAGCGATCAAGTCGCCGTGGGCGGCCTCATGGGTCAGGGTCAGGCGGACATAGCCCTTGGCGAGCTGGTCGCAGAAGGTGACCTCCCCGTTTTGGGCCACGAAAACATCGCCGAGCTGGAACCCGGCATATTCGCCAATGGACGGGCTGGTAATGGCGCTGACGCCGAACTCCACAGCCAAGGTCGGGCCGCCGCCTAATTCCCGCAGCTGGTTTAGCCAGAAGGCATGGCTATCGCCGGAGACGACAATTGGATTGCCGCCGCCGAGGGCCTTCAGTATGCCGTCAAATCGGGCTCGCGCCGCGGGATAACCATCCCATCCGTCCAGATCGAACGGCTGGTCATAGCTCATCACCTCGATAAGCTGCTTGGCCTGGGGGCGAATGGACGCCGGCATTTTCGCGAGCGCGATCTCCACGCCCTGTTCGCCGAGCATTTCGGCGATCTTGGGGGAGCGGGCCCGGGCCATGATGACCTCGTTGCCGATCACCTGCCAGGGCTTTCCGGCCGCCACCGACGCCGCGAGCGTACGGGCGAGCCAAACCTCCTGGGTTGTTCCCAGCATTTGGCGATCCGGGTTTGAAATGAAGGCCTCGATGGCCTCCACATCGGGACCATAGGCATAGGGCGCCGGGAGCGGGGCCCCGCGGGGGGCCTTGCTTAAGTTGGCCAGCACCGCCGGATCGGTGACCCGCTTGCGCGCCTTGGAGTCGCTCACATCATAGATGACGAACGGAATATCGCCGGGCCGGTCATATTCAAGCTGATAGGACCGCGCGGTGAGCCGGCTTTCCAACATGGTCAGGCTCATCAGATCGCCGAAGTCGAAGCTCCGGTTTATCGCCTCGAACGCGCGGCCGGGGACCGGGTCTCTAGCGGGAATCCATTCGTACCAGGCCCGAAGGGCGGCCGCTTTACGGTCGTCGAAGGCGCCTTCCGTCTTCTCGTGATGATTTTCCGCCCCGCCCTTCCAGGTGTCATTGGCCACCTCATGGTCGTCCCAGACACATATCCACGGCGCCCGGGCGTGGGCGGCCTGTAGATCGGGGTCGCGGCGATACTGGGCGTAGCGGGTGCGATAATCCGCGAGGGTGACAAGGTCATGCGCGGGCTCGGGAATGCGACCGAGTTTGACGCCATTGACCATGCCGTAATCATCGGGCGCCGCGCCGTATTCGTAGATGTAATCGCCAAGTTCAATGACGGCGTCCAGCTTGTCCGATTTGGCGATATGGTCATAGGCGTTGAACAGGCCGTTGGGGTAAAGCGCGCAGGTCACGAAGGCCAGAACGACCTCTTTCACCGGCCCGATCGGCAGGGTTCGCGTGCGACCAGAAGGTGACGTGACGGCGCCGACGGAGAAGCGATACCAGTAGTCCGTGCCGGGCTTGAGAGCTCCGACATCCACCTTCACCGTGTGGTCCCGGACAGGGCCCGTCTCCGCCCGGCCGGTGGCGACCACATCCCTGAAAGTGGGATCTTCCGCCACGACCCAGTCCACAGGGGTCGCGGCGCCCGGATCGACCGGGGTCACGCGCGTCCAGATCACCACCGCGTCAGGGAGGGGATCGCCACTCGCTACGCCATGGAGAAACCTAACATCCCCAGCGGCGACAACTTGCGCGGCGGCCAGATTCGGCGCGCCGGCCGCGAGGGGGAGCATGGTCAACAAATTGCGGCGGTTTATAAGCATGAGATCATCCCGAAACCGTAAGGGGGCGCCGCCGCGGCTTAGTGGCGAATAGTGAATGAGAGGCCGTAGAAACGCGGCTCTCCGGCGATCACCGTGGGCAAACCCAGATCGAGGCCCGTGTTTCCGTCGTCCTTCAGAAACTTCGTGTCGGTGAGGTTCGTGACGAAGGCCTCGAGCTTCCAGTGGGCGTTATCCCGGGTGTAAGAGAGGCGAAGATCGGCGACGCCATAACCATTCTGATACTGATTGAACTGGAGGGGCTGAACCAGCAGACCCTCCCCCTTCAGAATTGCCGGATTGCCATTATCGGCGTTGAAAAACTCTTTGCTGCTGTACCGGAAATTCGGGATCAGATCGAAGACACCGCCCAAGGCATGATGGCGCAGTGACGCGTTGATCGTCACGACATGTTCGGGCGTCAAACGGAACTGATTACCTTGCAGAATGCCGTTGTCATACCGCCCGTGGGTATAGGTATAGGTGGCGTATATGTCCGCCATGGACGTCACGGCCCAGGTCCCCTGCCCTTCGAAGCCGTAGGTCGTGGCGTCGCCTGCATCCACCGTGACGAACTGGTTGTTCTCGAACAGAGTGGTCGAGAAGTTGTGATACTGGTTGTAGTAAAAGGCCCCATCGAGGCTGAGGCGGTGATCAAACAGTCGCGTCTTCACGCCGCCCTCATAGTCGTCAAGGGTCTCGGAGGGCTCCCTGGAAAACACCGTCGGCCCAAAGGGCGTGGCGGCGCCGTCTGAAGCGAGAACCTCCGGCCGGCGGCCCAGGGCATATGTGGCGTAGATGTCCAAATCAGGCGTGAAGGCGTAGCGGCCTGTCGCCCGCCATGAGATACCGCCATCGTTGAGCGACGCCTGGTCGACCCCGCCATTGCCGTAGGTTGGCTGGTAGATCAGGCCGAACACTGGGACCGGATAGGCCGCCGAGAGCGGGATATTGGAGGCTCCAGGCACGGCGAGCCCCCCGAGAAGCGCGTTGCGGATCGCGGCCGGCTGGCCAAGGGCGCCAATGACGCCGCCCAGCACCGACCGGTTACCGACGCTCTCGGAATTGTAGGTCGTCTTATTATCGGTTGTATAGCGCACGCCAGCGCTGACCTCGAACTTGTCAGTAACCTTATAGGTTCCGTCCAAATAGACGTCGTAAGATAGGGTCTTGCTTGTGACGGTATCAGACTCAAAGTTGTTCTGGTTCAAGTTGTTGGCGATCGCCAAGGCTTGGGCGCCCGGCAGCGCCACGCCGTAGGCGCCGGCGAGCCCCTGCAGTTCCGCGGAAAGAAGCTGTGGGTTCGTATAGGCGGAGACCGGTCCCGGGACAGGGTTTGTGCGGTTCAAAACACCCGTCACAAGGCCCAACAGAAGCGGCTCATTCACGATGAAGCTGGTATTCTCACGTCCATAATCGTCGAAGAAGCTTGCGCCTGCAAAGGCGGAGAAACGGCCGCCGGGATTGAAGTTAACGCGGAAATCCTGGCTGTATTCGGTTCCGCTGTCCTGGTTGGAGCCCGCCAGCAGAGGAAAAGAGAAACCGTCGGGATCATAGATCTCCAACGACGTGTAGCGACGCCAGGCGGTGGTCGAGGTGAGCGTCAAGGCGGGTGTCATCTTATAGGTCAGGATATTGGTGGCGCCTTGAATTTCACGATGGACGCCAAGGGGCTGACCATTGTCTAAAGCGGGCGTGGAGCTGAGCGCGGCCGATGAATTGGCGCCGGTATTCCCAAGCACCTGGCCGGTTGTGGGATTAGAGGGATCGAAGGTGACGCTCTTGAACTCGGTGGGGCCAGGGTCGTCCCGCTCATAATTCAAAATCAGATCGTCGTTGAACTTAGAATTGGGGTGATAGTTCACCGCCATTCGTAGCGCGAGCGTTCCCGTCCCGTTCAGACCGCCGCCCAGATCATTCTCAACGTAGCCATCGCGGGTCTTATCGACGCCAGAAAAGCGAATAGCGAGGCTGTCCCCAATGGGGATATTTACCATGCCGCCTATGTAGCCATATCGATAATTTCCGCCTTCCGCATGGACGCTCCAGTCGAACCCGTCTTCGCTAGCCTTATTCTGGATTATGTTGACGGCCCCAGTCAGGGCCGAGCGCCCGAAAAGCGTGGTCTGCGGCCCTTTGGCCACTTCCACGCGCTCATTATCGAACAGCTCGACGGCCGCCGCCGGTATCTGCGAAATCGAAACGCCATCCTGATAGATGGACACGCGGGGCTCATTGGTGGGGTCGGTGCTATCGGTGGTAATCCCGCGCATGACCAATCCCGGGTCATTCACGGACTGGTTTTGCAGGAAAAAACCCGGCGTCCTGAGGGAAAGGTCGTGAAGGTCCTGAACGCCGATCTTTTGAAGGTAAGCCCCGCTATAGGCGGTCAGTGTGATCGGGACATCAATTTCCTTTTGTGCCCGCTTCTGCGCGGTGACGACGATCTCCTGGACCTGCGAAGCCGTCGATGCTGTCTCCTCGGCACGCACCCTACCCGACGACAGCGCGGCAATGCTAACAGCCGCGAACAAACACACCCGGAAACCCGAACTCATGCCACCGCCCCCTTCGTCACGAAACGTGACCAGGGGACGGGCGTTAGAGGCGTTTCATGACGTTAGGGCAACGTGAGTGTGACATCTTCGTGAAATCCCCTGTCCCGTCAGCGGCGGTCGCTTAGCGGTCATCCAACCAGGATCCGCGCAGCCTCCGGCCGCCAGGAGAGCCAGACCTTATCCCCCACCCCGGGACCATCGCCCGCGCGATTGGCACGCAGAACGCGCAAGGTTTGCCCTCCGACCAAAACCTCGAGCATGGAGTGACTGCCGAGATAGAAGATGCGCGCGACGCTCCCCATGAGACGCGCCTCGCGGCCGGTCGCCGCGCTGGGCGCGGAGTGCGCCATGACATCAATCTCTTCGGGACGAACGGCCATCCAGACCGGACCCTCCGCAAGCGAACCGCATGTTTCGACAGGTATCTCGCCCGCGAGTTCTGGACTTAGAAGACCCACGGCGCCGCCCGGCGCGCGCGTGAGGCGCCCGGGAAAGATATTCACCTGCCCTAGGAAGTTCGCCACGAATCGCGAGGCCGGCCGCTGGTAAAGATCCCTTGGACTGCCGACCTGCTCCAGGGCGCCCGCGTTCATCACCGCGCACCGGCTCGCCATCGCCAGGGCTTCCTGCTGGTCATGGGTGACAAAGAGGAAGGTGACGCCCACCGCCTTCTGAAGCTGGGCCAATTCGCCGCGCATGGCCTCGCGCAGCTGAGCGTCCAGGGCCGAGAGGGGCTCATCCAGGAGCAGCAGGCGGGGCCGCCTCACCAGAGCCCGCGCCAGGGCGACCCTTTGTTTCTCACCCCCAGAGATTTGATGCGGGCGGCGGGCAGCCAATCCGCCGAGCTTCACGACGGCGAGGGTCTCCTCCCCGCGCCGCCGCCTCTCAGCGGTGGGAACGCGGTCCACCTTGAGGCCAAAGGCGATGTTCTCGGCGACGCTCATATGCGGAAAGAGGGCGTAGGACTGGAAGACCATGCCCACGGGCCGCATGTTCGTCGGAACGCCGCTCATATCCTGGCCATCGATCAGGATTCGCCCGGCGTCCGGACGCTCAAAACCCGCCAGAAGGCGCAGCAAGGTGGTCTTGCCGCAGCCCGAAGGTCCGAGCAGCGCGAAGAATTCGCCCTCCTCGACCGTCAAGGAGATCCGGTCGGCCGCCAAGGTCCGTCCAAATCGCTTTGTCACGCCCTCCAGGGTGACAATCGGCCGTCCGCTCATCGGCGCGGCCTTCGCCGCCGGCCGACGACGGCGCGCAGTCTAGAACTTATAGTTTGCCGCGAGCCCGATGGTGCGCGGCCGCAGGGTTTCGGCCTCATAGAGCAGGGTCTGGGCGTCCTCGTGCTGCAGATGGAGCTGGGGATGGGCATTGTAGATATTGTTCGCGAAGAGCGCGAAATCCCAACGCTTTATGTTGACCCCCAAGCGGCCCGACATCTGATTCACCGCCGGATTGGGTCTCAGGCCAGGATCATAGAAGGCCGTACGCGAGTCCTCGTTCGGTATCGGCGCGGTCCGCTTGCTATTGAATTCATCGTCCAACCGCACGAAGGCGTCCTGGCCCAGGGCGGTAAAGTCGTATTGAGCGCCGAGCGTGAAGGTCCAGGGACCTGTATCGGCGTCCAGCGCGTCGCCCTTTTCATCGAGGATGTCGCCGTTCGCATCGAAGGCGGTCGTCGTGAAGGTGGCGTCGGTGTAGCCCACACTGGCATCCAGTTCGAGGTGGCGGGCGATCACCCACTGCCCCTGGAAGTCGAAGCCCTTGCTCACCGCATCGCCGGCATTGGTGGTGAACTGAATGCCGCAGGCGGGCACATAGAAGGCCTGCTGAATATTCGACCAGGTAATATAGAAGGCGCTGGCCGAGACCTGCAGGGTTCGGTCGAGGAACCGGTCCTTGGTTCCCACCTCATAGTTCCAGACAGAATCCGAATTGTACTCGTCAGGAAAACCGGTCCCGCAGGCGACAGCGGGCAAGGGGGGCGTGGCGCCGCCGATTCGATAGCCCTTGGAGGCTGTGGCGTACACCATGTCGTCAGGGGTGACCTGATAGGAGAGGCTGACCTTCGGCGTAAAGGGCTGCTCGCTCTTGCCGCCGGTGGCGACTGCGGGCACGCCGCCATCGTCGAGAAGATCCTGCGCGCCATCGTTGGAATTGATGAAGCGGAAGCTGGTCCAGGCGTAACGCAGGCCGACGTTCAGGCGCAGCTTGCTGGTTATGGCATAGGTCGCGTCGGCATAAAGGGCCTCTTGCTTGTCCTGAGAGCGAGTGTTGTTGTCATAGTCGACGCCGCCGGGAAGCAGGGCCTCGCCCCAGGCGTTGATGAGCGTCTGACTCGGGTTCAGCTGGCCGTTCGCATTGTAGGCGGCGTCGAACGGCCACAGCAGCGCGGTCAGTTGCGGGAGCTCCGAGTCAAAGATCTGCTCATTGCTCTGTTGGCGATTAAACGAATAGAAAAATCCTGCGGTCCATTGAAGCCTGGAGCCGGGATCATTGGACTGAATGCGGAACTCCTGGGTGAAGTTCTGCTGAGCATTGGTGATTAAATTGGTTGAGAGATAGTTGGGCAGACCCGGCACATTGATCCCGGTCGGCGTCAGCAGGGGTCCAGGCAGGCCGCAGGCGCCGCCGCAGGGAACGCCCTGGGGATCCGAAGGATAGCCATAGACGCTGAGCGCCGGGTCTGCGGTCAGGAAGTGCTGAAAATAGGAGAGATTATAGAGCGTGCCGCTATAGCCGTTCACAGTCTCCCGGCGGTCATAATAGGAGGTGTTTGAGATGAGCTTCACCGGCCCCGCGTCCCATTCCACTTTCAAGCTCGGCTGATAGAATCGATCAGGATCCGCCATCCGGTCGGGCGTGGCGTTCAGGTAGGAGCCGGCGCCGGGGCTGGAGATGCCGACCCAATATTCGTCCTGATCATGCTGCTCCCGCTGCTGATACATTATGCCGGGTGTAATCAGGAGGTTGCTCATGGGAGCCCAGGTCAGGGCGCCGCGCAGGACATAGGTGTCCACGCGATTCGCGTTTGCATCGGTTGTACCCAGGGTCTGGTAATTCACCGCGTTGATATAGCCGCCGTCGCGCCGGGCCCAGGCGCTGATCCGGAACCCCAGCTCATCCGGAATGATCGGGCCGCCCACCGCGGCGCCGACTTCATAGCTTGGAGCTCCGTCCTCGGAGAATCCCACCTCGCTGTGGACCATGCCGCTGAACGTGGTCAGGCTGGGCTGGTTGGTGATGTAGCGGATTGTGCCGCCTTCGGACCCCGCGCCGAACAGCGTGCCCTGAGGTCCGCGCAAGACCTCCACGCGGGCCAGATCGAACACCGCCGGCAGGGTATTGTTGGCGTTCAGACCCAGGTTACGCATCTGGACGGGCGTGTCGTCGATATAGATCCCCGTCGTGCTCGACCCGGCGGTGGAGGCGATTCCCCGGATCGAGATGTCGTGGGTGTCCGTATCGAAACTGACGCCGGGGGTGAACTTGGCGATATCGGCGAAGCTCTTGATATCGAGGGTTTCCATCTTGGCAGCGGTAAAGGCGCTGATGCTCTCGGGCACCCTGTTGATGCTCTCGGCCTTGCGGGTGGCCGTGACGACGACTTCGCCGACTTCGGATGGGGCCGACGCGTCCGCAGATGCCGGTGTG
>Ga0116230_10002884_pt1 | contig 16614 bp, 8 predicted proteins | sample S1TSphfallax_3_FD_88678 | JGI IMG/M metagenome (GOLD analysis project Ga0116230, IMG submission 88678) | Host-associated microbial communities from peat moss isolated from Minnesota, USA - S1T2_Fd - Sphagnum fallax MG | ecosystem: Host-associated > Plants > Peat moss > Unclassified | place: USA...
CGTCGGCGACACCGGCATCGGCCGCGTCGTGCGCCGCACGATGGAAGTGATGGACGAACTCGGGACCGATGAACCCGAAGCGATCCGCCGCGCCGGCGCGATCGATCTGCCGACGATCCAGCGCTATCTGAACTTCTGGTTCAGTTCGTCGCTCGATCTCTTCGGTGCCGACACCTCATCGAACGCCGCGAACTACTTTGCAAACGGCATCAAGGGCCGGCCGGACGAGGCGAAGTTCGCCGATCATTCCGAGCTCGGGACCAGCTACGATCTGGTCGTGCCCGACGGCCGCGGCGGGACGCGCATCGAAACCGTTCCGATGCGCAACGCGATGAACGAAGTCACCCGCGTCGGCTACATCGCCGACTGCGAGAAAGGCCTCGTGCGCTGGAACCGCATCATCGAACGTGCCGGCCGCAGCACGCGCCTCGTGCTCCCGAGCCCGCGCTTCCGCCGCACCATCGGCTCCTGGGCCAACGTCCCCACGGATCCCGCGGGGAATCCGATCGCGCAAGATCTCTACGACCGCAGCGTCGCGTCGTGGCTTCCCACCGCGAACGATCGCGAGTTCGTCGCGAGCCTCATGCATCGCGTGACGGAACCCGGCAAGGTCGCCTCGTGGATCGCGCCCCCGGACAAGGGCATCAAAGAACTCCCCTTCGCATACGAGTACGTGCGGTTCGCCTAGGCGTTGGGAACGTTTATGACACCGGCGACATTGGGGCGGCCGGCGCGTTGAGGTTCGAGCCGAAGTATTTTTCGCGGAGCGCGGTTTCGGTGCCGTCGGCTTCGCGAGCGGCGAGCCAGCCGTCGATGAAGGCGATGAGATCGCCCGCGTCTTTCGCGGCATAATACACTTTGGCGACGGAGGTGAACGGGCTGGCGAGATTCATCACCGTAAGTCGCGGATCGGTGCGGGCATCGAGCGCGGCTTCGATGCCGTCGGTGAACATCACGTCGTAGGTGCCGGCAGCGATCATCGCGGGGATCGCGAGGTTCTCCGGGACCTCGGTGACGTTCGCGTGATGGACGTAGCCGGCAACGAACGTGAAGTTCGTCCCGCCGGGATTCACGGCGACGCGTGTTTCGGGGACATCGAGATCGCGAAGCGTGCGATACTTCCCCGCATCCGCGCGGCGGATCAACGCGACCTTGCCGTCGCGGCAATAGGGCTGCGAGAGCAATCCGGCCGCGACGCGCTCCGGACTGTCCGAAACGCCGCCGACGGCGAGATCGAATCTGCCGGCAAGCAGATCGGCCGTCATCGACGGCCAGGTCGTTTTTACGAGCTCACGTTTCACACCCAACGCTTGCGCGAGCGAACGCGTGGCATCCACATCGAATCCGGACCATGTCCCGTCGGTGGCGAGAAACGTGAACGGCTGGTAATCTCCGGTTGCGCCGGCGCGCAAGACGCCCGCGGCGCGAATCGCCGCGAGGCGACTCGCCTGCGCGCGCAACGGAAGCGGCGCCGCGACCGCGGCAAGGGCTGCAAGGAAAGCATGACGATTCATCGAGGAACGGCGGCGCTACGGCTTGCGTGCCCGGGCGCGTTCGGGCGGCGCGCTGGTACGTGCGTGGTCGAGCGCTTCCCGCAGCGCCGCCGTCACGAGCGGCAGCGCGGCGCGCGCGGCGGCGCTCGTGCGTGCGTCGACCGCGGCGATGGTGAGCGCGGACAGCCGTGCGGCTTCAGGGAAGAGTCCGGGGTCCGCGCGCTGATTCGAAAGTTTCTCTTCGGCCGCGGTCGCGCGATGCAACGCGCCGTCGACATCGAGCATGATGCGCACGTCGGTGAAGCGGTGCGCGTGGATGCGCAGCGCGGCCGAGACACCGAGCGCGTAGGACGCATCCCCGTCGGTCGTTGCCAGGCGCCGGTCGCCGAGCCCGAGCCCCGGCTTCGGCGCGTGCACCTCGATCGCGATCGGCACCTCGTGCGGCTGGAGCACGAGCTCATCGAGGGCGACGCGCCGCGTCTGCCCGGCGCCGGCAACCGTCACGAACGCGCCGAAGAGCGAGCAGCGCAGGCGCACGGCATGTGCCGTCGCGCCGGGCGGCGCCAGTTCGGGTGCGCGCTCAGCGAGCTCCTCGAGCGTGATGAAGGCACCGATCGATTTGCCCGAGCGCGTCTTGGTGACCATGGTCATTTCGGGCACCATGGTCACGTCCACGATGAACCCTTCGCCTGCGCGCGGCTCGAGCGTCACGCCGAGCAGCGCGCTCGTTCCGGCACGAAAGCGCGTCCGTTTCCCATGCAAATAGCCAAGGTTCGTCACGTCCCGTAACGTCATCGCCGTGCGGCCGTTCGGCCGGCAAGGTTGAAAAAACTTCCGCCGGTGGAGCAGGGCTCCCACGCCGCGTGACCTACCTGTACGCTAACGTGGTGCCGCCAACCGAGCATCCTCTGTCCCCATCGCTGCGTTTTCTGGCGACGACGAGCAAAACGCTCGCGTCGTCATACGATTTCGTTCGCACCCTCAGCGGCGTCGGCGATGCACTCGTGCCGGCCTTTGCCGACGGATTCCGCGTGACCATCACGAGCGGCGCGATGCATGGGACGATCGTCAATCGCGGCACGCTGACCGATCCGGACGCGTTCGCCGATATCCGGTTGCCGCTCGTCTCGCGCGCCCGCGAATTGGGGACGCTGCTCGTCGCGTCGCGCGGAGACGGCAACCCCGGCAGCACGTTCGACCGTCAGACCTTCGAAGAGCTTGCGCTGCGCATCGCGGTAGCGATCGACGGCGCCGGCAGTTACGCCGAGCAATCCCCGGTCGAAACGACGTTGACGTACACGCTCTTGCCGGATCGTCTCCCCGACCATCCGCGGCTGCGCTTCGATGCGGCGTATCTGCCCGGCGAATCGGATGCGATCGTCGGCGGCGATTGGTATGACGCCTTCGAACTGCCGGACGGGCGGATCGCCTGCTCGATCGGCGACGTTGCCGGCCACGGCCTGCGCGCCGCGCTCATCATGGGCGAAGTACGCGAGGCGCTCCGCGACGCGGCGCGCGATCCCGGCTCGCCCGCCCAGGTCCTCGAACGCGCGAATGCCGTGCTCAATGCCCGCGAGAACGCGGGGATGGTTACGGCCGCGTTCGCCGTGATCGATCCCGCGACGGCGACGTTCACCTACGCGCTCGCGGGCCATCCGGCGCCGATGCTCGCACTCGCCGACGGCAGCGTGCAAAGCCTGCCCGGCGACGGCGTTCCACTCGGCGTCGCGCCGCGCGTCGATGCGTCGAACTGGACGTTCACGATCCCGCCGGGTAGCCTGCTCGTCCTCTACACGGACGGCCTCATCGAGTTCGGTCGCGACGTCATCGGCGGCCTCGCGCATTTGACGGCAGCACTCGGCGAGGAGATCGCGGCCCCGAACCGTGCGGCTGCGCGATCGCTCGTCGGTCGCGTGTTCGACACAGCCAAGAACACCGACGACGTCGCCGTGCTCGCGATAAGCGCCGCCGAACACGCCGAGCGCGAATTTGCCTTCACGTTCAGCGCAGTCCCGGTGGCGGTGCCGCTCGTGCGGCGCGCGTACATTCGCTATCTGCGCGCCCTGCCGCTCGGCGAAGACGATCGCTTCGCCGTCGTCACCGCGGCCGGTGAAGCGATCGCCAACGCCGTCGAACATGCCTACGTCGACGGCACCGGAACGGTCAGCGTGCACACGCGCTATGCTGACGGCGTCGTGTACGCGTCCATCGAAGATCACGGCTTCTGGCGCACGACGACCGCCTGCGAAGAGCGCGGACGCGGCTTTCTCTTGATGCGCTCGCTGATGACGGACGTCGAGATCGAGCACGGCTCGCAAGGAACGACCGTGCGGCTGCGTTTGCTCACCGGCCCCGTCCGCGGCCGCTAGGCGCGTCCTAGCGGATCCGCCGGAAGACCGTGCCCGCCTCGAACGACTCATACGCGCGCTGGTGCGGCGTCGCGCGCAGAGAATCTTCTTCACCCAGCGCGAGGTAGCCCAGCCGCACGAGGCTTTCGTAGATGACTTGGTGCGCGCGATACGAGAGCGTGCGGTTGAATTGGCCCAGCACCGTTCGCGCGAGAACGAGGTGGAACTCGTTGAACGATCCGTCCGTCGCGAGGTTGTGTTGCGCGAGAATGATGTGCTCGCGCGCGAGCGGGCCGTACGTGAAGTCGGCACCAGCCGGCGTGAGATAGTCCTCGAAGTTTGCCGTGCCACCGGCCGCGACGTATCGTGCCGCCGCTTCGCGAACTTCGTCCGCGGCGATGATCCCCCGCCGCGCACGTTCGATGGCCGACTCCGTCACATCGGTCGCGTAGATGCGCACGCGGCGTCCGAGATCCGCCTCGTGGAAGAGGATCGCGAGCGCGTAGGCATCGTCGGCGGCACCGCAACCGGCGACCCAGACGCGGATATACGGGAACGTGCGCAGTCGCGGGATGATCCGGGTCGCGAGATCGCGGAAAAAACCGGGATCGCGAAACGGGGCGCTGGCGTTGAACGTGACCGCATCGATGAGACGTTCGAGCGCGCCGGGCGCGTGGAGCACACGCTCCTGCAGACCCGAGATCGTTTCGACCTCTTCCGCGCGCATGCGATCGGCGATCCGGCGCCGGATCTGGCCCGGCGCATAATCGCGCAAATCGAACCCGCTGACGCGTACGACGGCCTCGAGGAGCAGCTGGAGCTCGAGATCGGTCGTTGCCGCAACGGGCGCGAGCGCCGCGCCGGTATCCACGCTCGGTCGTTCCGTTATCACACCGCCACGTTCAACCAGACGCGCACGAGCGAGATCAGCTGATCGATGTCGACCGGCTTCGAGATGTACTCCGAGGCGCCCGCGGCAAGGCAGCCCTCGCGATCGCCCTTCATCGCCTTCGCGGTGAGCGCGATGATCGGCAAATCGCGCCATTCATCGCGCGCCCGGATCCGGCGGATCGTCTCGTAGCCGTCCATCTCCGGCATCATGATGTCCATCAGCACCGCATCGACCCCCGGCGTCGTCTCGAGGATCTCGATCGCTTCCATCCCGGATTCGGCCGAGAGCACGTTCATGCGGAACTCTTCGAGTGCGCTGCGCAGCGCGAAGATGTTGCGCGTATCGTCGTCGACGATGAGGATCGTCTTGCCTTCGAGCGCCGCACCGCCGATCGGCAGCGCCGTACGCTTCGTCTCGGGCAACCGCGACTCGACTTGGTTGAGGAAGTACGCGGTCTCGTCGATTAGCCGTTCCGGCGAGAGCGCATCTTTCACGATGACGCTCTCCGTCAATCGGCGAAGCGCCGTATCTTCTTCCGGCGTCAATTCGCGGCCGGTATAGATGATGACCGGGACTCGACCGTGACCGTCGTGCGCCTTGATCCGCTCGATCAACTCGACGCCGTCCATATCCGGGAGCCCCAGATCGACGATCACGCAATCGAAGCTGGAGCGGTCCAGCGCCGCGAGCGCTTCGGCCGCCGACGAGACGGCGGTGACGGTGACCTCGCCGGATTCGATGAGCGAGGCCATCGCGGAGAGTTGGGTCACGTCGTCCTCGACGACGAGCACGTTGCGCGTCCGCGAATCCGCGTACCCGAGCAGGTTGTCGAAGGCGCGCGTGAGCGCTTCTTCGCTGGCCGGTTTGCGCAGGTGCGCGAACGCACCCGAATCGAGCGCACGTTGCCACTGTTCTTCGCCCGAGATCACGTGAACGGGGATCGAACGCGTCGCGGGATCGCGTTTGAGTTGTTCGAGCAGCTGCCACCCGTCGACGTCGGGCAAGCCGATGTCGAGCGTGATCGCGTCGGGAACGTACTGCCGGGCGAGTGCGAGGCCTTCGGAACCCGTGCGCGCCGAGAGCCCTTTGAAGCCGCGATCGCGCGCGAGCCCGAGCAGAATGCGCCCGAACGTCTCGTCGTCTTCGACGATCAGCATGACGCGATCGCTCGGGCGAATCGCTTCCCGATCGTCCTCGGCCTGGTCGGAAAGCGAGGCGAGCGCGAGCGCGTTCTGCTGCACCGTCATGCGCGGCGCCGACCGTTCGGGCGGCCGCGGCGTTTCGAACTCACCCGTCCGCGCGACGCGCGTCACCGGATGGAAGAACGTGAACGTGCTGCCGGCGCCCGGCTCGGATTCGAGCGTCATCTCGCCGCCGAGCAGACCCGCGATCTCGCGACTGATCGCGAGGCCGAGCCCCGTGCCGCCGTACTTGCGCGCCGTGCTCATGTCGGCTTGCTGGAACGCCTCGAAGATCACGTTGTGCTTGTCGGGCTGGATCCCGATCCCCGAGTCGTGGACCGCGAACGCGACGTAGGGCGCGACGACGCCGCCCGGGCCGGGCCGTTCGACGCGCGCGATTTCGAGTTTGACCGCGCCTTCCGAGGTGAACTTGAAGGCGTTCGAGAGCAGATTTTTGAGGATCTGCATGACGCGGGTCTGATCGGTGTCGAGCGCCTCGGGGACGCTACGGCCCACTTCGATCGCGAACTGCAGGCCACGCTCTTGCGCGACGCCGCGGAACGTGCGCTCGACGTCTTCGGCCAGATCGGCGATCCGGTAGGGCGCGATATCGACCGAGGTCGTCCCGGATTCGATCTTCGAGAGATCGAGGATGTCGTTGATGAGGGTGAGCAGGTCCGTGCCCGAGCGCCGGATGGTGGAGGCGAACTCGACCTGTTTGAGCGTGAGGTTCTGGTCTTTGTTGTCCGCGAGCTGCTTGGAGAGGATGAGCAGCGAGTTGAGCGGGGTGCGCAGCTCGTGCGACATGTTCGCGAGAAACTGCGACTTGTATTTCGAGGTGAGCGCGAGTTGCTCGGCCTTCTGTTCGAGGGCGCGGCGCGCTTCTTCGATCTCACGCGTGCGCTTCTCGACTTCTTCGTTCTGCTCCGCGAGCAGACGGGCTTTTTCTTCGAGCTCTTCGTTGGTCTGACGGAGTTCTTCTTGCTGCGACTGCAATTCGCTCGTGAGCGATTGCGACTGCTTGAGAAGTTCCTCGGTACGCATGTTGGCGGCGATCGTGTTGAGGACGATACCGATCGACTCGGTCAACTGATCGAGGAAGAGCAAGTGGTTTTCCGTGAACGGCTCGAACGACGCCAGCTCGATGACGGCTTTGACATCGGTCTCGAAGAGCACGGGCAGCGCGACGATGTTGAGCGGCGAGGCGGTCCCCGTCCCCGATGTCACCTCCACGTACTCGACCGGCGCGTTGGTGACGAGGATGCGTTCCTTGTCGATGACGCACTGGCCGACGAGTCCCTCACCGCTGCGGAACTGCAGCGCGGTCTTGCGGCGCGGCGCCGCGAAGCCGGCGAGGAATTTCAGCAGCGGCTGATCGTTGATCGGCTCGTTCAAGTAGAACACGCCGGTCTGCGCGTTCACCAGCGGCGCCAGCTCCGACATGATGAGCTTGGCGACCGTCTTGATGTCTTTCTGGCCCTGCAGCATGCCGGTGAAGCGCGCGAGGTTCGTCTTGAGGAAGTCTTGCTCGGCGTTCTTGCGCGTCGTGTCGCGCAGGTTGCGGATCATCTCGTTGACGTTTTCCGTCAACTGGCCGACCTCACCGCGGGCGCCGACTTCGATCGTACGCGAGAGGTCGCCCTTGGTGACGGCCGTGGCGACCTCACCGATGGCGCGGATCTGCGAGGTCAACTGCGCGGCGAGTTGGTTGACGTTGTCGGTGAGGTCTTTCCAAAGGCCGGCCGCGCCCGGCACGAGCGCCTGGCCGCCGAGTTTCCCTTCGAAGCCGACCTCGCGCGCGACGGTCGTGACTTGGTCGGCGAAGGTGCGCAGCGTGACGATCATCCCGTTGATCGTGTCCGCGAGTTCGGCGATTTCGCCGCGCGCTTCGAGCGTGAGTTGGCGCCGCAAGTCGCCGTTGGCGACGCCGGTGACGACCTGGGCGATACCGCGCACTTGTTCGGTCAGGTTACCGGCCATCAAATTGACGGAATCGGTGAGGTCTTTCCAGGTGCCGGCGACGCCGGGGACGCGCGCCTGGCCGCCGAGTTTCCCTTCGGAGCCGACCTCGCGCGCGACGCGCGTCACCTCCGAGGCGAAGCCGTTCAGCTGATCGACCATCGTGTTGATCGTATCTTTGAGTTCGGCGATCTCACCGGCGACGTCGACCGTGATCTTGCGCGAGAGATCGCCGTTCGCGACGGCGGTCGTGACCTTCGCGATGTTGCGCACCTGCGCCGTGAGATTCGAGGCCATCGAGTTGACCGAGTCGGTCAAGTCTTTCCAGGTGCCCGCGACGCCCGGCACGGCGGCCTGGCCGCCGAGGCGGCCTTCGGAGCCGACCTCGCGGGCGACGCGCGTGACTTCGAACGCGAAGCCGTTGAGCTGGTCGACCATCGTGTTGACGGTGTTCTTGAGTTCCAAGATCTCGCCGCGCACGTCGACCGTGATCTTACGCGAGAGATCGCCGCGCGCGACGGCGGTCGTGACGTCGGCGATGTTGCGCACTTGGCTCGTCAAGTTCCCGGCCATGAAGTTGACCGAGTCCGTGAGGTCTTTCCAGGTTCCCGCGACGCCCGGCACGATCGCTTGGCCACCGAGTTTACCGTCGGTGCCGACCTCGCGCGCGACGCGCGTCACTTCGGATGCGAACGCGTTGAGCTGATCGACCATCGTGTTGACGGTGTTCTTGAGTTCCAAGATCTCGCCGCGCACGTCGACCGTGATCTTGCGCGAGAGATCGCCGCGGGCGACGGCCGTCGTCACGTCGGCGATGTTGCGGACTTGGTCGGTCAGGTTGCCGGCCATGAAGTTCACGGAGTCCGTGAGATCTTTCCACGTGCCGGCGACGCCTTGCACCTGGGCCTGCCCGCCGAGCTTCCCTTCGGAGCCGACTTCGCGCGCGACGCGCGTCACCTCGCCGGCGAAGGCATTGAGCTGATCGACCATCGTGTTGATCGTCGATTTGAGCTCGAGGATCTCACCGCGCGCATCGACGATGATCTTGCGCGAGAGATCGCCGTTGGCAACGGCGGTCGTCACCTCGGCGATGTTACGGACCTGACTCGTCAGGTTGCCGGCCATCGAGTTCACCGAGTCGGTCAGGTCTTTCCACGTCCCGCCGACGCCTTGCACCTGCGCTTGGCCGCCGAGTTTCCCTTCGGAACCGACCTCGCGCGCGACGCGCGTGACTTCCGACGCGAACGCGTTGAGCTGGTCGACCATCGTGTTGATCGTGTTCTTCAGCTCGAGGATCTCACCGCGCACGGAGACGGTGATCTTCTTCGAGAGGTCGCCGTTGGCGACAGCGGTGGTGACGTCGGCGATGTTGCGCACCTGGTCGGTGAGGTTCGTCGCCATCGAGTTGACCGAGTCGGTGAGATCCTTCCACGTCCCGGCGACGCCGCGCACCTCGGCTTGACCGCCCAGCTTTCCTTCGGTGCCGACCTCGCGCGCGACGCGCGTGACTTCCGAGGCGAACCCGTTGAGTTGGTCGACCATCGTGTTGATCGTGTTCTTGAGTTCGAGGATCTCGCCGCGCACGTCGACCGTGATCTTGCGCGAGAGATCGCCGCGCGCGACGGCGGTCGTCACCTCGGCGATGTTGCGGACCTGGCTCGTCAGGTTACCGGCCATCAAGTTGACCGACTCGGTGAGGTCGCGCCACGTCCCCGCGACGCCTTCGACGCGGGCCTGGCCGCCGAGCCGGCCTTCCGAGCCGACTTCACGCGCGACGCGCGTGACCTCGCCGGCGAAGGCGTTCAGCTGATCGACCATCGTGTTGATCGTGTTCTTGAGCTCGAGGATCTCGCCGCGCACGTCGACCGTGATCTTGCGCGAGAGATCGCCGCGCGCGACGGCCGTCGTCACGTCGGCGATGTTGCGCACCTGGCTCGTGAGGTTCGACGCCATCGAGTTCACGGAGTCGGTGAGGTCTTTCCAGGTCCCCGCGACGCCGCGCACCTCGGCCTGGCCGCCGAGCTTGCCTTCGGAGCCGACCTCACGCGCGACGCGCGTCACCTCGCCGGCGAAGCCGTTGAGCTGATCGACCATCGTGTTGATCGTGTCTTTGAGTTCGAGGATCTCGCCGCGCACGTCGACGGTGATCTTCTTCGAAAGATCGCCGTTGGCGACAGCCGTCGTCACCTCGGCGATGTTGCGGACTTGGCTCGTGAGGTTCCCGGCCATGAAGTTGACCGAGTCGGTGAGATCTTTCCAGGTCCCGGCCACGCCGGGAACCTCGGCTTGCCCGCCGAGTTTGCCTTCGGAGCCGACTTCGCGCGCGACACGCGTCACCTCGCCGGCGAAGCCGTTGAGCTGATCGACCATCGTGTTGATCGTGTCTTTGAGTTCGAGGATCTCGCCGCGTGCATCGACGGTGATCTTCTTCGAGAGGTCGCCGTTCGCGACGGCGGTCGTGACCTCAGCGATGTTGCGCACCTGGCTCGTCAAGTTGCCGGCCATCGAGTTCACCGAGTCGGTGAGATCTTTCCACGTCCCGGCGACGCCCGGAACCTTGGCTTGGCCGCCGAGCTTGCCGTCGGTGCCGACTTCACGTGCGACGCGCGTCACTTCCGAGGCGAACGAGTTGAGCTGATCGACCATCGCGTTGATCGTGCGCGACGCGCGTAAGAATTCGCCCTTGAGGGGCCGGCCGTCGACCTCGAGCACCATCTGCTGCGAGAGGTCACCGCGTGCGACCGACCCGAGCACGCGGCTCGTTTCGGCGATCGGATGCGTCAGGTCGTCGATGAGTTCGTTGACGGCACGGATGTAGCCCGACCACGCGCCCGGCGCGGGCAGCATGCTCGCGCGCTGCGCGATCCGCCCGTCGCGGCCGACAACTTCAGAGATGCGCTGGAACTCTGCCAGTAAGTTTGCGTTCTGCAGCGCGAGTTCGTTGAACGCCTCGGCGATATCGCCGTCGAGTCCGCTCTGCGCGGTCGAGAGGCGATACGAGAAGTCGCCCTTGACCATGGAGCGCAGGCCCGTGAGCAGCGCGCGCTGTTGCGCCTCCCCGGTCGCCGGCACCGGCGGCGCGGGCGAGGGCACCGCGCGCCCGTTCGTACGTTTCGATTTCGGCTTCGGGGGCGCGCTGGTCGGCATTGCAAACTCCTACGGACGAAGAAGCAACGCGCTCGAACAGGCCCTCAACGTGAGGGGCAATGACTCGGCCGGTCGCTTCGAGGACACGAATCCCCGCTTCGCGCGAATTTTAAACGCCACCAGGGTTTGCCACCCTTGCTTCGGGGGTAGCGTCAATGCCGGGAGGTAGTGTGCCCTACGAACTCGGTACGGCGGTCGACGTGAATGACGAGCATCCCATAGCAGCGTCGCTGCGCTTTCTTTGGAGCGCAAGCCGGACGCTCGCGTCGTCGTTCGATTTCGACCGCACCCTCGGCGAAGTCGGTGCCGCGCTCGTCCCACGCTTCGCCGACGGCTTCGTCGTCGCGATCGATGAGGACCGCACGGAACGCTGGGTCGGCGGCAGCGGAACGCTCGCGACGCCCCCGGCGCGCGGCGATCTGATGCTCCCGCTCATGGCCCGCGACCGCCACCTTGGCTACGTGCACATCGCGCTCGGCGGGCGCGCCCCCGCCCCGCTCGACCGCGAGATTTTCGACGAGCTCGCGGTGCGCATCGCGGTCGCGATCGATAGCGCGCAGATCTATGCCCGCGAGCACCACGTCGCCGACACCCTGCAACGCGCACTGCTCCCGGAGCGGCTGCCCGCCGGGAAGCGGCTCACCTTCGACGCGGCGTACCTGCCCGGTGCCTCCGAATCGATCGTCGGCGGCGACTGGTACGACGCCTTCGAGCTGCCGGACGGCCGGATCGCGTGCTCGGTCGGCGACGTTGCCGGCCATGGACTGCGCGCGGCGATCATCATGGGCGAAGTGCGGCAAGCGTTCCGCGCCGCGGCACTCAATCCGAAATCACCGTCGCTCGTGCTCGAGCGGGCGAACACGATCGTGAACATGCGCAGCACCCCGATCATGGTCACGGCCGTCTTCGGCATCCTCGATCCGCAGACGGGAACGTTCACCTACGCGACCGCCGGGCACCCCGCGCCGATCATCGCCCTCCCCGATGGGACCGTGCAAAAACTCCCCAAGGACGGGATTCCGCTCGGCATCGCCGACTCGACCGAGTCATCCGACTGGACGTTCACCCTCCCGGCCGGCAGCCTGCTCGCGCTCTATACCGACGGCCTGATCGAGTACACGCGCGACGTCATCGCGGGCGAAGAACGTCTCCTTGCGGCACTACGCGAGGAGATCGTCGAACCCGCAACCGCCCCCGCGCGCTCGCTGGTCTCGCGCGTCTTCCGCGACATCAAGAACGCCGACGACGTCGCCGTGCTCGGCGTCGCGATGGAGGACGCGCCCGCGAAAGACTTCACCTTCGATTTCACCGGCATCCCGGTCGCGGTACCGCTCGTACGCCGCTCGCTGCAGCGCTATCTACGCACGCTCGACCTCACGCCGGACGACCGCTTCGCGGTGATTACGTCGATCGGCGAAGCGCTCGCGAATGCGGTCGAACACGCGTACAGCGGCGGCGGCAGCGGCATCGTGCGCCTGCGCGTCAGCAGCAGCGACGACGTGCTGACCGCCACGGTCGAAGACGACGGTCGCTGGCGCCCGGCTCAGCGTCACGAAGAACGCGGCCGCGGCCTCCCCATGATGCGCGCGCTCATGAGCGGCGTCGAGATCCAAACGAATCAAGCGCGCACGAGCGTCCGCCTCACCCTCGAACTCAGCGCCTAACCACCACGCTAGAGCGTGATCGCTCCAGCCCTTCGCGACGCTCAGGGTAAACCACGCTAGAGCGTTATCGCTCCAGCGTAGCCGGTGAGCTCGACGTAGCCGACGCCGAGATTTTTCCCGTTCGCCGTGTTGCGAACGTCGACGGCGCCCTCCCAATAGGAAACGCCGCTCGGATCGGCGAGTTCTTGATCTTTGACGGTCGGGACGAGCGTGAGGTCGAGGTTCGCGGCCGGGACGCGCACGCGCCAGCCGCTCGGATAGGTCGCGTGCGTCACGGGCGAGGTCCACGTGCCGATGGGCGCGATCGTGAACCCGGCGCGCGGGACATACGAGACGGCACCATGCGGATCGACCACCGAGCCGCTCGACTGCGGCGTCACGGCGCCGTCTTTCTGACGAAGACGGTAGAGCATCACTTCACGCCGGTCGTCGAGTTGGATCGAAAACCAATCCCAGCCGGCTTGATTCGATTGCAGCTCGTCCGAGCCGAACTCGTGATCCATCCACGAGAGGCCGCTCACGGCGAGACGCTGCCCGTGATACGCGAGCGTCCCCGTCGTGCGTAGCCGCGTCATCGAATAATAGTGCGACGCGCAGGTCGCGCAGGCGGCCTTGCGCGAGATGCCGTCGTGGCCGTGGATCGCGGGCGGCTTCTCGCTCGTCAAGTCGAAATCGATCGCCGTGCCGTCGCTGGTGCGGGCGTGCAGCCGGAACGGTGCGCTGCCGCGCAAGGTCCAGGAAAACGTGTGCACGTCGAGCGCGTGCGTCGACGCGCCGCCCATCCCGAGGGCTTCGCGAGCGACGGTCTGCACGTGCATGAAGGTCTGCCCCGACTCGTCGGTCAGCGCGAAGTGCGCGGGGTAGAGCTCGTTGCCGCGCCAGTCGCTTTGGCCATGCGCGGGGCGCGGATCGCCCGGCGCAAGACCGACGCGGAAGAACGTGAGTTCGTACCCGAACCGCCGGCCGTCGCGCGCTCGCACGTGGCCCGTGTAATACCACCACTCACTCTGATAGCCGACGTGCGCGGCGTGATCGCGCGGAAAAACGAAGTGATACGGCGCGTTCGCCGAGGTGAATCCGGAAAAGACCAGGGCGAGTACGCTCGCGAAGATGCGCGTCATTCGCTGCGCACCGCTTCGGCCGTTCGAATGCGCGCCGCGACCGAGGCCGGATAGATCCCCGCGATCACGGCGACGACGATCACCAAGATGAGCGCTTCGGCGAGGAAGTCGTACGGCATGTGCAGCTCGATGAGCCACCCGAACGCCTGCCGGTTGATGACGAAGATCAACAGCAGCGAGAGCAGCACGCCGATCCCGACGCCGAGGATCCCGCCGAGCAATCCGATGAATCCGGCCTCGGCGTACACCATCCGCCGCACGTCGCGCGTGCGCAGGCCGAGATACCGTAAGAGCCCGATCTCACGCCGGCGCTCGAGCACGAGCGCAAAGAGCGTCGAGACGACACCCAACACGGCGATCGCGATCGAGATGATATAGAGTGCGTACGTGATCGCGAAGGTGCGGTTGAAGATCGAGATCACGAGGGCACGCAGCTCGCGCGTGGTCTCGGCGTCGATCCGCAGCGGATAGACGGACCGCACGACGGCCGACCGCAGCGCCAAGAGGTCGGCGCCGGGCGTCGCGTAGACGGCGACCGAGTTGATCGAGTCGTCGTGGAAGTCGCGCACGTACGTGCGGCGATCCATCAGCACGATCCCCGCATCCGAGGAATAATCGTTGTAGATCGCCGCCACCGTGACGAGGAGCGGTCCGCTCGGCGAGGGGATCGTGAACCGGTCGCCTTGGCCGATCCCGAAGCGCGTCGCAAACGGCTCCGAAATGAGGACGCCGAGCGTCCCCGGCAGCGTGCGCGCGAGCGCGGCCGAATCGCGCACGTCGAGGAAGCGCAAATTGTTGTGCACTTCGAGCACGGAGAAATCGGTCGACGCGAGCGTCGTAATGCGGCCACGGAAGGGGATGTCGATCGCACGATACGTGTCGACCGCCGAAACGCCGGGCAATTTCGCGATCGTGCGCGCGACGCTCGGCGAGAAACGCGCGTCGAACGATGCGTCCGCGAGGCCGAGCGGCTTGACGAACAAGTCCGCTTTGAGCGTATCGTTGGCCCAGGCGACGACCGTCGTGCGGAACGATCCGATCAGGATCGCGATGCTGACCATCATCGCGATCGCGGTCATCAGTGAGGCGATCGCGACGCTCGTGCGCACCGGCGAGCTGCCGAGATCACCTGCCGCAAGCCGCCCGGCGGGCGACCGATCGGAGAAGACGCGTCGCGCGACAAGGACCGTGAGCGCAAGTGCGCCCGGCGCGAGCAGCGCGCCGGCACCGATGAGCGCAAGCCCGGCCGCGTAGCCGAAGACCGGGATCCCGTCGATGGCCGGAACGCGCGTACACGCATACGCGACGGCGAAGAGGACGAGCGCGCCGGCCAAGGCACGCAGCGCGAAGCGCGGGACGCGCCGTTCGAATCCAGCGGTCCGCATCGTCGAGGCGGGCAGCGTTCCCGCCGCGTCGATCGCGGGGATGAACGCCGAGAGCATCGCCGAGGCGACGCCGATCACGAACGCTTTCACGAACACGAGCGGCGCGAACACGACGCCGTCCGCGTGCGACGCGACGTAGAGCGTATCGACGGTGCGCGAAACGGCGCCGACCGAGAGTTGCGCGAGCACCGCGCCGAGCACGAGCCCGATCAGCGCACCGACGACGCCGAAGAGGGCGCCCTCGGCCAAGAACGTTCCGAAGATCGACCCGCGCGTCGCGCCCACCGCGCGCAGCGTCCCCACTTCCGGCCGGCGCTGCACGACCGAGATCGCGACCGTGTTGTAGATGAGGAACATCCCGACGAGCAGCGCCACGTACGAGAGCGCCGAGAGATTGAGTTGGAAGCTCTGCAGCATTCGGCGGATTTCACTCGTGCGCACCGCCGGCTCGATGGCGCGCGTCCCCGGCGGGATCACGCGCGCCATCGCGGCTTGCACGGCCGCGAGTCGCGCCGGATCGACCACGCAGTCGATCCGGTCGAGCAGCCCGATCTTCTGAAAAATTTCTTGCGCGGTCGCGATATCGACGAACACGACGCTCGAATCGACGCCCGGCAAGCCGGCCGGCAGAATCCCGGCGATCCGCAGCGTGACGTCACGATCGCCGGCAAGGCCGTGAACGACTTGACCGCGGTGCCAATGCTGGCGCTGCGCGACGCGCTCGCTCACGAGTGCCCCGCGGCCGTTCACGAGCAGGTCGGGATCCGGCGCAAACGCACCGGCCGACGGTGCTTGTGCCCCGCTTGCCGGTAGCGGCCGCAGCAAGTCGATGCCGAGCACGCGCAGCACGTCGCCGGAGAACGGCTCGCCCGGCCGCGCACCGACGACGAGCGAATCTTCGATCGTCGGGCTCGCGTAGCTCACACCGGGAATCTCCTGAACACGTAAGATCGTGCGGTCGGAGAACCCGCGCCCGATGCCGAGTACTTGGAGATTCGTCGCGCGCGCGACGACGTTTACGCTCGAGGCGAACGACGCCACCGCCGTCGCGTTGGCGAGATCGATCGCAAGCGCGATCGCGACGCCGAGCGCAACCGCGATCACCGTCACGGCGGCGCGCAAACTGTTCCCGCGAATATGTCCGAAAACGAGCGCGCGAAAGAGCATCAGGCCACGAACTTGCCGTCGGACATCCGCAGGGTCCGATCGCACACGGCGGCAGCGTCGGAGGAATGCGTCGCCATCACGATCGCCTGTCCGCCGTCCGCAAACGAACGCAAGAGCGCGAGCACGGAATCGCCGCTGACCGAATCGAGATTCCCGGTCGGCTCGTCGGCGAGCAGAATCGCGGGCCGGTGGACGATCGCCCGCGCGATCGCGATGCGCTGCGATTGGCCGCCCGAGAGCTGCGAGGGGAACGCACG
>Ga0116230_10002888_pt1 | contig 16607 bp, 14 predicted proteins | sample S1TSphfallax_3_FD_88678 | JGI IMG/M metagenome (GOLD analysis project Ga0116230, IMG submission 88678) | Host-associated microbial communities from peat moss isolated from Minnesota, USA - S1T2_Fd - Sphagnum fallax MG | ecosystem: Host-associated > Plants > Peat moss > Unclassified | place...
CTCCGCCAGATATGCCCTGGAAGCCGCCGCTGGACACAATCGTGCCGGACGCCGTGCCACCGGAAAAAATCGTCTCGTCGCCCGCATACCCGCTGCCGGTGGTGTTGCCATTGACGAAAGTGCCGATCGCTGTGCCGCCGCTGGATACGGCCTGATAGCCGTTCGCGTCGATGATCGTGCCAGTTGCCGTGCCGCCTGAAGAGATTTCCTGGGAACCATCGACGACGGCATTCACGGCACTGCCGGACTGTTCAACATATTGCTGGGCGCCGCTAAAAACCGTCGTCCCGGTCGCCTTGCCGCCAAACGCAACGAACTGGTAGGCATAGTCGGAAGCCGCGTAATCGGTTCCCCCGGATACCGACTCCTCGCTGTCGATCACCGTGCCGCTGGCAACGCCGCCGGAGAATACTGCCAGGTAACCATCGTTATTTATTAGCGTGCCGGTGACGCTGCCACCGGTCATCACGTAGACGGCGCCGGCGCTGTTGACCACCAGGCCGTTGGCATTGGCGGATTGAATGACGGCGCCGGTTGAGGGGCTCCACGTGACGACGCCGGTGGAAACGACATGGCCGCCGCTGCTGACCACGGTGCCGCTGGCGGTGGCGCCGTGGGCTCCCTTCACCAGCAACAATACGCCGCCGCTTGACACGGTGGTGCCGTACACCGTGCTGCCGGAGACGATCTCGAACCCGCCGCTGTTGATATGCGTGCCGGTTGTGACACCGCCGTTCGCGACCTGGACACTCCCGCCAAAATCGTCCTGCGTGCCAGAAGCGAGCGAGCCGGAGCCGAGCACGCCCAGCGTCCCACCGGAGCTAAGCACCGTGCCATAGGCCTTGCCGCCGGAGAGGTAGATGTTGCCCTCCCAGGTTCGGGCGGAGGTCGCGCTGGCGATACCGCCGGAGGAGACGATCTCCCAACCCTGGGTCACCAGCGTGCCGACCGTCTTGCCGCCGGAGAGCACAAATTCGCCTTGTCCGTAGGACCCGCTCGCAATGTCGGTGGCGCTGGCAACGCCGCCGGAGGAGACGATCTGCGTGCCGCCGGCATAGCTGCCGCTGACGCCGCTGAGGGTGGCGCTGACCACCGTGCCGCCGGCGAGAACGTTCTGGACGCCACCAGCGTCGACCACCGTTCCGGTGGCGTGGCCGCCGGAAGAGACGGCCTCCGTGCCGCCGTTGTCGATCACCGTGCCGGAGGCGACACCGCCGGCGAAAATGGCTTGGTAGCCGCCGCTTGAAACGATGGTGGCATAAGCCGTGCCGCCGGAAAGCGCCTGATAGGCACCACTCAGGACCGTGCCCGTGACGGAGCCGCCCGAGAACACGTTCTCGCTGCCGTCGCTATTATTGGCACCGCCGTAAATCGTCGTGCTGATCGCATGACCGCCGCTGGAAACCGCCTGATAGCCACCGCTGGAAACGATGGTACCGGTGGCGCTGCCGCCGGCGGAAATCGTCTGTCCGCCGCCGCTGCTGATGGTCATGCCGACGGCGCGGCCACCGGAAGAAATATTGGCGTAGCCGCTGGCATACATGATCGAACCGCTGGCGACGCCGCCGCTGAAAATCGCCTCGTTACCGCCGCTTTTGACCTGCGTGCCGGTTGCCGTGCCGCCCGAAATGCCCTGAAATCCGCCGTTCACGATGGTGCCGGTCGCGTGGCCGCCCGTAAAGATCGACTCGTTCCCCAAATAGCCGCCGCCGGTGCCGCCATCGACCACCGTGCCGACGGCGCTGCCGCCGCTTGAAACCGCCTGATAGCCGCCGCTCAGTATCGCGCCGCTGGCCGTGCCGCCAGCGTAAATCACCTGGTTGCCAATATTGCCGCTGCCTTGGCTATCCACCAGCGTGCTGATCGCGACGCCGCCGGATATAACCTGATGGCCGTCGCTCAGCACCGTGCCGAAGGTCGTTCCGCTGGCGTAGACGGTCTGGGTTCCGCCGTTAAACACGGTTGTCCCGCTCGCCTTGCCGCCAGACAGCACATATTCCGCGCCATCATTGTTGATGATCGTGCCGGTCGCGAGACCGCCGGAGGAGACGTAGTCGGCGCCGCCGCTATCAACGGTTGTGGCGCTGCCGATGCCGCCGGAGAGGATGTACAGGCTGTCCCCCGCGGACAGCGTGAGGCTGATCACCGGATGGCCGGAGGTCGCCGAGTAATTTGTCATGCCGTCCCGCCTGTCGTTTCGTTACGAAAGGCTTGGCATGAACAACGGAAATAATCAACAAACCGAAATCTTTTTTCGGCGCGGCGGCGCGGATCAGTTGCGCGCGCGGTCCGGATGCACGGCGAACCGGCGGGCGGCGTCACGGGCCATTTTTGATACGTTGTCGCCGGTTTCACGTTCCACTTCCGTGATCATGTCCGGGTGCATCGCCACGTTCTGAACGGGATGCGATTCCAGCTCGATCGCGACGCCCTCCGCCTTCAATTTCAGCATGTGGGCCAGCACGTTGCGTTCGGCGGCCTTTTGCAGCCAAAGGTCGGTTTTCGCGTATAATTTGGCCGATAACGCGCCGATCACCCAGGGTTGCTGTTCCAATTCGTGCAGGATGGTGCGTTCACGATACTGGCGATGCGCCAGCAGCTCCGCGGTAAGTTTGCGCGGCTCCGGCAGGGCCGGGCCGTGGCCGCTCAAATACAGCACGTCGTCGCGCGCCAGCAGAAGCTCCAGCGAACGGTAATAGGCCAGCATGTCGCCATCCGGCGGACTGACGATCGAGGATGACCAGGACATCACGTGATCGCCGCTGAACAGGATTTTTCCGGTACCTTCGACGTGATATTCGAAGCATAGATGATCCGCGGCGTGGCCCGGCGTGAACACGGCGCGCAGGCCGGCCACCGCGTCACCGTCATCCATGCCGAAATCGGCCTTGAATTCCGGTTTGCCGCTGATCCGGTAGGCATAGACCGGCGCGCTTGTCGCCGCGTGCAGGGTGGCCACCGCGCCGTAATGGTCGCCATGCGTGTGGGTCAGGATGATGCGCGCGATGCGGGCATCCCCGGCGGCGCGCAGGATGTCGTCCACATGGACGGGATCGTTCGGACCGGGATCCAGCACTGTCAGCCCGTCAGACCCGTCGATCAGATAGGTGTTGGTGCCGTGATAGGTCATCACGCTGGGATTGCGGGCGACGATCCGGCGGATTCCGGGCAGAACGTCAAGGGGCACGCCGCGCGGCGGCTCCGGTTCCTGAAAGAAGGCCATGCGGCATCATGCCGCGTCACCGCGGGCGGTGCAAACCGCCCGGACTCTGGTGGCCTACTTATTGATTTCCTAGTGTCCACCATGAATCTGAAATCCCCACGGTTTCAGATTCGCGACACTAGCCGATGCTGTAGAGCAGTCCCAGCAGCGCGAACACGGCGGCGACGCAGACCACGCCGAGTGCCGCCGCGCCGAAGCCCAGACGGTTGTCCTGGCGGCGCACGGCGCGGGCCGGGGCGGTTTCGTAGCGGATTGGGGCGGCTCGATCGAAATCTTTCACTTTCATGGCTTTATATCCTGAAACAGTGAAGTCTGAGCGCATCATCATGGTGGCTCTCTTTGGTTTCCTCGCGGCCGATGGTTCCGACCGCAGTGGCAGCTTGCGGCCAAACCGCCTGACCTGGCAACAAAATTCCGAAGCCGCGGCCGGCGCCAGGAAACTTGCACCACATCGGCGCGCTGTTATGTCTGGCCGCGATGACTGATCCGGACGCCGCCTTGCGCAGAACGCTGTTCCGGTATCGGCTGTTCGCCACCGCCCTGCTGGTGCTGATGGCGGCGATCGCGGTGATCGGCTACGCTTTGCCGCTGAACGGCTGGACCGGGCTGCTGCGGGATGCCGGGCGGGCCGGGTTTATCGGCGGCGTCGCGGATTGGTTCGCGGTGACGGCCCTGTTCCGCCATCCGCTGGGGCTACCGATTCCGCATACCGCGATTTTGCCGGCGCAGAAGGAGCGGCTGGGCGCCGCGCTTGGCCGGTTCATCGCCAACCATGTGTTCACCGAAGCCGATATCCGGCGGTTTCTCGGCAATGTGGACACGCCGGCGGTGCTGCGGCGATTTCTGGAGAGCCCCACCGCGACCCAGCCGCTGGCGGCGGCGCTGGCGGGAATGCTGCCGAAACTGTTGGCGAGCGTCGAGGATGGTCGCGCGCGCAGGCTGGCGGCGCGGCTGCTGCCGCGGCTGATCGGCGGCCGCGCCGCCGGCGTGGTGGTGGCACGGGCTTTGGCCGGGCTGGTGGAGGGCGGACGCCATCAAGAGGTGTTTTCCTTCATATTGAACCAGTTGAAAGAGACGCTTGCATCACGCGAAGAGGTTCTGCGCGAGGCGATCAAGGAGCGGGTGCGTGAACAAGGCGGCCGGCTGGTGGGATGGGCGATCGGCGCGACCGTGGCGCGCCGGGTGATAACCGCGGTCAATGCCGAGCTGGAGCGGGTGGGACCCGACAGCTCCGAACTGCGCGATGCGTTCGATGAATGGGTGCGCCGGGAGATCGAGCGGATGGAGACCGACCCCGCGCGTGCCGCGGAGCTAGGCAGGGCCATGCAGTCCGTGCTGCTGCATGACACCGTGAAAGCCTGGGCCTGGGATATCTGGGCGCGGATGCGGCGGGCGCTGGAAGCCGATGCCGAGAAGCCGCATGGACGCTCGGTCGCCGTGATCGAGGGTGCGCTGGCGAGCCTGGCGGAGGTGCTGGCCAAGGATGAGCGGGCGCAGGCGCGGGTGAACGCGGCGGTGGAGAGGCTGGTCCTGAACGTGCTGCCGAGCGCGCAGGCGGAGATCGCGGCGTTCATCGGCCGCGTGGTCGGGCAATGGGACGCCGCCACCATCACCGACAAGCTGGAGCTGCGGGTGGGCAAGGATCTGCAATATATCCGCGTCAACGGCACGCTGGTGGGCTGTGTGTTGGGTGCCGCGATCTACGGCCTGCTGCGGCTGATCCATAAATGATCAAAACGCGGCGGCTGGTAATGGAGCCGGTCACGCCCGACCATGCGGAGGCGATGTTCGAGGGGCTGCGCGATCCGCGCGGCTATATGTTCATGCCGGACGATCCGCCGGAGACGATTGCGGCGCTGCGGTCGCGTTTCCAGGTCCTGGCGCGCGGCGCGCCGCCGGATGGAACGGAAATCTGGCTGAACTGGATGCTGCGGCGGCGCCGGCGGCGGCATTATGTCGGCTTCGTGCAGGCGACCGTGACGCCGGCGGCACGGACATCCCTGGTGGCCTACCACATTTTTCCGGCGTTCTGGCGGCAAGGTTTCGGCCGCGAGGCGCTGGCCGCGATGCTGGAGGAAATCGCTTTGCGGCATGATGTGCGGGAGGCGGAAGCCTATATCGATACTCGAAACATTGCCTCGATCCGGCTGGTCGAGGCCGAACAATTCGTGCTGCGGGAGCGGATCGACGACGCCGATGTGATTCGCGGCGAGCGCAGCGACGAGTTCGTCTATACCAAGCGCTTGGAGGTTTGATGCATATCCATATCCATAACGAGCCGCGTGGCGTGGATCAGCCGATCATGGCGGAGGCTTGGGCGGCGGCGGGCATTACCGGGCATCATGTGACCTTCGGCGCCAGCGCGGAGGATTTTCTTGAGCATGCCGCGACCGTGGAGGTGCTGATCGCGCCGCCCTGGGAGATCAAGCGGATGGACCTGGCCGCGGCGCCGGCGCTGAAGCTGGTGCAGTCGACGTCCGCCGGCGTGGACAGCCTGCACCCGTTCGACGGCATCCCAGCCGGCGTGCATCTGCTCAACAACCGCGGCGCCCATGCCGCGAAGGCTGGTGAATACGGGCTGATGGCGATCCTGATGCTGATCAATCTGATCCCCGTTTTCGTGACGGACCAGAAAGGTGAGCGCTGGGCGCGGCGCACCTGCGGGCTGGCGCGGGATCACCGTCTCACCATCGTCGGGCTGGGCAGCCTGGGCGGCGCGATCGCGGCCCAGGCGAAGCGGCTGGGGATGACCATCACCGGGATCCGCCATTCCGGCGGGGCACATCCGGATTGTGACCGCACGCTGCCACCTTCGGCTTTGGATGAAGTGCTGCCGGCGACCAATATTTTGGTCCTGGCCTGCCCGCTCACGGCGGCGACCGAGAACCTGCTGTCGTCCGCGCGGATCGGAAGGCTGCCGGTGGGCGCCGGCGTGATCAATATCGGGCGCGGCCGGCTGGTGGACCAGGATGCGCTGTTTGACGCGCTGGAGGCCGGGCGGCTGGGCGGCGCTGTGCTGGACGTGTTCCGGCAAGAGCCGATTCCGGCCGGCGACCGCGCCTGGCGCGTGCCGCACCTGATCATCACGCCGCATATGTCGGCCGACAACCCCGCCACCTATAACGCGGACACGCTGGCGATTTTCGCCCGCAACCTGGCAGCCTACCAGGCTGGCGAGACGCCGCCGACGCTGGTGGACCGTGCCAAGGGCTACTAGCTTGTAGGGACGGAGCCGCTTGGCTATCAGTCCGCGCATGCGAAAAATTCTGTATGCGATGGTTTTGCTGGCGCCCTTGGCCGCCCAGGCGGATGGCCCGGTCCCACTGGGCAGTGACGGCGGCAAATTCGGCGACTGGACGGCCGCGACCTATGGTAGCGGGAACGCGGAAGCATGCTACGCCTTCACGGTGGCACAGGCATCCTCCCCCGCTTTGCCCGGCCGCGGCCAGGTGATGCTGACCGTGACCGAGCGCCCCGGCGCGCATGACGAGGTGACGCTGAGCGCCGGCTATGACTATCCGCGCAAGCCGACCGTGACGCTGGATGTCGACGGCACCAAGATCAGTTTCTATACCAAGGGCGATACCGGCTTCACCACCGATGGCGGGACCGCGGTGACGGCGTTCCAGCAAGGGGCGACGGCCTCCGCCACCTCTTCCGCGCCTGGCGGCGGTAATGTGACCGATGTTTTCTCCCTCGCCGGGTTTTCGGACGCGTATAGCGCGATCACCGCCGCATGTCCGTGAGCCTTACCGAAGCGGAGCGCGAGCGGATTCTTGCGAAGGCGGCGGCGTTCGCACCCCCTGGCAATCTGCTGGCTGATGGGCGGCGAGACCTGGTGGGGCTGTCACGGGAAGAGCTGGCGGCCGAAATGGCGGCGGCGGGCGAGGCGCCGTTCCGGGCCAAGCAGTTGTGGCATTGGATCTACCACCAGGGGGTGACGGATTTTGCCCGCATGTCTTCCATCGCGCGGCCGTTGCAGGAGAAACTGGCGGAACGTTTCGTGATCGGCCGGCCGGAGGTGGCGCTCGATCAGCTGTCATCCGACGAGACCCGGAAATTTCTGTTCAGGTTCCGTGATAACGAGGCGGTAGAAACCGTGTATATTCCCGATCCGGTGGAGGACCGGGGTGCCGTGTGCATTTCCAGCCAGGTGGGCTGCACCTTGTCCTGCCGGTTCTGCCATACCGGCACGCAACGGCTGGCGCGCAACCTGTCGGCGGCGGAGATCGTCGGACAGTTCATGGCGGCGCGGGATGCCTATGGCGAGTGGCCGAGCCCGAAGGGCGAGACGCCGCGGCTGCTCTCCACCATCGTGCTGATGGGGATGGGCGAGCCGCTATATAATTACGAGAATGTCGCGACCGCGATGAAGATCTTGATGGACGGCGAGGGGATCGGCCTGTCGCGGCGAAGAATCACCTTGTCCACCTCCGGCGTGGTGCCGATGATGGACCGCGCCGGCGAGGAGCTGGGCGTCAACCTGGCGGTGTCCCTGCACGCGGTACGGGATGATCTTCGCGATGAGCTGGTGCCGCTGAATCGCAAATATCCGATCAAGGAATTGATCGCGGCGTGCCGGCGCTATCCGGGCGCGTCCAACGCGCGGCGGATTACCTTTGAGTATGTGATGCTGAAGGGGATGAACGACTCCGAGACGGATGCGCGGGCGCTGGTGTATCTGATCGCCGGGCTGCCGGCGAAGGTGAATCTGATTCCGTTCAATCCCTGGCCGGGGAGCGCGTATGAGACGTCCTCGCCGTCCGCCATTCGCAAATTCGCGAATATCGTGATGGATGCCGGCTATGCGTCGCCGGTGCGGACGCCGCGTGGGCAGGACATTCTGGCCGCCTGTGGCCAATTGAAGTCGGTCGTCGGTGGTCAGTTGCCGGTGGTTCGTTGAGCGGGGCGGCGCTTGTTGATCTTGTGGATGCCGATTTTGATTGGTTGGCAGGTGGTGCGGAGTCAAATCGGCGACCGTTTCGATCCTGACGATGGCGAATTGATCTGTTGGCGGCTTGATCTCTCTATTTAGCCCGATTGAGTGTCAACTTTGTTACGTTCCAGACTTGACTTCAGCACGAACACCCGCAACGCGGAAGCCAGTTTTTGCTCTGGCGTACGGGTTTCGTCGATGCGGCTGATTAACGCGACCAGCGCCACCCCGTTTTGCGCGGCCACGGCTTCCAGCGCGGCCCAGAATTCGGGTTCCAGGGCGATGCTGGTGCGGTGGCCGGACAGGCTAACGCTGCGTTTTTCCAGCATGGCGCAAGGCGTATAACAAAGCCGGCAAGAACAAGAACGTGGAGATCAGCACGGCCAGCAGGCTGAGCAGGAGCAAAACACCCATGCTGGAGGTGCCGCGATCATGCGAGGCGGCGAGCGTGCCGAAGGCGGTGCCGGTGGTCAGCGCCGAGAACAGCACCGCATGCGCGGTGGCGGAAGACAGGAAGCGCGGCATGCCGGCGCGGAAATTCATCACGAAATACACGTTGAACGACACGCCGACGCCGAGCAGCAGCGGCAGCGCGATGATGTTGGCGTAGTTGATGGCCAGGCCATCGAGTTTCGCGAACAGGGCGGTCAGCAGCGCGGACAGGGCCAGCGTCGCCAGTACCAGCAGGGAGTCGCGCAGATTACGGAACACGACCAGCAGGATCACCGCGATCGCGACAGTCGCCAGCAACGCCGCCTCGCGAAACGAGTCCAGAATCGTGCCGGCGGTGGCGATGGTGCTGATCGCCGGACCGCCGGCATTGGGCGCCACCGACAACACGGCGTCCGCGAATTTTTTCAAGCCCGCGGTGTGCTGGGCGGCGTCGGTCGGTAATGCCTCGACGCGGACCTGGCCGTCGGGGAGGAACCAGTCATCGGCGATATCCGGCGGCAGCGAGGCGCGGGTGATCGGCCGCGGCGACAGCGTCGCGTTCAGCTGCGATAATTCCAGCGGGAGGAAGCGCGTGATGGCCGCGTTCATGGCGGCGATATGGGCGTCATCCTCGCCCAGAAGCTCGCCCATGGCGGCGGCGATGGCCAGTAACGGCGCGTTCGGCGGCAGCTGGTTTTTCACGCTCATGATCGCGTCATGGGCCTTTTGCATGGCGGCGCGGATGGCGGCCGGCGTCGCCGGCGGCGGGGCGGACTGCATCGCCAGCGTCGGCGCCAGAATGTTCGCCGCCTGCGCGATCATTCCCAGTTTTTGCGTCTGCTGATCCGGCACAAAGGTGCCCCCAGAGATCACGCCCACCACCTCCGGCAGTTTCCGCAGTTTTGCCGCCATCACGTTGGCGGCGGCCAGATTCGGCGCCAGCGCATCGGCATAGAATGGGTTGGTCGCGGGATCGTTGAGCAGCTTGCTCAACGTTTTCATACTCTCCGTATTGGGGTCCTTGGTGTCGAGCGGATTGGCGTCAAACCCGATGGTAATGGCGGCGAACCCCCCTGCCAGGGCCAGCACGGCGAACGCGGCCAGCACCGGCCGGCCACGGCGGTTCAAAAAGTCATCCGCCTCGCGGCCGAACGGCAGGCCGATGGCGAAGGCTTCCCGGCGCGGCCGAAACAACATCAACAGCGCCGGCAGAAAGGTGATGGTGCAGAAGAAGGCGATGAACATGCCGGCGCCTGCGATGATGCCAAGCTCCGCCACCCCCACGAAGGGTGTGGGGGCAAAGGCCAGAAAGCCGCAGGCGGTGGCGGTGGCGGCCAGCGCGATCTGCCCGCCCGCCTCGCGCGCGGTCTCCGGAATCGCCGCGGCGAGTTCCGGAATGGCGTGCCGCACGTCACGCAACCGGACGCAGAACTGGATCGCGAAATCGACCGCGAGGCCGATGAACAGGATCGCGAAAGCGACCGAAATCAGATTGATCACGCCGATCGCGATAGCGGCGAAGCTGATGGTGAGCACCAGGCCGAGCACCAAGGTGGCGAGGATCGGGACGATCAGCCGCCAGCTGCGCAGCGCCAGATAGAGCCAAAGCGCGATCAGGAGGAGCGAAATGATGCCGCCGGTCACCAGGCCCTGGGTGAGCGAGGCGAATTGTTCGTCGGATAGCGGGATCTGGCCGGTATAGTCCACCGTGGCCCGGCCGGCCTTCACGTCGGGCAGACCAGCCGCGATCCGCACCAGTGCCGCGGTGGCGACGCCGCCCGGCTGCAGCGTGCCCTGGTTCAGCACCGGATGGGCCAGCACGAATTCGGCGTCCTGCTGGCCGGTATCGCTGTTCAGCAACGCCTGCCAGGACAGCGGCGCGGCATGGCCATCCGCCGCCTGCTGCAACGTTGTGGCGACCGCGGTCAGCGCGCCGGCATAAGGGTTCAAATTGGCCTGGCCGGACTGCACACCCTGCGCGATCAGCCCGAGACCGGTGAACAGCCCGCGCGCGGAGGGGTCGGCCGAGAGCTGGCCCAGAAACGGCTGGGCCGCGATGATCGAGTTGAGCAGCTTTGCCAGCTGGTCCACCGGCAGGAGCAAAAGACCTTCATGGCTGTAGAACGGCGCGCTGGCCGGGTAGCTGGAATCATGGAAATCGGTCTTGTCGGCGTTCAGCGCGGCGTTCAGGGCGCGGGCGGTTTCGGTCGCCTCCTCAGGCGTGGCGGCACGCACGACCGCGACGATCAGGGAGTCGAATTGCGGAAAATTCCTGGCCTCCGCGATCTGCGCCTGCCGCCAGGGCAGATCTTTCGCGAACAGGTGGTTGGTGTCGGTGTCGATCGCCAGATGTTTAGCGCTGTAGAACAGGCCAGCGGCGGCAAGCAGCCCGGCGGCGATGACGACCAACGCCGCCCAGCGGCGCGCGGCGCTGACGATTCCGACAATGATGGAGAGCACGAAGACCTCTGGTTGTTGACGAGCGCTACATAGGGGCGCGGCGCGGCAATCAGAAGCCGGCGCCGGCGAGCACCAGATGCCCGTAAATATCCGCGAGAACCAGTTGCAGCGCCTCCAGAAGCAGGATTGCGATCACCGGGCTGATATCGATGTTGCCGAAATAGGGCAGACGCCGGCGGATCGGCGCCAGCACGGGATCGGTCAGCCGGGTGAGGAAATCGGCGATGGTATAGACGAACTGGTTACGCCGGTCGACGATGCCGAACGAGATCAGCATCGAGATGACAACCGCGGCGATGATGGCCAGGATGTACAGGTGGATCAGCTCGCCGAGCAGCCAGAATATCGCAAACAGCATTTACGCCCCCTATTCGCGGCTCTGCGTACCGGCAGGCGGCGGGGATGGCAAATACTTGACTTCGCGCGAGCGATGCGCGAAGCCGCCCGGCGGATAGGCTCCCCGGTTGGCGCGATCCGCAAACGGGTTGGGGCTGTAGCTCAGTTGGTAGAGCGCGTCGTTCGCAATGACGAGGTCTGGGGTTCGATTCCCCACAGCTCCACCAGGTTTTGGCCGATTAATTGACAAAAGTGGCAGAATGGCCGATATATTTGGGGAACTGGCCGAGGCATTGTCAGTTTCCGTCGTTTTGAACCCAATTGTCAGTTGCCGTGGTTCTGAACCCAACCGGAGTTTGTTGTTGTGAATATGGTGTTCGATGCGACGCCGGAGCGTCTCGCGGTTTCCGGGGAGCCGTCGCTTGCGACTGTCCAATTGGTCCGGGAGGGACTGCCGGTGGCTGCAGTTGATGACATCATTGAAGCTGGCACGCTTTCAGCGGCTGAGGTCTATGACCTCGTACTACCCCGCAAAACACTTTCGAACCGCCGCGAAGTCGGCTTGTTGAGTCCAGATCAATCCGACCGCCTGCTCCGCGTCGCTCGGGTGATCGCGCAGGCTGAAGACATCTTCGGCAATCATGAAAAGGCCCATAAATGGTTGCGCCGTCCCACCACGCCGTTGAATGAACAGTCGCCTTTGAGCCTGCTCGATACCGAACAGGGCGCACGAATTGTTGAAACTTTGCTGGGACGCATCAGCCACGGCATAGCCGCCTGACTTGATGATGGTGTGGCGGCTTTGCCGCCGGCCGCATGCCGATCTTTCGGGCGAAGGCGGGCGGCTTTTTTCCGGCCGCTGGCATAGCGCCGGCCGGCCGGTTATCTACACGGCGGACAGCCCTGCTTTGGCCATTCTCGAAGTTCGGGTGCATCTCGATCTGCCCTATGATCTCATCCCGGATGATTACGTGCTGATGACGATCGACATTGGCGATCCGATTGAAGTCGAAACAATCGGTGCGATCCCTGCAAATCCGAGGGCCTTTGGCGATCATTGGCTTTTGGAGCGGCGCTCGGCGGTGCTGCACGTGCCCTCCGTCATTGCGCCACGCGGGTTTAACTGCCTGATCAATCCGATGCACCCCGCGGCGGAAGATGCGACGATCCTTGAGATCGAGGATTTCAGGTTTGATCCACGGCTCTGGAACATCTTTTGAACAAGTTAGCGCCTTGAAAGACCCGACGCGAGAAGCGGCGTTCGAATTGCTGGCGGCGGTGCTGGAGCGGCATATGTCGCTGGATGTGGCGCTCGACGCGCTGCCGGGGATGGCGGGACGGGACAAGGCGGCGGCGCATCGGCTGACGGCGGCCGTGCTCCGCCATGCCGGCACGCTGGATGCGGTGCTCGAGCCACTGCTACGGCGGGAGCCGCCTTTGCCGGTGCGCAACATCCTGCGTTTGGGCGCGGCGGCGGCACTGTTTCTCGATGCCCCGGCTCATGCCGCCGTTGGCACCGCCGTGGACCTGGCGCGCACCAGAAAACTGGCGCCGTTCGCGGGGCTGATCAACGCGGTGCTGCGCAAAGTGGTGGCCGCCGGGCCGGCGGTGCTGGCGGAACTGGACATGCCGCGCCTGGACACGCCGGCTTGGGCCTGGGCGAGCTGGGGCACGGATGCCCGCGCGATCGCCACCGCCCACGCGCAAGAGGCGCCGCTGGATGTGTCGGTCAAGCCCGGCGTGGCCATGCCGGGCGTGCCGTTGCCGACCGGCGGGTTTCGATTTCCCGCCGGCACCGCCGTGTCGGAGCTGCCGGGCTACGCCGAGGGATGTTTTTGGGTGCAGGACGCCGCTGCCGCCCTGCCCGCTCTGGCGCTGGCGCCCCGGCCGGGCGAGCGCGTGCTCGATCTGTGCGCCGCGCCGGGCGGCAAGACCGCGCAATTGGCGGCGGCCGGGGCGCGGGTCACGGCGGTGGAGCGCGACCAGTCCCGACTCGGCACGCTGCGCGGCAACCTGCTCCGACTGAAACTGGACGCCGAGCTGGTCCATGCCGACGCGCTGAGCTGGCGGCCGAAGCAAAAATTCGACGCGATTCTGCTGGACGCGCCCTGTTCCGCGACCGGCACGATCCGCCGCCATCCGGACCTGCCGCATCTGCGCAAACCGCGCGACGTGGCCGCCTGCTGCGCCTTGCAGGACCAGCTGCTGGATGCCGGAGCAGACATGTTGGCGCCGGGTGGACGGTTGGTCTACGCGGTCTGCTCGCTGCAGCCGGAAGAGGGTGAGGGACGAATCGACGCGGCCCGCGCCCGGCTCGGCCTGGTGCGCGATAAACTGACCCTCCCTGCCCTGCCGGAAGCCGCCACCCCGGCGGGCGACCTGCGCACACATCCGGGCATGTGGCCGGAACGGGGCGGTTTGGACGGGTTTTTCGTCGCGCGGCTCCGCAAACCAATATCGTCCTTGTGAAGACGCGGGCAGGTTCGGTACAACAACCATCATGGGAAACGCCGCACCGGAACTTTTGATCGCGCCGAGCCTGCTGGCGGCGGATTTTGCCAGGCTGGGCGAGGAAGTCGCGGCGGTGGAAGCCGCCGGCGCGGACTGGCTGCATCTGGACGTCATGGACGGTCACTTCGTGCCGAACATCACGTTCGGGCCGCTGGTGGTGAAGGCGCTGCGATCGCGGACCAAAATGCCGCTGGACGTGCATCTGATGATCGCGCCGGCGGACCCCTATATCGCGGCATTCGCCGAGGCAGGGGCGGACCATATCAGCGTGCATCCGGAGGCGGGGCCGCATCTGCACCGCACACTGCAACTGATCCGGTCTTTGGGAAAGAAGGCCGGCGTGGTGCTGAACCCGGCGACGCCGGTGGACGCGGTGGCCCATGTGCTGGACCTGACCGATCTGATCATGGTGATGACGGTCAATCCCGGTTTTGGCGGACAGGCGTTCATCGCCTCGCAGCTGGCGAAAATCGCCGTGCTGCGGCGGATGATCGACGAGACCGGCCGAAAGATCCATTTGCAGGTGGATGGCGGGATCACGCCGGCGACCGCCGGACCGGTGTTGGCGGCGGGGGCGGATTGCCTGATCGCCGGCACCGCGGTGTTTGGCAAGCCGGACTATGCGACGGCGATCGCCGATCTCCGCGCCGCGGCGCCGGCGCGCAAACCCGACCTCAACGTCAGCATGGGATGACGCAGCCGGGCAGTCTCTCCCGCGGCGCGCGCGGGTTATTCGCCAAATTGCAGAATCTGCGGACCAGCAACGCGCCGGATGCGCCGGCGCTGGCGGTACGTGACCCTTGGCCCGGCGATCCCGGACGGGGCGCGAAGCTGGTCAAGGGCGAGCTGGATTTCGCGGGTTCAACCCGGCCGATGCCGCCGGGCTGCTTCATGACCGCCACTGGCAGCGACATGATGCGCGGCTATGCTGGCGGCTTTACCTGGCTGCGCGATTTGCGCGCTTTGGGCACGGACGCGGCGCGCTCGCGCGCCCGCGCTCTGGTTTCCGAGTTCATGGATACCGATCATCCAGACGATTTTTTGCTCCGGCCGGAGGTGACCGGCGCGCGGATTTCCGCCTGGCTCGGCCACTATGATTTCTTCGCGGCCTCGGCGGATGACGATTTCCGGCAGCGGCTGATGGGGCGGCTGGTGGCGGATGCCCGCAACCTGGCCGCGGCATTGCCGACCGAGGCGCGGGACGGCCGCGCGCTGACCGCGATCAAGGGCCTGCTGGCGGCTTCCGTCGCGATGCCGGACCATGCCGGCTATCTGTCGCGCGGTCTGAAATTTCTCGGCCAGGAGCTGACCCGCCAGATGTTTTCGGATGGCTGCCATATTGAACGCAGCCCGGCGGCGCATTTGGCCGCCGTGCAGGATTTCACCGAAATCCGCGCGCTGTTGCAGGCCGGCGGCGTGGAGCCGCCCGCTGGGCTGCCGGCGGCAATCGAGAAAATGGCGGCGGCGCTGCGGGCGCTGCGGCATGGCGATGGCGGGCTGGCTTTGTTCAACGGCTCGAAAGAGGACCTGCCCAGCCTGATCGAGCTGGTGCTGAGCCAGGCCGGGCGCGGCGGCCGGGTGATCGGCACGCTGAACGCCTGCGGGTTTTATCGGCTCTCCGCCGGCAAATCCCTGGTGATCGCGGATGCCGGGCCGCCGCCGCCGCTGGGACTGGACCGGTTTTCTCACGCGGGCACGCTGTCTTTCGAGTTTTCCTCCGGCAAGGAGCGGCTGATCGTCAATTGCGGCGCGGCGCCCGCGACGGGGGCGGAATGGCGGGACGCGCTGCGCCAAAGTGCCGCGCACTCCACTTTGGTGGTCGCGGACGTGTCATCCTCCGAGGTGCGGGCCGCCGGCCTGGGACGGCGGCCGGTGAAAGTCAGCGCCGAGCGGCAGGAGCTGGCTGGGGCGCATTGGCTGGAAGCCAGCCATGATGGCTGGGGCAAATTATTTGGTGTGGTGTATCACCGGCGACTCTATTTGTCGGAAAGCGGCGAGGATCTGCGCGGCGAGGAATTTTTGGAGGCCGAGCAGCCGCAGCCATTTACCATCCGCTTTCATCTGCACCCCGCGGTCACCGCCAGCCTGCAACAGGATAACGGCGCGGTGCTGCTGCGGCTGCCCTCCGGCGCCGGGTTCCGACTGCGCGCGGACGGCGCGCAAATCAGCGTGGAGGAAAGCGTGTATTTCGGCGGGCTGGAAGCAAGACGCGCCGAGCAGGTGGTGCTGACCGGCCACCAGGACGGGCCGCAACAGGTCAAATGGGCGCTGACGAGGCTGGGATGAAGGTGCTGCTCACCGGCGGCGCCGGCTATATCGGCTCGCACACCGCCGTTGCGCTGACCGCGCGCGGCCATGAGGTGGTGATCCTGGACAATTTCGCGAATGCCGAACGGGACGTGCCGGACCGGCTGCGGCGGCTGACCGGCGCAAAGCTTCCGGTCATCGAGGCGGATATCCGCGACGTGCCGGCGGTGGCGGCGGCGCTGACGGACAATCAGGTAGATGCCGTAATCCACTTCGCGGCGCTGAAAGCGGTGGGCGAGAGCGAGGCCGATCCGCTGCTGTATTACGACATGAACATCGTTGGAACGATCCGGCTGTTTGAGGCCATGCAGCGCGCCGGCGTGCGGCGGATGGTGTTTTCCTCTTCCGCCACCGTGTATGGCCAGCCTGATACCTCGCCGATCCCGGAACACGCGCCGACCC
>Ga0116230_10002890_pt1 | contig 16606 bp, 10 predicted proteins | sample S1TSphfallax_3_FD_88678 | JGI IMG/M metagenome (GOLD analysis project Ga0116230, IMG submission 88678) | Host-associated microbial communities from peat moss isolated from Minnesota, USA - S1T2_Fd - Sphagnum fallax MG | ecosystem: Host-associated > Plants > Peat moss > Unclassified | place...
CGGCGATCGCCTGCCCGCCGGCCTGCCCCGGATACCAGGCCTCCAACACCGCCGCCGCGTGCGCGGTCGCCTGCGCCGAGACCAGCGCGCTGCCGTTCATCAGCACCGCGATCACCGGCTTGCCCAGCGCGTCCAGCGCCTTCAGCAGCGACTCCTGGCTCTCCGGCAGCCGGATGTCGGTGCGGTCGCCGCCCACAAAGCCGGGCAGCTTCACCGGCAGCTCCTCGCCCTCCAGCTCCGGCGAAAGCCCCACGAACGCCACCACCACATCGGCCTTGCCGGCCGCCTGCAGCGCCTCGTTGCGCAGCACATCCGCCGGCGGCGCCCACAGCAGGTCCATGCCCCCGGCCACCAGGTGGTGGGTCGGCACCAGCCGATGCACATACTCCAGCCGCACCTCATGCGGCCGCCGGTCGGCAAAGTGCACCGTCACCACGTGCCGCTTGCCGTTCTCCAGGAGCAGTTTGCCGTCCAGATACAGCTTGAAGGTCTCGCGGTTGCTGCAGTCGGTGCACCCGCGGCCCTTGGCGCCAAAGCTGTACACCCCCGGCCCCGGCGGCGTGAGCGTCCCGGTCCAACGCACCGAGTAGTTCTCATTGGGCAGCCCCGGCGCGGGGCTCGCCTTGTCCCAGTCGAAGTTGATCGTCGGATCGATGCGCGTCGCCGTGGGCGCGCCGGCAAACTCCGTGTTCGGGAAGTACTCGCCCTTCAGCCCTAGCTGCCGTGCGGTTGTTGCGCCCCCGGCCGGCGGATGCAGCGCCGTCGGCTCCACCACAATCGGCAGCGTCGGCGCCAGCAGCGCGCCCTGCGCATACAGCACATTGCCCTCGCCGAAGCGCCGCTGCATCCCGGCCAGCGGCAGAATCGCATCCTTCGCCATGGCGTTGTAGTTGCCCTCGACGGCCTGCAGCAGGTCGGCGTTCGGCCCCACCACCGCGATCTTCAGTCCGCCCGGCTTCGCGTCCGCCCGCAGCGGCAGCGCGTGCGCCTGGTTCTTCAGCAGCACCATCGACTCCCGCGCCGCGCGCAGTGCCAGCGCCGCATGTTCGGGCGAGTCCACGTCCCGCTCGCCGATCGAGTGGAACGGCACGCTCGCCGGCGGGTCGAACATCCCCAGCCGCATGCGCATCGTCAGCACCCGGCGCAGCGCCCCATCCACCGCGGCCTCGCTCACCGCATGGTGCTGCACCGCCTCCAGCAGGTAGCTGTATTCGGTCCGCTGCCCGTCCGGCACCCAGTCGCAGGCGATGTCCATGCCCGCCTGGATCGCCGCCGCCGAGCTCTGCTCATGGTCCGCCCGATAGTGGTGCCCTTCGCTGATGTCCGCAATCGCCCCGCAGTCCGACATCACATATCCGTCGAACCCCCAGCTCTGCCGCAGCGTCTTCGTCAGCAGCCACGGGCTCGCGCACGCCGGCACGCCATTGATGCGGTTGTAGGCGCACATCACCGCGCCCGCGCCGCCCTCGCCCACCGCCGCGTGGAACGCCGCCAGATACGTGTCCTGCAGGTCGTGCGCGCTCACATAGGAGTCCCACTTGTGCCGCTCGGCCTCCGGCCCGCTGTGCGCCGCAAAGTGCTTCGGCGTGGCCAGCGCCTTCAGGTACCGTGGATCGTCGCCCTGCAGCCCGGTGACGTACGCCACCGCCATCCGCCCGGTCAGGAACGGGTCTTCGCCGTAGGTCTCCTGCCCGCGGCCCCAGCGTGGGTCGCGGAAGATGTTCACGTTGGGCGCCCAGAAGCTGATGCCCAGAAAGCGGCCGCTGGTGTTCGCCGCCACGGCCTCGTTGTAGCGGGCGCGCGCCTCGGTGGCCACCACATCGGCCATGCCGTGCACCAGCCCGGTGTCGAACGTCGCCGCCATCCCGATCACTTGGGGAAACAGCGTCGTATAGCCCGTGAATGCGTCCCCGTGCAGGCCCTCGTTGCCCCACGTATATGCGGGAATGCCCAACCGCTCGATCGCCACTGAGTTGTCCTGCAGCTGCGAAACCTTCTCCGCCAGCGTCAGCCGCGAGACGATGTCTTCCACCCGCTGCGCAGTCGGCAACGCGGGATCGCGGAAGGGATACTGCGGCGTCTGCGTCCATGCGGCCGCGGGCAACAGCAGCGCCAGCCCCACCCCAGCCGCCGCCATGAACGCCCGCCCCGCACTCAGGCCCGGAACCCTTCGCAACGCGCGTGCGGCGGAGAGCTCCAGCGCGGACCGGCAGAATTTTCTTCGATGCATCGAGCGTTCCCAGCGGCAGGTGGACTTGTTGCAACGCCCATTCTCCGACAGCCCGCCCGGGCCTGCACCCTTGCGTGGCTAAAAATGCAATCTTCCGCGCGATTCCTCCTCCTCCACCGCCGCCTTCGCCGGCCCGTTGGCGGCGCGGGTTCCCGCATGAATTTTTCGACCCTGCAAAAGTCGCCGAGTAGCCAAATGTACTTCTTTGCTGGTATTTTGCTGTGCCATGACGCAGACCTCCACTCCGCTGACGACCAACCAGGTGCGCGAGGCCTCCACCTTCCGCCCCTACACCGCCTTTCCGTCCCTTTCTCCGGCCCAGCTCGACAACTGGCTCTCCGCCGTCAAGATCCAGGCCATCTCCGCGATGGAGTGGCGCTGGCCCCGGCACTGGCTCATCCAGTCCCGCACCGTCAACGACTCCATGTACTTCTGGTTCAAGAAGGGCTCCGGCACTGTCCGCTTCGGCCGCGGCACCGAGGTCTACCAATTCGGCCCCGGCGATATGGTCCTCATCCCCCAGGGTATCGAGCACGAGATCGAAGGCAGCCCCCGCGAGGAGGCCCACGTCTACGCCTGCCACTTCTTCGCCACGCTCTTCGGTGGCATCGATCTGCTCACCATGCTCGGCTTCCCCATGCACATCCCGGCACGCACCAACTCACCCTTCCTGGCCGCCTCCGAGCGCATGGCGCGCAACGCCGCCGTCCGCGCCCCCGGCTGGGCCAAGCTCATGGAGAGCGAGATCTACTCCCTGCTCATCTACATCCTGCGCACCGAAACCGCCCTGTTCACCCCACTGCGCAGCGTCGACCACCAGAGCGACCTGCCCCGCCTCATCCCCGTGCTCAAGTGGATCGACCAGAACCTCTCCTCGCACGACTTCACCGTCGCCGACCTCGCCCGCCAGATCTATCTCTCCGAGACCCACTTCCGCCGCCTCTTCCATGAGGTCTTCGGCACCAGCCCGGTCCAGTTCATCCGCAAGCGCCGCATCGAGCGCGCCTGCGCCCTGCTGCGCTCCACCACCCTGCCCATCAAGCAGGTGGCCGCCGACTGCGGCTTCGCCGAGGAGGCCTTCTTCTCCCGCGTCTTCCACCAGTCCTTCGGCCGCTCCCCGGCGGCCTACCGCAAGGCCGAGCTGCTCTAACGCACGCCCCGCCCGCCCACGGTTCAGGCAAGTCGCGCTAGGATAATCCCGTGCTCCCCGCGTCCATCCTCGCCGCTCTGCGCAACATCGTCGGCGGGCCCCACCTCATCCTTCATCCCACCCAGCTGCGCGCCTACGAGTGCGACGGCCTCACCAACCTGCGCGAGCTGCCCGCCGCCGTCGTCCTGCCCGGCTCGGCCGCCGAGGTGCAGGCCATCGTCCAGCTCTGCGCCGCCCACAAGATTCCCTTCATCGCCCGCGGCGCCGGCACCGGCCTCTCCGGCGGCGCGCTGCCCACCGCCGGCTGCCTCGTCCTCGGCCTCGCCCGCCTCAACCGCATCCTCGCCGTCGACCTCGACAACGCCCGCGTCACCGTGCAGCCCGGCGTCACCAACGCCCAGGTCACGGAGGCCGTACGCCACGCCGGCCTGTTCTACGCACCCGACCCCAGCTCGCAGTCCGTCTGCACCATCGGCGGCAATCTCGCCGAAAACGCCGGCGGCGTGCACTGCCTCAAGTACGGCTTCACCGTCACCCACGTGCTCGGCTGCGAGGTCGTGCTGCCCGACGGCACGCTCACCTGGCTCGGCTCGCCCCACGGCCTGGTCGATACCCCCGGCTACGACCTGCCCGGCGTCTTCACCGGCAGCGAAGGCACACTCGGCATCGCCACCTCCATCGTGCTCCGCGTCGTGCCCCGGCCGGCCTCGGTGCAGACCCTGCTCGCCGCCTTCGACTCGCCCATCCACGCCGCCCAGTCCGTCTCCGACATCATCGCCGCCGGCATCCTGCCCTCCGCCATGGAGATGATGGCGCGGCTGGCCATCGTCGCCGCCGAGGCCGCCGTGCACCCCGGCTACCCCGACTGTGAGTCGCTGCTGCTGGTCGAGCTCGACGGCCCCGCCGCCGAGGTCGCCGCCCAGATGCAGCAGGTCCGCGAGCTGTGCACCCGCAACGCCGCCTGGGAGACGCGACTCGCCCGCACCGACGCCGAGCGCGCCCTCGTCTGGAAGGGCCGCAAGGCCGCCTTCGCCGCCATGGGACGCATCGCCGCCAACTACATCGTGCAGGACGGCGTCATCCCCCGCACCGCCCTGCCGCGCGTGCTCGAGCAGATGGACCGCATGGCCGCCGCCGTCGGCCTGCGCGTCGCCAACGTCTTCCACGCCGGCGACGGCAACCTGCATCCCATGGTCCTCTACGACGCCGCCATACCCGGCGAGGAGGACCGCGCGCTCATCCTCAGCTACGACATCCTCCGCCTCTGCGTCGACGCCGGCGGCTCCATCACCGGCGAGCACGGCGTGGGCCGCGAAAAGCAATGCGTGATGAGCTACATGTACGCCGAGCCCGACCTCGCCACCATGCAGCGCCTGCGCCGCGCCTTCGACCCCCACTCGCTCGCCAACCCGGAGAAACTCTTCCCTACCCCGCGCCTGTGCGGCGAACGCAGGCACGGCGCCTACATCCCCCACCCTCTCGAAGCCGCCGGCCTCGCCGAGGTCTTCTAGAACTGAGGTCTTCTAGAGTAGCGGTGGTCGCCCTGCTCTTTTGTCATTCCCGAAGGGAATCTGCGTTTGCAGTTGTTGTTTCCTTTCACCTTCACCGTCCACCTCCATGCACACACCCGCCACCACCGAAGAACTCGCCGCGCTGCTCCGCGACTGCACCGCGCACCGCCGCACCGTCGCGCTCATCGGCAACGGCACCAAGCCCGGCTGGGGCAACCCCATCGCCACCGACATCGCCCTCTCCACCACCCAGCTCACCGGCGTCCTCCAGCACTCCTGGCAGGACCTCACCTGCACCGTCGCCGCGGGCACGCCGTGGTCCACGCTGCAAGCCGCGCTCGCCCAGCACCACCAGCGCGTCGCCGCCGACCCACTCTTCCCCAGTCGCGCCACCGTCGGCGGTGTGCTCGCCGCCAACGACTGCGGCCTGCTGCGCCTGCGCTACGGCGGCCTGCGCGACCTCGTGCTCGGCATGACGCTCGTGCTCGCCGACGGGACCATCGCGCGCACCGGCGGCCGCGTCGTAAAGAACGTCGCCGGCTACGACCTGCCCAAGCTGCTCACCGGCAGCTTCGGCACCCTCGGCGTCATCGCCGAGGCCACCTTCCGCCTGCACCCGCTGCCCCGCCACACCGCGGCCTTCACCGTGCGCTCATCCGAGGTCGCCGCCCTCGCCGGTCTCATGGCCGCGCTGCTGCGCGCCGCCATGAGCCTCGAACGCATGCAGCTCCGCAACGGCGCAGCCGGCTTCGCGCTCGACCTCGAGTTCGCCACCGTGCCCGAGGCACTCGCCGAACACGAGGAGCGCCTGCGGACTCTCGCCGGGCCACTCCCCCTCGAACCCGCCACCGGCGACATCTTCCTCGCCCGCGAACGGCTCTTCGCAGCTCCGGATGCAACTGTATTCAGGATCGCCTCGCTGCCCTCCAAGCTCGCCGCTCTGGTCGACGGCGTCGCGCAACTCGATCGGCTGCCCGGCCACGCAGCCGCCTGCGTCGCCGACCCTGCAGGCATCGTCACCGTCCGCCTCACCGCCGCGCTCGACGCAACCGAGGCCGTTCTCGAAGACCTGCGCGACCGCCTCGTCCCCACCGGCGGCGCCGTCACCGTCCTTGCCGGCGCGGCCACCGACCGCTGGGGACCGCCACCCGCCGCCCTCCCGCTCATGCGCGCCATCAAGCAGGAGTTCGATCCCCTCCATCTGCTCAACCCCGGTCGCTTCCTCGCCGGCCTGTAAAACTGGAATACTGGCAAACTGGATCGCTGGAAATCTGAAACGTACACCGCGTATGCCCGAAGCCCTCACCCAGATCGGCCTCAACCTTCCCCTGCCGCTGCTCGACCAGTGCGTGCACTGCGGCTTCTGCCTGCCCGCCTGCCCCACCTACGTGCTCTGGGGCAATGAGATGGATTCGCCCCGCGGCCGCATCTGGATGATGCGCCAGGCCGCGCTCGGCACCGAGCCGCCCGACGCCACGCTGCGCACCCACATCGACAACTGCCTCGGCTGCATGGCCTGCATGACCGCCTGCCCCAGCGGCGTCCACTACGACGAGCTGCTCGAATCCACCCGCGCCCAGCTCGAACAACCCACTGGCAACTGGCAAACTGGCAAACTGGCCCCTGAAAGTTCACTTCCCCCGCGCGCACTTCCCCCGCGCACACTCTCCGATCGGCTCTTCCGCGCGCTGCCCTTCGCCACCTTCCCGCATCCGCGCCGGCTGCGCTGGCTCGCCGTCCCGCTCGCGCTCTATCAGCGCCTCGGCCTGCAGGGCCTCCTGCGCCGCTCCGGTCTGCTCCGGCTGCTGCCCCGCCGCCTGCGCGCGATGGAGTCCCTCACCCCGCGCGTCCCGCTGAACCCGTTCCACGCGCTGCCCACAAACCTCATCACAACCACACCCACCCGCGGCCGCGTCGCTCTGCTTACCGGCTGCGTGCAGGACGCCTTCTTCTCCCACGTCAACGCAGCCACCGCGCGCGTGCTCGCCGCCGTTGGCTATCAGGTCGTCATCCCACGCGGGCAGTCCTGCTGCGGCGCGCTCGCCGTACACACCGGCCTCGAAGCCGACGCCCGCGCCTCCGCCCGCCGGCTCATCGAGCGGTTCGAGCAGGCTGCGTGCGAGGGAGAGAGCCATGGCCAGTTCGACGCCATCGTCGTCAACGCCGCCGGCTGCGGCAGCAGCCTCAAGCAGTACGGCCATCTGCTGCGCGACGACCCCGCCTTCGCCGCCCGCGCCGCCGCCTTCAGCGCGCGCTGCAAAGATGTAGCCGAGCTGCTCGCCGAGACGCCGCTGCCCGCCGCGCTCGCCCCACTGCCGCTGCGCGTCGCCTACCACGACGCCTGCCACCTGCGCCACGCCCAGGGCATCGTCGCCCAGCCCCGCGCTCTGCTCGCGCAGGTCCCCGGCCTCACCGTCGCCGAGCTCGCCGAGCCCACGCTCTGCTGCGGCTCCGCCGGCGTCTATAACCTGCTGCACCCCGAGCCAGCCGACGAGCTCGCCGACCGCAAGGTCGCCCACCTGCTCGCACTCCGCGCCGAAGGCCGCCCGCTTGACGCCCTCATCAGCGCCAACCCCGGCTGCCTGCTGCAACTCCAGGCCGCGCTCCGCCGCGCCGGCCACGCCGAGCTGCCCACCTTCCACATGGTCGAGCTGCTCGACGCCAGCCTCCGCGGCCTCACGCCCGCGCAGCTGCTCACCCCACCGTGAGAATACCCGCCGCGGGCATAAACGCCCTGCCGGCCTACCTCCGCATCAGGCACACTATCTCCATGCCCACCTCCGCCCGCGAAGCCACGCTGCTCTCCACCGTCGAGACCCTCCTCGCCGCCCGCCGCACCCTCACTCCCATCGCCGACCTGCCCCCGGAGCTCGTCCCCGCCGACCTCGACGAGGTCTACTTCGTGCAGGACCGCCTCGCCGAGGCATTCGGCCCCATCGGCGGCTGGAAGATCGGCGCGCCCGATGCCCAGGCCACGCCGCTCTTCGCCCCCATGCCCGCCGCCTGGATGGCGGCCTCGGGCAGCACCCTCGCCACCGGCCGCTACCGCGGCCTCGAGGCCGAGATCGCCTTCCTCGTCGGCCAGGACCTGCCACCCCGCACCACCCCGTACTCCCGCGAAGAGACCCTCGCCGCCATGGCCTCCTGCCATCCCATCATCGAGGTCCTCGAGACCGCCTTCACCGACCCCACCCAGGCCGCACGCTTCGCCTCCCTCGCCGACCTGCAGATGCACGGCGGCTTCATCTATGGCGCGCCCGTCGCCGGCTGGCAGACCATCGACTGGAACGCCGAGGCCGTCACCCTCGCCGTCGACGGCATCCTCCGCGTCGAGCGCATCGGCTCCAACACCTCCGGCGACCTGCTCAAGCTGCTGCCCTGGCTCGCGAATGAAGGCACCGCCCGCACCGGCGGCCTGCGCGCCGGCCAGTGGATCACCACCGGCTCCTGGACCGGCAACACCCTGGCCAGCGCCGGCTCCGCCGTCCAGGTCCACTTCTCCACCGCCGGCCCCGCCGACCTGCGCTTTGCTTGACATCGACTCTTGCCTTCCATTGCGACCTTTGCGTTTTTCCTTTTGCGTCCATTGCGTTCGTCGTTGCCGTTGCCGTTGCCTTATCTAACCCCCTGGCCCCATACATCCCTCCGCCATCCGCCGCACTCTCAATGCTTGCAGCACGTTGAGGGAACAGCCATGGCCCGTCCATACTGGAGCGGTCGCATCCAAATCTCGCTGGTCGGCTTCGGCGTCAAGCTCTTCCCCGCCACCGAAGTTCGCGCCGACATCCGCTTCCACCAGATCGACCGCTCCACCGGCGAGCGCGTCCGCCACCAGAAGGTCCTCGCCAGCTCCGTCGAGCGCGCCCCCGACGAGGCCGCCGACCCGGTCGAGGCCTCCCGCATCGTCAAGGGCTACGAGTACAGCAAAGGCCACTACGTCACCCTTGAGCCCGACGAGCTCGCCCACCTCCGCGTCCCCGCTAAGCACACCATGGAGGTCACCCAGTTCGTCGACCTCGACGCCATCGACCCCGCCTACTTCGAGAAGCCCTACTTCGTCGTCCCCGAGGACGACGCCCAGACCGAGGCTTACCTCACCGTCCGCCAGGCGCTCGTCGACACCCACAAGCTCGCCCTCACCACCATCGCCTTCTCCGGCCGCGAGCATGTAGTCGCGCTCGCCCCCACCGGCCACCGGCCCAACGGCAAGTCAGGACATAGCAAGGCTGGACACGCCGGCTCCGACGCGCCCGCCGGCATGATGGCCTACACCCTCCGCTACGCCGCCGAGCTGCGCGACCCCGCCGAGTACTTCCGCGACATCGCCCGGCCCACGCTCGCGCAGGACTCCCTCGAGCTGGCCAAGGAGCTTATCCAGCGCAAGTCCGCCCCCTTCGATCCGGCCAGGTTCGTCGACGGTTACGAGACCGCCGTCAAGCAGCTCGTCGAGGCCAAGCTGCAGCACGCACCCATCCCCCGCGATGAGGCGCCCGCGCCCACCCGCGGCAAGGTCATCGACCTCATGGACGCGCTACGCCGCTCCGTCGCGGGCGATGCCAAGCCAGCCGCCAAGGCGGGAGCCAAGGCCGTCGCTCACAGGCCCTCCACTCACAAAACCACCGCCAAGGGGCCCACGCTGGTCAGGCCCGCCGCAACGAACGCCCGCAAGCCGGTCCGGTCCGCGACCGCACCCCGCTCTGGCCACGCCGGAACCGCTACTGCCGGAGCCAGGAGCACGCCACAGCGCAAGTCCGCCTGACCGCCTCGTATCACCGGATCGGCACCACGCATCCGCCCTGCTCGTTACCTTCGGCCCCGGGACCCCTCATGGCAACAAAGGCAGTGAAGAAGAAATCCACCTCCAGATCCAGCCACCCGCGCAAATCCGATGCAGCCGGCGAGGTCGACACCCAGCTCGCCCGCTACCGCTCCATGCGCGACTTCAGCATCACCGCGGAGCCATCGGGAAACGCGGAGCCATCGGGAAACGCGGAGCCATCGGGAGCCGCGGAGCCCACACGAGCCTCTGCGCCCGCCAGAGAATCCTCCACCTCAGCCCGCACGCGCCGGCCCAAGACCTCCCGCGGCCTGCCCTTCGTCATCCAGAAGCACGCCGCCTCGCACCTGCACTACGACCTCCGCCTCGGCTGGGCGGGCGTGCTCAAGAGCTGGGCCGTCGCCAAAGGCCCCAGCTACAACCCAACCGACCGCCGCCTCGCCGTGCAGGTGGAGGACCACCCCATGGAGTACGGCGGCTTTGAGGGCATCATCCCCGCCGGCCAGTACGGCGGCGGCACCGTCATGGTCTGGGACCAGGGCACCTGGTGGCCCCAGCTCGGCCATGAGAACGTCGACGCCGGCCTCCGCGACGGCCATCTGAAGTTCGAAATGAACGGCCACAAGATGAAGGGCAAGTGGGCGCTCATCCGCATGGCCCCGCGCGACAGCGCAAAGGAGACCAAGCGCGACAGCGCAAAGGAGACCAAGCGCGACAGCGCAAAGGAGACCAAGCGCGAGGGCGGCAAAGAGGCCAAGCCCAACTGGCTGCTCATCAAGGAGCACGACCCCTACGAGCGCGGCCCCCACGACCCCGCCATCACCGACGAGAAGCCCAACTCCGCCGTCACCAAGCGCTCCCTCGAGCAGATCGCCGCCGCCGGCGACCACGTCTGGAACTCCAACCGCACCGGCAAACCCGGCAAGGCCTGGACGCGCGTCAAGCCGACGTCCAAGAGCAGCGCCCCGGCTCCGCAAGCTATCACGACTCATCACTCCAAAGCCCCACCCAGTCGAGCTGTCGCCGACGCAACACAATTGCTGGCCCGCTGCCCCCGCCAAGCCCAGCCCGCCTTCATCCAGCCGCAGCTCGCGCTCGAAGCCACCGCGCCACCCACCGACGCCGGCTGGCTGCACGAGATCAAGCTCGATGGCTACCGCATCCAGGCGCGCAAGGCAGGCGGCAAGGTCCAGCTCCTCACCCGCAGCGGCCTCGACTGGACCCACCGCATGGCCGAGGTCGCCCAGGCCGTCGCCCGCCTGCCCGCGCACTCGGTTACGCTCGATGGCGAGGTCGTCGTCCTCGGCCCCGACGGCAACTCCAGCTTCGCCGACCTGCAGGCCGCCTTCCAGAACCGCAAACACAACGACCCCAAACACATCCCACTCACCTACTTCGTCTTCGACCTCTTGCACCTCGGCCTCGCACCCAGCAGCATCGAGCCGCGGCGCAGCGGCCACGACACCCGCGGCCTGCCCCTGCGCGACCGCAAAGCACTGCTCGCCGGCCTGCTCGTTGACCACGACGGCCCCACCCTCCGCCTCTCCGAGCACATCGAAGGCTCCGGCGTCCCCGTCCTGCACCACGCCTGCCGCCTGCACGCCGAAGGCATCGTCTCCAAGCTCGCCGACGCCCCTTATCGCAGCAGCCGCAACTCCACCTGGCTCAAGTCCAAATGCCTCCATGAGCAGGAGTTCGTCATCGCCGGCTTCACCGCATCGACCGAAGGCCCCGGCCGCATCGGCTCCCTTCTGCTTGGCTACTACGCCCCCGGCGGCCATCGCCAACTCATCTACGCCGGCCGCACCGGCACCGGCTTCACCCAGCAGCTCAAGCGCGATCTGCACCGGCAGCTCGCCGCGCTCGACGTCGCCGCGCCCGCCTTCGCCGAGCTGCCCGCCGCCGCCCGCCGAGGCGTCACCTGGGTGCGGCCCACACTCGTCGCCCAGGTCCGCTTCGCGACCTGGACCGCCGATAACCTCGTCCGCCAGGCCGCCTTCCTCGGCCTGCGCGAGGACAAGCCGCCCCACCAGGTCGTCCGCGAATCCGCCACCGTCGCCCCCACCCCGCGGCATCGCGCCGCCCATGCCAGCACCGCACCCCAGGCCGCCCTGCGCACCACCAAGCCAGCCAAGCCGAGCCAAATCAATACATCCACCCCATACCTCACCCATCCTGACAAGGTCCTCGACCCCGCCTCCCACCTCACCAAGCGGCAGCTCGCGGACTACTACACCGCCGTCGCGCCGCAGCTGCTGCCCTATATCGCCGACCGCCCGCTCAGCCTCGTCCGCTGCCCCGATGGCGTAGCAAGCGATTCAAAATCATCATCTAAGCCGTGTTTCTTCCAGAAGCACATCAATTCCATGCTGCCCCGCTCCATCGGTTCCATCGACGTTCCCGACAAGAAGACAGGCGTCCCCGAGCCCTACATCACCCTCACCGGCCCCTCCGCCACGGCGGAGTCGCTGATCGCGCTCGCCCAGCTCGGCGTGCTGGAGCTGCACCCCTGGGGCTCGCAGAACAACGACCTCGAGCGCCCCGACCGGCTCATCTTCGACCTCGACCCCGACCCCGCGCTGCCCTGGTCCACGCTCGCCCAGGCCGCCGCTCTCGTCCGCCGCCGCCTGCGCGCGCTCGGCCTGGTCAGCTTCCTCAAGCTCACCGGCGGCAAGGGCCTGCACATCGTCGCGCCCATCCAGCCCGAGCACGAGTGGCCCGCCGTCAAGGACGCCGCCCACCGCTTCGTGCTCACGCTTGAGCGCGAACAACCCGCACTCTACCTCACCCGGATGACCAAGTCCGCCCGCACCGGCAAGATCTACCTCGACTACCTGCGCAACGAGCGCGGCGCCACCGCAGTCGCACCCTTCTCCCCGCGCGCGCGCCCCGGCTGCCACGTCTCGCTGCCGCTGCCCTGGTCCGCCCTCAAGCTGCCCGCGCTGCCCGTCTTCGCCGTCGCCGACCTCCCGGCGTGGCGCAGCCGCCTCCGCGCCGACCCCTGGAAGACGCTGCTCTCCACCCGGCAGCGGCTCGACCTGGCGAAGTTTTGATGCCCTGTACAATCCGCCGCGCACTCTACCGCACCGCGAACGCAGCAGCCCCGCACGCCGCAATGCCGGCTCCCCCGCACGCCAAACACCCTTTCATAGCATCTAAAATAATGTTGACGCGGCGAACTCGCGCGCGGGAGGCACCCCCTTGACTAAGTCCACGCCCAAGGCTCTTACCCAGTCCACCAAAGCAGCCGGCTCTGCTGCGGCGCAGGCCGTTACCGCTGACCCCGTCGGCAGCGCCTCCGTCGACCCCGTCTCCGCAGAGAACCTCCTCGCCGCCGCGCATCTCGGCGACCGCATCAAGAAGCTCCGCCTCAAGCGCTCCATGGGTCTGGTCGAGCTCGGCCGCAAGACCGGCCTCTCTGCCAGCTTCCTCTCCCAGCTGGAGACCGGCCGCGTCGTGCCCACCCTGCGCAACCTCGCCCGCATCTCGCTGGTCTTCGGCAAGGACCTCAGCTACTTCTTCGACTCCAACGACCCCCACGCCCAGCGCGTCTTCCGCGTGCAGCGCGCGCGCGACCGCGTCCGCCTGCCCGTCGGCGGCCCCCGCCCCGACTACATCGCCGAAAGCTTCGGCATCCTCATCCCCGAGGGCGGCCTGCGCCCCTGCATGGCCGAGTTCCTGCCCGGCCCCGACCGCACCCCCTTCCATCCCCACCTCTACCCCGGCGTGGAGATGGTCTACGTCCTCTGCGGCTGCATTGAGGTAGAGCGCCGCGGCGAGCCCCACATCCTCCACGCCCGCGACGTCCTGTACATCTCCGGCGAAACCACCCGCACCTACCGCGCCCACGGCGCCAAGGCCGCCCAGGCCCTCATCATCAGCTTCGACTCCGACGCCGGTGAGCTGCGCCGCAACGCCCGCCGCCGCACCCTCCCAGCCACCGCCTGACTCCCACTGGCTAACTGGAAAACTGGAACCCTACGCAGCAGGCCGTCGGAACACCACCAGGCCGCCTACACCGCCCGTGTCCGGTTGCGCAGCGTCCCCACCTTCTCCACCTCGATCGCCATCTCCTCGCCGTCGCGCAGCCACCGCTGGGGCGAGCGCCCCAGCCCCACGCCCGGCGGCGTCCCGGTGCTGATCACATCGCCCGGCTCCAGCGCCACAATGCTCGACAGATACTCGATCAGCGCCGGCACCTTGAAGATCAGGTCGCGCGTGTTCGCATCCTGCAGCACCTCGCCGCTCAGCGTCAGCTTGATATCGAGCGCGTGCGGGTCGGGCACCTCGTCCTTGGTCACGATCCACGGCCCCAGCGGCGTAAACGTCGGGAAGCTCTTGCCCAGCGTCCACTGGCTGGTCGCCAGCTGCACACCGCGCGCGCTCACATCGTTCACGATCGTGTACCCGAAGACGTGCCGCTCCCAGTCCGCCGCTGCGATCCGGTGGCCGCCCTCGCCGATCACCACCGCCAGCTCCGCCTCATAGTCCGGCTCGGTCGCCTCCGCGGGCAGCAGCACGTCCGTGTCCGGCCCGGTAATCGACGACGCCAGCTTCAGAAACACCGTCGGCACCGCCTGCACCTTCATCTTCGACTCCGCCGCGTGCTCCACATAGTTCAACCCGATGCCGAAGATCCGCGGCGGCCGCTGCAGCGGCGCCAGCAGCGTCACCTCCTCCAGCGCCACCGACTGCGCCGCAGCGAACGCCGGCGTGGCCCCGCTCGCGATCGTCGCCACCACATCGTCGCCGCCGAAGCGCGGGTCGCCACTCACCGGCAGCGGCGCGATCCGCCCATCCTGCAGCACACCGCCGCGCACCGCGCCCTCACCCTGCCTGTATTGAACGATCTTCACGCTGCCCTCCAGATTTCGCCCTCGGGATACCGATACTTCTTCAGCGACTCCGCCACGATCTCGATACTGTACCCCGGAGACTGCGGAACCATGTAGCGCCCACGCTCGATCCGCACCGGGTGCACAAAGTGCTCATGCAGGTGGTCTACATACTCGATCACCCGGTCTTCGAGGCTACATGAGACTCCCAGGTAGTCGAACATCGAAAGGTGCTGCACATACTCGCACAGCCCCACCCCACCCGCGTGCGGACATACGGGCACACCGAACTTCGCCGCCATCAGCAGGATCGCCAGGTTCTCATTCACCCCGGCCACGCGGCAGCTGTCGATCTGGCACACATCGATCGCGCCCGCCTGCAGCAGTTGCTTGAACATCACCGCATTCTGGCAGTGCTCGCCGGTCGCGATGCGCACCCCGCCCTCGCGCCGTATCCGCGCATGGCCCAGGATGTCGTCCGGACTGGTCGGCTCTTCCATCCACCACGGGTCCAGCTCCTTCAACTGCTTCGTCCGCTGGATCGCCTCCGCCACGCCCCACTTCTGGTTCGCGTCCACCATCATGCGGTTCTCCCAGCCGATCTCCTCGCGCACGATCCTCCCGCGGCGCAGGTCGTCCTCCGCCGCGCCGCCCACCTTCAGCTTGAAGTGCGTCCACCCCTCCGCGATCCCTTCGCGGCACAGCCGGCGAATCTTCTCCTCGCTGTACCCAAACCATCCAGCTGAGGTCGTATACGCGGGATAGCCCTCCGCCTGTAGCCGCGCCAGCCGCGCCCCCTGCCCCTGCTTGCCCTTACGCAGAATCTCCAGCGCTTCCGCAGGCGTCAGCGCGTCCGCGATATAGCGGAAGTCCACCGCCGCCACAATCTGCTCCGGCGACATCTCCGCCAGCAGCCGCCACACCGGCTTGCCCTCGGCCTTCGCATACAGGTCCCACACCGCGTTCACCAGCGCGCCGCAGGCCAGGTGGATCACACCCTTCTCCGGCCCCAGCCAGCGAAACTGCGTGTCCCCGGTCAGCTGCAGGTACATCGCGTTCATGTCCCCGGTCAGCGACTCCAGCGTGCGGCCTTCGACGAACCCCGCCAGATATTCAAGCGCGCTCACCACCAGCTGCGTGCCCCGACCCAGCGTAAACGTCAGTCCGTGGCCCCTGAGTGGAATATCGCCGCCCGCGTCCGTCTCCAGCATGCAGTACGCCGCCGAGTAGTCCGGGTCCTTGTTCACCGCGTCCGAGCCGATCTGCGCCCGCGACGTCGGGAACCGCAGGTCGATCACCCGCACCTTCGTAATCCTGATCGCTTCCAAACTCAATCCCCTGCTTCAACTTCCGCTCAACCTGCCCGGCAGAGGAAATCCTATCAGGGGCGACCCTGCCGCCAATCGCCAACCCCTTGCATATTGCGACCATCGGTTTGACACCCCGCCGCGCCCGCCGTTACAAACGACCTGCGACCTGAAGTCGCACGAGGACGCCTCACCTTGCCTTCCGCCGCCTCCATCGACCTCCACAACAAGCGCGCCGTGGTCACCGGCGGCGCCAGCGGCATCGGCCTCGCCATCGCCCGCACCTTCGCCGCCGCCGGCGCCTCGGTCGTCCTGCTCGACCTCAACCATGAGCGCACACTCGCCGCGGCGCAGGAGATCCCCAACGCCGCCGCAGTCGCCTGCGACGTCTCCGATGAGGCCTCGGTCGCCGCCGCCTTCACCCAGCTCGCCGCCGCATCCCACGCAGCCGACATCCTGGTCAACTGCGCCGGCATCGCCCACGTCGGCTCGCTCGCCTCCACCAGTCCCGAGGACTTCGACCGGCTCTATCGCGTCAACGTCCGCGGCACCTATCTCTGCATGAAGGCGGCGCTGCCGGCCATGCTCGCGGCCGGCCACGGCGTCCTGCTCAACCTCGCCTCCATCGCCGCCACCGCCGGCCTCGCCGACCGCTTCGCCTACTCCATGACCAAGGGCGCCGTGCTCTCCATGACCCTCTCTGTGGCCAAGGACTACATCGCCCAGGGCATCCGCTGCAACTGCATCTCGCCCGCCCGCGTGCACACCCCCTTCGTCGACGGCTTCGTCGCCAAAA
>Ga0116230_10002892_pt1 | contig 16601 bp, 13 predicted proteins | sample S1TSphfallax_3_FD_88678 | JGI IMG/M metagenome (GOLD analysis project Ga0116230, IMG submission 88678) | Host-associated microbial communities from peat moss isolated from Minnesota, USA - S1T2_Fd - Sphagnum fallax MG | ecosystem: Host-associated > Plants > Peat moss > Unclassified | place...
GACTTGGTAAAAAAGACAAAAAAGGGTGATGTTGTGACAAGATTTTGGTACACCTTAAAAAAATTACACCTTCATATACAAGAATACAAGGACTTAATTTATGAATGAAAATTTTGACTCCTATAATAGGTTAGGGACATGACATACTTTATTGCTTGAGGTCCAAGGAGTCCATGACAAATGATATCCAAGAAAACATTAAAAAAATTGTCAAATTAAGAGAATTATCACATTAACAACTCAAGATAATTGTTAGATTTGAGTAGAACTTCAATCACATCACCTTGAAAAACTGAAAACACATATTTACAAAATCAAAATTCACATGGTTCAAATTGTTTCAAGGGACAAATAACCATGAAATTGGACAGACCTTTTGATGTAGCAATACCAAATCAAAACGCATGGTTTAGATTGTTTCAAGGGCCAAAAAACCATAAATTTGGGTCACAAACTTTCCGATATAATTAAATTGAATCAAAACACAAGTTCAAATTGCTTCAAAGACCAATAACTCATAAAATTTGATAGAATTGTAGACAATAATACCAAATTAAAACACATCCATGGTTAGATTATTTCAAGGACCAACAAATGGTAAAATTTGCCAAAATTGCAAACATAGTAATAATAAATCAAAACACATCATGTTTAGATTTTTTAAAGGACCAACAAATCATAAAATTGGACTGAACTACAAACACAGTAATACAAAACCAAAACACATGGTTCAGATTGTTTCAAGGACCATATGATCATAAAATTGGACCAAACTGCAAACACATTAATACCAAATGAAAACACATGGTTTAGATTCATTCAAAAACCAACATTTATCATAAAATTGGATTAAATTATAAACAACAATATTGCATCAAAATGCACGGTTCAAATTGGTTCAAGGACCAACATTTTTCATAAAATTGGATAGAATTGTAGACAGAACAATATTGCATCAAAATGCACAAATTGGTTCACTTGGACCAAAATTTATCATAAAATTGGACATAATTGCAAACACAACAATATCAAATCAAAATGCATGTTTCAGATTGTTTCAACGACCACCAATTCATTAAATTGGACACCAATTTATAGATGACAAAGTAGGGGCTACTTGATCTTGATCACATTCAAAACAAATGATCAATGTAAAAAAACACAATACATTGAGTTGACTTCAACTATGTGCACTTTTCAACAATGAAACTATACATATGATTGTACAACCATGTAGATTAACAAACCTAATTGATTCACATATCATGTCAATTTAAATATTGTCCAAATTAATTTATGCAGGACCTACTAGCCATAAAATTCCACCCATCTATAAAATAATCATACCAATAATGACATTTGTGACCATGCACGTCAAAAATAAATGCATGGAAACCAAAAACATAAATTCGAGATGGTCTACTACAAGAAATTTGATAATTGATTTTCCACCTTAATTTAATAACTCTCTGACTCACAAAAGCTCAATATATTTTGAAGCATCAAAAACTATAAAAACTCACCATAATTAAACAAATACATAGAACAATCTTGAACACAAAATCATGATGGTTTGTGTGTAATATAATCCAAAACTTTAACATTTTAAACTACTTGAGCCCTTAAATGAATAGGCTTACACAATATGGATGATCAAAAGTTGTAGATGCATTGTACATGAAACAAAAAACATAATAATTTACTCAAGAAGGACCTAGATTCATGAAATTTTCTTTTGGCACTAGATTGAAAATTTGGCATTCTCAAGACTAACCACAAATCAAATACACATGAAAAGAAGGAAGACACAAGGTCAAGGTGGTCTACTTCAAGAATTGTTATAGTTAATTATGTAACATTGAACTTTCTTAAGTTTGAATCATACAAACATGTTGAAATCTAAATTATTAAAAACTAGAAAAACTCACCAAGTTTTTGGAAATTATTTAATTGATGTGGTTATTTCTTGTGACCCCTATATGAATAGGGTTTCAATCCCATGGAAAATCATATTTTATAATTACATCTTTTCAAACAGAAATTTAAAAGATTGTATGGACCTGAATTGTTAAACTTTTCCTTAAATTGTAAAAGGTCAATAATATCCAAGCTCCATGAACAGTCCATAAACCCTAAACCCATATGGAAAATCTTGACAAATGAATAAAAAAGTTCAAATGAAACAGAAGACCAATTTGAAAATACAACTATATCAAAAACTTTAACATTGGGATGACAACCTTAAATGAGTAGAATTTCAATTAGATGAAATTGTAAACATGTGTTTCCAAATTATGATGTCTTTTACAACCACAAATCTGAGCCCCCATGAACAACCATGTATAATGCAACAAGCTAAAACAAAAAATAAAACAATTGTAGAAAGAATCAAATTGAAGAAATTTGGAAAAATGTACTTTTGGTTTTTAAGAAAATGAATAACATGTTCTTTCCATCTATTTTTCATGATGTGGTGTTTCATGACATCCCATTTGTTTGGATTCACCTTAGTTTCATTTGTCAAAAATTCCACCATTGCATCAACGACATCTTTTGTAAGCACATCTCTTTTTTTTGCTCGGACTGAAGGGGCCCATTGCATGTTAGTACCATCCTCAAGTTGTGTTCTCCTTTTTTTCCTCTTCTCAATATTCTCCAATTGTTCCAATGAGTTGGCCGATTGTACTAAGACTCTGGGTAGAACTTAAAACTACCAAATTGCTGACAACATTTTTAGCTCTCATTTCATCAAAACTATGACCAACCTTTATACCCTACCAATCTTCTTTCATGTTGTCAACAATTTCAAATGCAATTTCATATTGTTATGAATTCACAACCACATTTAGTATTGCCTTGTTTAAGATGGGTTATTTTAGAAGCTTCTCCATGGCCAATTATTGATATTCAAGGCCTTTCATTCAGGTATCATCTTATGTAGGAATGGTGCAATACGACTTGTAAGTCTATAGGTTGACCTATCTATGTCAATAGTGTGAGTAGGATTACTATTTGTAATAATTTGTTGACATTGAGTAACATTTTTCTCCTAACATCCTTAGATTTGTGTTGTTTTTCCTTAACCACCAACCTTTGTGCAACTTGTGTCTCCAAGGCTTTCCTAGTACCTTTTCCAATTCTTTGTTGATTCCTTTTGTTCCCCATTAGAAGCACCAAATTGTACAAGAGACAATATATAGATCACAACCCTAAATCAACAAACACACCCACACATATGCTAAAACACCTACACCCATTTTAGCTTATACATATCAATAGATCTTTTTAACACAAGTTCGCATTGTCTTACAAAAAAAAAATCAATTTTACGTTGTTTCATGACTTATAAACCTAATGGACTTTTAAAGGCACATGTGAAAGCACACACAATGTTAAAAATATGCAACTAACAATGACAAACCTTGAAAAATCTCAAAGGTAAGAGAAAACATTGACATGATAAAGTTTCTTCATTTCCAATTCATCTAGTGAAACGAATATCCACCAACCTCCAATGTGCACATAAGCCTTCAAAACACAATTCACCTTTTTCACACAAAAACAAAAGTTCTTGAAATTATAGTGATAGATCTCTAGCTTGATAAGGATGAAATTCACACCCCAAGGATGCACCCTTAAAAAAACTGTGTATAAAAAGGTCACCAAGTTTTGGGCAATTGATGCAGTAAGAAAGCAATGGTTCTATTTCAAACTTAGGCTTTGGCACTATAGATGTTTACATACATTTTGCAGTTCCTACAAGCAACAAACTCCCAAAACCTGTTGCGACATCAAAGATCTTCATGAGTACTTGCAGAGACAAAACCTACGTGCATTGAGCTCTTGAACCTTGTAGAATTATTAATTAACAAACCTATTTGGGAAAGAACCTACTTTAGGCTCATAAACAAGAAGTGCTTCAAAATGAAAAGATTGTAGAGAAATCATGAATATTGTAAAACCTAGAGCTCCACAATGTGAGCTTGAAACCCCCCATGTGTCCCTTGAGCTTGAAAATGTTGTGTGTAATGCGTAGAGTGTACACGGAATAACAACCGCATCACACTATAGACCGATCACCACCATAAAATATTTTCGTTCCTATGAAAAGAAATCCAAAAATTGAACCCTTAGATATGTAATGACCTAATATCAATGATTTTGATCAACATTTAGAATACACATTTCCCCATATGAAGGACTTTACACTTGACTTTCAAAAGCAAAGTCCTTGAGGCCGCATAAACTACAAAAATTCATGTTCTTTGACAAGGTTGGATACTTTTTAAATATTTTCTTTATGGGCCTTAGCTTTAATGATGCCAAGATTTTGACATCCGTAAATGCCATAAACTAACCAAATTTAATAGTCCTTAAGTGTATGGCCAATATTCCCTTAAAATGTTTTTGACTATTTGGTCCTTTTTGTTGCCAAGATTGATTCGCATAATCTTCTATTGGCTAACATAGGTAAATATGGCCTTTTAACCCATTATGAGTCCAAGAACTTTAGAACTCAATAGGCTTTTGGAATCCTTTCATGTCTTGAAAATCATTTTTGGTTTTGTTACAGTCTTAAACTTTTTTCTTTCAAGACTTCAATGGAGATCCTTTTTGTATCAAATGTTTGATTGTTTTATATCATTCATTTATTTTGAATTTATTCTTCAAGAAATGTGTTTTAAATGAGAAAAATAAGCAAAAATTTGAGTCTTGATCAAACTTAAAAGTTATATATGTTAATGAATTTTTCATGTGTGACAGTCCTTTTGGGTTCCTTGATCTTGAATATGGCCCAACCAAACATAAAGTATATTATATGGAAGAGAATGGTGACTCTTCTCAAGTTTGGGCCATGGTGAATCTTGTGAAAGTTTATCAATCATGGTTCATTTGTGCACCATATTGGTTTCAACTTGCGTTAATTGCATTTAAAAAAAAACATTTACAAGTTAATTTCACCTTGAACTCACACTTGTGAACTCATTTTAATCACATCCTAAAGTTTTCATCCCTTTCTTTTTGCTTGGGAGCTAAAACAAAAACTTAGATTTGCATTTTGTTGCGAAATTGGGAATCAATTAGTTTTTTACCTTGATACCAATCAACAAACCTAAGGATGCATCAATTGAAATGTTCATAATGTCTTGTCTAAGCTATAATTCAACAAAATGATCAACAAGTAGACAATATGATGATAGGGTTTGGTTTAGAAGTGGTGTTTTTTTATAAAAAAAATGTATTCATGAAAAATTCAACAATTCAACAATTTTTAATGTCAACAATATTTTCAATCCCTTGAGCATTATCTTGCTAACAATTTAAAAAGAACTAAAAACATTGATATGTGGCTGGATTGTTGATTATCATGACTATGCAAAGCAAAAATGTTTGAATTTGTTGTGATTACAAACATAAGAATGTTTGAAATCATTCAATGAAACATGGGCTAAGTGATTGATTCTTGAATGGCTGACCAATTGGTGCAACCTAATAAATCATGATAGAAGCTAATTTTGTGAAACAAACTTAGTATAAGCGAAAGTATTCTCTAAGCAAAATGAAGCATCACCTTCCTTGCTCAACTTAGGTTGAACTTAAGTTGAATGCTTTGATGTGTTATGTCATTGTGCAAGTTCAATGTGATGGATATTGATTGACTAGCTATTTCTCAAGAGTGGAAGATTATGTGAGGTAAATGGATCCTAGCTTGGATTGACTTCTTTTCCATGTGGAATGATTGTTCTCTATTTAAAAAATTCAATTCAATTGTTCATTTCTTATTTCATCATTAGTTTTTCAATATTGATTATGCATTTGACATTCTAATAAATGTTGTATACTTCAAGCAAAAAGAGATGATGAAAAGAGGCCTTGGTGACAATGAGTATTGCAAGAACATATTGCCTTTTGCAAGATGTGCTTAGTTTTGTTTGATAGAGTCTTCAAGTCCATTCTCCATTTTCCTAGGTTCAAAATTATTGGATTTTCCAATTTTTACCTAGATTATTTTATTATTATAGCACATCAAAAGACAAGTCGAAATTAATCCAACCCATCAAAAGACCAGAGGCACTCTTTGTCACAAAAGTAAACTTCCCAAGCTATGTTGAACCCTTAGAATGTTGAAAACCATAGGTAGCATAGGATAAAACATAGGTAACTTATGATGAAAACCCTCAATCCTAAACCCTAAAAACCTAAACCCTAAAACATAGATAACCTATGACAAAAACATAGGTAATCTATGAAAAAACCGAGGCACAGCTGAGGGGTGCTTATTTGAGGAATGCTCCAAGGGCATTACACGATGTACAGCACCACGGCGAAAAAAGAAATTATTCTCTTTGTTTTCCTGTGATACTTGGCAGGGACCATCTGGTTGCATATCATGGGAAAAGGAAGAAAAAACAATTTAGGGCATTTTGAAACACCCCAACGCCCACTCCTGTGGGCATTTAGTTTTCCAAAATGCCCCATGATTTTTCTACACTCTGTAATATGACCTGCAAATACACTAGGATTTTCCTGCCTGGTGCTTTATGGGCAGCTTCTTCAAAATCCTAGAATCCAAGTGGGAGCTCCATTCTTATGGCCCCTTGACCAAGTGCCATTGCTTTGCTCCTTCCTCCAATACTCTCTTCTCAACATCTCTGCATTCTGTGTAAAGGTCAGTGTTTGAAGCAGCCCTTGCTTTGTTTGTTGTGTTGAAATGTATTGTAATTAGTTGTACATGATGTATTTTGTTATGCAAATTTATTTACTTTTCAGTATTTATTTATTTATTTATTAACCTACAGATTCAGAGAGATTTCTACATGAACTCTAAAGGTACATTCACACTGGTGTTGAGGACTCTAGTATTATGTCCCCTAACATCAAGCTAGTCAATTAGAATCTAAACCTATTTACCATGAAGATTTTATGTTAAGTTAACATTCACTTAATATTAAATATTCACCCATTTAACATTGGGTGCCACCTAAGATGCCACCTAGATTTTCACTTAACACTGACTTAACATTAGGTGTGAATGCACCTTAACTCTGGGTTAAGGCTTTTGGATCTGTTTCAGGTCACCTGTATCCTACCATGGCTAAATGATTGGTTTCTTCAACCTATGTCACCTAGGAATGGTTGTAAAATGTTGGCAAAATTGCAAGTCTTGAAATTCAGGAGGTTAGCCTGGATCCTCCTCACAAAGCAATGCAAAGAGAGAGTCTGTACTCCTAACAATTCCCTCCTCACCCATTGAAAAATACAATGGGCACAGACTTGGTCTTTTGCAAAGTTCTCTGAAACAAGAGACTTGCATCAATTCCATACTTACAGCTACAACTCAGAACATTTCTGAAGGGGCATGTGAAGAAAGTCCTTAAGGACCTTACACAAGTGGACCAGGTGCTGAAGGTCAAATATCCTATTCATTTGGGAGCATAGCTTGTTTCATTGAGCAAGGCCGGGTTTATGAGCTGGGATTATGATCCATAACCCTCTATGCATCCTTCACTCAAACCCACCACTCACTAAATATATAACCTAATTTGATTTTCTCTTGAGAAGAAACAGAACAGAAAATCCACTGTCTGGATTTTCAGCTGCAATTCAAGAGTTTGGAAATGGGTGTTGTATAATTTACACATGCAAAAGTGTGACCGAATGATGGTCGGCAGCTCTGTGCAGGCAGCTTTAAAACTCTGTTATAAGAATGCTCGAATTCGATCCAGTTTGGAGGAGAGAAGAAAAGGAAAAAAAAAGAAAGAAAAATCATTGCTCTTACTAGCTACTAATACAACTCATATTCTCAATCCAAAGAGTTTTTGAATCATCTTCACAATCCAAAAGATTTTTTGACACCACCCAAACAAAAAAAGGAAAGGAAAAGAAAGAATCTTGTGTTAAATAATCCAAATCAGGTTGAACAATATGCCTAGAAATGATACAGAAGAAAACGTAAGTACAATCGCCGTATACCCACAGCGGAGAAGATCGGGAGTACTAGAGATATACGATCCAGTAGTGCTATCTGAAGATGGTGACTGAAAAGTGGGACTTGATCCTGATGATGAGCTGCTACTAGTATAAGGATCTGCTAAATTAATGGTGTAAGCAGCAGATCCATTTGGATACAACAAGCCCCAATTGCGCTCAGTTGCTGGACCTGGTTTTAAATCCTCATTGAAGAGTGCAAAGATGTAAGTTGGAACAAACACTTGAGGCATTTTAGGTGTACCCACACCACCAAGGATGTATTTGACTAGGTTGTTGTTGTAAGCTTCGGCATTGGTAAGATCAGCACCAACCCCACCTGCTGTAGGCCACCCAGACTCACTGATGGCTAACCTGACATCAGTGAAACCAATCGCCTCCATGGCGTAGTAAACAGCATCAATCTGTGCTTCAAGTAAATTGGTATAGCTGTATTGACCATCAGACAGCATAGCTGCCGGTGCAGAAAAGATGGCATAATCTAATGGAATACCGGATGGGTCAGAAACCCAAGCAAAATACGGATATGCATTTATGTACAGGTATGAATTCGTGTCCTCAAGGTGTTGTAAAAGAGGCATGAGCACAGAGATCGCACTCTCGTTGAAAACACCAGCTGATGGTGGGTATGAGTTGCTGAGAATGCTGAGCTCACAAGCAGTGGAGAGTGTGATGGATGTTAGCCCATGGTTTGTGAGGCTTGTCTGAAGGTTCTGGATTGCAGGGATGAGTTGGGGCCAGATGTCAAAGTTGGATGAAAATAGCTCATTTCCAACCAGGATGACAGTAATGCTTGTTGCAGGGACATATGCCAAGACATTCACCACGATCCATTCATCAGCTGCTGCTGCACTTGCACCTAGTGATGGGATTTCAGTATTGTCCATGCCAATCACTACGTCTAGTCCCGAATTTGCTAGGGCATTCAAGGTCCCTGGATCTGTATTGTAGATTTTCACCTGTCCCGCACCAAGGTTTTTAATCAGTGTCACAGCATCAGCATCTGAAGGAAGATTGTCGCCAACTTGCCCATAATTTATACCCATAAATGGTGCCTCTGTTTTATACCCATCATCAAACCCCCCACCAATATTTTTGTGATCAGTCAACAAAAATTGCTAGCTAGCTCTTGATCAAGCCAACCCACCTCAGAAGCTAAATTACATACCACCCAGAATCATTTTTGTCTTCCTTAGTAGGTTGTAAACTACAAAGGTAGGTAGGAGAAATTCAAGGCCATGGCAACCAAATCCACCTTTTAAAAGACTGCCCAAAAACCTGCCAAATCGGCAGGTATGATCCTTTACATTAGACAAAAAATCAGCTGAGAGAAAATGCTAATTAGCTCAGCAGTGGTAGTGAGACATAATGTCACAGTCAGAATGAAAAACTGCACTCATTGTGTATAAAAAAACCACCTCTATTTAGAACATTCGCATGTGAAATCTGTCTCTTGTAAATCTAACACACCTTCTTTCAAGTCCCAAGCTCCCATAATCACATTCAGACCTGAAAGCAGATCTAAGTGGAAGAGGAAGAAGAAAAAGAAAGACACAACAAAGTTGCCAAAACTACATGTGTGACTGGGTGTACTCTCTTGATTACCTACTACCACAAAGGGCTAGTACTGCCTTTTGGGTGTGGACACTTTGGATTTTTTGTAAAGTGCGTGGACAAATGTGGTTGAGGGATCTATCTTCCGAAACATTGGAAAGCCTCTAGAGATGCACTTGCACAGGTGCACACACAAACACACACACACACACACACACACACACAAAACTTGCACAATACACATTCACACATACACATACATAAGAGAATTGCACACATACAGACACCAGGGTTGTTTTTTTTCAATTTTATGAGGTAGGTACTCTGGCAATCATCTGCAAGAGGACTTAGCCAAATTTGGCTACAGGCCAGGGAGGGAAGTAGAAGCATTTAGGAATCCTGCTATATTTTGGCGACATGCTCCAACCTATTGTCTAAATCTGGCAATTTCAGAAACAACATCCACCAACTCTGGTGACTTTGGTCAATTTTTTCCAAAAGAATCTATTGTATGAGTGGCAATGGCATATGTTTTGTCACCTAGATGCAAAATTTTGCACAGAAAAAAAAGAGCAAAAAATACACTAAAACACACACATACATATAAGACTTGTGCACATACACACACACCCACATAGAAAAAAGACTTTTCTACATACATACACAAAAGAGAGTCACTTGTGCACATACATACATGTACATACGTCTTATACAAAAATGGAAAGTTTGGGGGGCAAAGGGAGGGAGGAGAGTGTGTGTACCTGCAAAGGATGGTACTGGAATAACCATCATCGAAACAAGTAGAAGAAAGGGTAACATGGTGCTCTGTATTCTGAGCGTAGCTGCGTTGTGCCATGATGTTTTACTACTACATGTTGTTATTATAGCAGCCTCAGCTTCAGCCTCTTGCTCTTGTTGATGATGATCCAGCTGCTGTTTTGATCTCACAACAGTTCCTGCCTTCTTAGACTGCCCCCATTTCATCTCTCCTCCACTTCTCAACACACAGCAGCAGCAGCTCAAATTGATTGCTGAATCTATGATCTCCAAACTGTGGGAATTGAAGCTTTTTGTTTTTGGTGAGTTTTAGAGTCAACTGAAGCACCACGCACAGGCAGGCTGATATTTGATTGATGACCAGAGAGACACAGAGAGAAACTTGGGAGGTCCCAAAATCAAGAGTTTTGAGTGTTTTCTTTCTGGGAAGATCAGATTTCTGGGTGGATGGATGAGATTTTTGGATTACCCACAAATTTTCCAATGGAGTTCTGTGGTGTCGAGCTCAGCCACTTGAAAGCTCATCACATAATACACCGATGGATCACAACAACAAACAAATAACAGCAGCAGCAGCAGCAGCAAAAGCTATTAGAAAGAAAAGCTGGTCAGTTGTGAGTCCAAACCAAAAGGACTTCAAAACCCGGGGCTCAAATCTTCATATAATTGTAGAAGCAGCTGGTGATCGAGATCAGTGGGAGCTTCAAACTTGCAAAACAATCCAATCTCAACAACCCATCATATAGAACATCCTAATTTTTTCTTCTTCTCTCTTCAGGAAGAAAAAACAAAAAAATGCAATGAGACTCTAAGTTTCAACAAACAAAAGGCTCATGAGCCTCCTGCTGGTGGTTCCTCAAAACCCAAGTCTGAATCTTGACCAAAACTGCAGCTACCACTGCAATGAATCAGAAGAAGCAAAACTGGAGAAAAAAAAAAACATATATATATATTGTATATAGTGAATTTGGCTCATCCAAATCTCTGGCACTCAAAATGCAAGAATTCAACTAAGTACATCAATTTCTTCAGCTGGTTCTCCTGAGCTCCCCACAGATCACTCAATGTCAGCTCCCTACTGATTCAATTAAATTTACACAAAAATTGTTCTCTCCTCTGTGACCCAAACTCTCCTGTGTCTGTTTCTCTCTCTCTCTCTCTCTCTCATATCTCTCTCTGCGTTTCTCTTTCTTTTGGGTCACTGTCTATGGGAGGCAGGGCAGTAAGGCAGGATTTAAACACAAGCTCCACTGGCTGCAACAACCCATTTGTATAAACAAAAGAAACTCAAAAGCTCCAAGCTGGTAATTTTCAAGTTCAACACATTTGAAGTAAAAGCAAAACACACCATTTTTTTGGGTGGGTTGTGAATTGTGGGGATGAACTCTGCTGCTGTTTGCTAGACCTCTAGGTAGTAGTACCTAGAAAGGCAACAATAAACAAAGAAGCTCAGCTGAAGAAGCAGACAAACAGGAAAAAGAAAAGAAAAAGGAACAGGAAAAGAAGAGTAAGGCAGAAGAAGCCTGTCAAAAACAGCTGCCCAATTCTGGGGATGAAAAGTTCTCAAGGATCCCAATTCTGGGGATGGAAAAAAGTTCTTCAGAGTTCCAATTCTGGGGATGGGAAGTTTTCAATAATTCCATTTCTGTGGATAAAAAAAAGTTTTGAAGGATTCCAATTCTGGGGATGGACAAAGTTTCTTCAGAATTCCAATTCTGGTGATGAAAGAGGGTTCTTCAGAATTATAATTCTGGGGAAGGATGAAAGTTCTTAAGAATTCCAAGTCTGGGGATGAAAAGCGCTCAAGATTTCTAATTCTGTGGATGAAATATTGTCAAGAATTTTTAATTCTGGAGATGAAATGTAGCTGGTTTCTGGGAATTTGATTTCTGGTATGGATTATAGTTTGCAACTCCTTTTGTTTTGTGTTTGTTTTTTCCTTCTCAACTACAACTGGGTTTCACTTGGCCAACCCAAGTTGCCCTCCCTTTGGCTGAGAATGTATCTATCTTTATGGGACATTTTGCACCAGTACCCTTTCAGACTTTGATAACAACAAAACCCACAGAAATTAGATGAACTATGGGTCCTTATTGCAAGCCCAAAACATGCATAACATAACATGGGTCCAATGTGTCTCTGGGCATCATCCAACAAAATGATGGATTGGGTCAAGGGCAGACAACCAAAAAGAAGAAGAAGAAGCAGGCAGTACTTTTGTACTACTTGCAATAAGGACCCATACCTGATTTATCTTCTTTTCAACAAAACTACCCGGCAATTAAAAATAACAAAAGAGTAATAGCTTGGAATCTAGAAAGTTCCTTAATTTAATAACAATTAGATCCAGTTTTTTTTTTCCTTTTTTTATTAAATTGTGATATCAAGAATATGGCAAATTTACACTAGAAAAACAAGAACTTCCAAAAGTTTCCCAATTTTTCTGTCTGATAAATGACAAATGTTTTTGGAGAAAAAAATTGCTTGGTTCTGGATTTTTTTGTTCTGCTATGAAAGAATTGGGCAGGTTTGCATTTTTTGGGCATGGTGGGCATTATAGCAGAGCCCCTCTCCTCATTTGCTTATATGCTAGGAAAATAAGAGCACCGTCCTACAAGTGATAAACCCTAAATCCTAAATTAAACATGGGTAGTTCCATAGAAACCCTAAACCCTAAACTGTAAACCAGGTTTTTGGCCGATAAAAATGTTTCTTTTATGGTGGTTTAGGCCCAGTTATCAATCTTTCATGTTTTTTTTTGGCGTGAGTGAGGCCAAGGGCAGGTGCCAAGATTTTTTTTTTAAACCTAGAGATTTCGCAACAAATTTAGAAATATAAATCTAACAATAGGAATGTGAAATTGAGCAAAAGGTACCTATTTTGAATTGTTAGATCATAGGTAGAAAAAGAAAATGTGGGTGCAAATTCACAAATGGGAAGGAGACGATGAAAAATGTGGATTGGAAAAGAAGAAAAGAAAACCTTGGACCCTAACAAATGAAAAGTGTAGGTTGCTAATATTGAAAGAAAAAAAGGATGGGAAAAATATCAACACTAAGCAATACAAATTGAAGTGGGACCTCTATGGGAAAACACTTGAGTTATAATGAATGAATGCCCAATGAAACGAAATGCTAATGATCAAGGGTTTTTTTGAAAAATTTATGGTTTCAAAAGTTTGGTGATTTTTTTCCCAAAGTTTTAGCAACTTTTTTTGCAAATCAACACTAAAAAAAGAAATCTCAAATGTTTTGGTCACCATTGTGTGAAAATTCACACAAATATTTGTGAATGGAGAGACATTGATTAAGTATGTCATCAATAGTTAACCGTGAAAACAAGGGGTAATAGGTGAAATAGAGTTTAAGCTAACAAACAATGTGTAAGTTTCACTTAGCAACAACTATTGGTATATCTTTCAAGGCATTGAAAGGATAAATTATGGACATTTTTATTCATTTAAATTTATGGAGAGGCAAATTAGGGAATAGGGTTCATGGGTGGGTTGTGGGGATGAAGGGACTTTTGTGGAGGTTCACAAAGGTGTGCATCATCTTGTGTTTTACATGGAAGATGTTTGCTAAGAATAAGTCATCTTGCATTTTGCATGGAGGAGGTCAACCAAAGAGACAAAGGGTACCATTTAGTGGTAAAGGTGGTCATTTTGGTATCCTTGAAGCATGAGGATAGGATTTTTGAAGGAAATAGTCTCAATTTTGAAGTATGCATATTTTGAAAAAGCTTAAAAAGGAGAGCTTCAAAGAAACACTTTCTAGGTAAATGGAAAGTAGCACGTAACCTGCATATAATATTTATTGAAAGTAAAGCATAAGGGGAGGTTGGTTGTGGCACTTGGGAGCAATTTGCAAGTTGGAATATACAATTTAATATTTTTATTTGTTGCATGTTGCAAAAAGTAAAAGAACAAAGACAAGAACAACAAAACTCAAAGGCACAATTTATAATAAAATTCATTTTACAATACAATTAGGATCAAATTTTGACATGAAGTCCTTGACATGATGAAGGCAAGATTTGTTATGTTTTAATCTTTAAACAATAAGGGGTGCCTTATTTGAAAATTGAATAAGAAAGATAGAAAGTAATTTCAATGAATGTTTTATTAAATATTTTTAATTTTTCAAAAAAATCATCATGTTGAGAAACCTTTTATGAAGCTAGGCAATTTTGTGAATATTATAAGGAACATTTTGAAGGTTAAGCCTTGGGGAGGGCATTTCCATTTTATTTCAAACAACATGCAAAAAAATATAGGTGCAATTTATTGATTTTTTTAATAAATGTAAATAGGATGCTTGTAATTCATTATGAGAATAGATTTGAAATATATTCAAAATATGTCATTTTTTCATAACAATTTAAAAAATATCATTTTATTTCAAGTGTTTCTTAAACTATACAAGTAGTGACTACTTGGGGGTTAATCATACATGTGCATGCAATCAAAATCATCGTGATTCCATTACATCAAAAATGGCATTCTATTATTAGTCTTTTTCTACTAGGTTAGTTATTTATGTCATTTGTAATAAAATTATATCCATCTTTTATGTCACTTTTAATCATTTATGCCACTTGTAGTTGTATAGGATTAGTTGTAGAATGCCATTTTTGGTGTAATGATCTAAACCTATAAGAAAGCCAAAAAAAAAAAAGAAAAAAAAAAGAAAATTTTCAATTAAAGCATTGCACAAAGTAACACATAATGTTTATGGCAATAATTATGATGTTGACAAAAGTGACATACTATTTATCAAAAAGGTTAGTACATTTTTAAAATTTTTGGGTTCATGTTGAAATCTTCTAAATAATGGCATCTTTGCTTATGCACTTGATGTTGTTGGAAAGCCTTCAATGATTAAGGGTGCACCAAGGTGGTTTCATAATGTTTTAAACTTAAGATGTAGGAGTTATTAAATATTGAACAATTTTGTCATTGAAATTTCAATAAAATCGTGAATAATTCTTTAAAGGAAATTGAGACACATTTTTTGATTGTTAGAAACCTTCACTAAATAGGATTTTATGGAGGAGATTTCATATGTTGTAAGATGTCAAAATTATTGAGTTTGAGTAATTGTGTCATTAAAAATTCAGTAAAAAAACCAACAAAATCAAAATTAAAAAATTTAGAGTTTGTAGTTGGGCCAACAACACATGCTACATACATCTATACTATAATTAAACTTTATGAGACAAAAACCCTTTGTGAAATTACAAATATAAAAGTTTTGAATAATATATTTTTAAATTAATTCTAATTATTTTCTTGTGCTAATTACAGTTTCTAAAACCTTATAAATGACATAATGAGATTTCATCTTTGCTTGTAAGATCAAACATTTTTGTTTATTAAAACAACTAACCTTTAAATTGTCTTAATTGACTATGAATTAAATAAGTTCACTAACAATTTGCTTGAATGGACATTGATGTTACTAACATATGTTATTGAGGGCATCAAACAAGCACCTTCAACATAGTTGCAAACATGCTTGCTAATCAAAACCCAATCATGTTTAAATATTATTTTGATCAAAGATGACATTCCATTTCATACCCAAAGATAGTGTGTCAAATTGGCACATGGTGTTGCATGTTTGCATAGGTGTTGTGGTTAATTCAAATAGTAGAAATTTTGGAAGAGGTGGATAATGAATTGGAAAATTTTCAAATTGGTAGCGACATGTGGGAAGATAAAGTAGTGATTTTTTTTATATCATGAATTCTAACTCAAAAGCAAGATATACAATCAAAAGCAAGGTAAGAAATTCAGTTAGGTTGATGGCTGTAGTTTCCATGAGTGGCCAAATAGGTAATATCATGTATTTAGTTAATTTAAGACACTTGAAAAGTCCAAAATTTGAAAATGACCATTTGGAGGTTGGAAATTTGGAGAAGAAATAATGAATGAAATCCAAATTAATTTTCTTCTCCAAAGTAATGAATGAAACTTGAAAATGAGAATATATATATATATATATATATATGAAACCTTTATCAACAATTGTAGTGGTAACGATGACTTACACTTTGCCCCAAACCAAAAATGGAACCCAATTTGAAAATGGTTTAGGTTCATCACTAAAATTTGGCCAAATTGAAATCTTTGTCTATTAGTGTGGTGATGGATGTTGTTTCAAACACAATTTTTTGTGACAAACATCAAACACTTAAGAAAAATAATTCATACTCATTCAAAATTTGAAGAGAAAATTTATAAAACCACATTGAGTTCACATTCCAATTTCCTTTTTAAA
>Ga0116230_10002894_pt1 | contig 16594 bp, 14 predicted proteins | sample S1TSphfallax_3_FD_88678 | JGI IMG/M metagenome (GOLD analysis project Ga0116230, IMG submission 88678) | Host-associated microbial communities from peat moss isolated from Minnesota, USA - S1T2_Fd - Sphagnum fallax MG | ecosystem: Host-associated > Plants > Peat moss > Unclassified | place...
ACATAATAGTTAACCTCTGATTAATGTTTGATTTAATTTTTTTTCAATTTTTTTTTTCAAAAATATGGGTCCAACTTTTTTTTGGTTCGGTTTTTCAATTCAAATTTTTAAATTTTTAAATGAATCTAAAATTGGTTCCAAAAATCAAACCTAATTTTGATTCACTTTTTATGAATCAAAACTAAAACCTCCAATGGTAACCCCCCAAACAAGGTGACCACCCAACAATGGTTTACACATCCAACCAACACATGTGGGTGAATTTAGAAATATCAATTGACGAAATAAAATTTATTTTTGACCTAGCCAAATATCAAACCACATTTCAAACCTAACAACACAATTGGAAACTATGTTTTGTGTTGAAATTTACATTAATGTTACAAAACAATTTTACATACATGTGTGAACTTTAAATGTTGTAGGCCACTTTTGGTCCAAACCAATGATATGAAGATGATGTTTAGAATGGTCAAGGCTCAAAAAGTAATGCATACAAAGGGTTAAATGTTTCACATTCTAAAAGGTTGTAATTAGTTTCTTTGTCAATTGTAGGTTTCATAAAATGGTGCAAAATACATTATAAATAATTTTGATTAAAAGTTTCAAAAAAATTTAAGGTCTTGGATTGTGCATAATTGTTTTATCAATAACCACATTCTAAATAGGACATAATGTCTGGACTTTACATTAAAGATTTTTCATCAACTTTTATATTATGATGTTTCGAATTGAATTATCATTAATCCAAATGTTAAATAAAAATCAACATAATGTTGCATTGAATTTCTTCTTTACTAATTGCATTAATAACCTTCCCCATTCATGGATGTTGTGCAGGTTGCTTGGAGTGGTCCACTTTCACACTCGTCACCACAAATTTTCCCAAATCCTGAAAGGTTTGATCCATCTCGTTTTGAAGGAATAGGACCCAAACCTTTCACTTATGTGCCATTTGGTGGCGGACCTCAAATGTGCCCTGGAAGTGAGTTTGCTCACACTGAAATGGTTGTATTCATGCACCATTTGGTGTTAAATTATGAATGGTCAATGATTGACCCTTTTGAAAAAATGACAATGAATCCATTTCCTACCTTTCAAAAAGGGCTTCAATTGAAAACCCATAAGAAAGACTGATCGAAAATTCAATAAGGATACATGATCAAAAACTTTTCCAAAAGGTAGATAGGTAATATTATTGATTTACCTAGAAATATTTGTGGGAGTTCTATAAGTTATGAGTTGATTACATTGAGTTTTGATGTTGCCTATATTCATTATATGTTGTAATGTGTTATTTCATTTCAATGGTTCATGTTCATACTTTTGAAATTGATACTTATGCAATTTCAAGGTTAGAAACATTTTCAATGTTGACATAAAGATACTCAAAAGTGTTTTATATAAGGCACAGTGTTGTTGTTGTGGACATGTGATGGAATGAAGTAATTGACTATATGCAAGTTGCAAGGCCTTTTTTATTTGACTAGCAAACCTCAAATGTAAGTGATTAATTAAGCAAATGATTTATGGATTATTTCTTGTTTCTAGAGCTATTAATTTAACTGAAAACCTATTAATTAGTTTGCTCATGTAAAGGGTTGTAGATTTGTGCATGGGACATGCTTTTAGATCCAATTTGTTATAGGAGCTTTCAGAAGAGTTCAATATAGTTCCAAAGGATCTACTTAGTGTATACAATAGTCAAATGCTAGATAGTCCATGATTCACTTTTGGTAGATACAACATATCATATATATTTATTTTCATAGTGCTAAATTGATAGTTGCAAGGGATGAACAATAGGGTTATTGTAGCCCTATTCTAAGTAAAGCCCTTGGTTTTCTTTATTTTTGTCTCTTATTTACCTTAATCAAACTTAGGTTGATTACTATGGTGGCTATAGAGTTGTGTCAATAGCCTTGTAACAGTGCCAGAAAATTAGTTTACTTTTATTCCTCCTAGTAGAGCTCATGTTTTATTTATGTGTACCTATTTTGTCATAGCTCTACTGGAACCTAGAAGGAAGCCTTTTCCAATAGTCTGATATGGTGTCATGTTTGTTAAGTGGGAATTATTTGATGTTTAGTGAACTAATAATGTCCATATGTGAACAAGATCTCACTTAAAGATCTAAATATACATGCCTCTCTAGAAAAGATAAAATTTTAAAACAAAAACATTACAATAAAAATGTACTTTTGAAAACAATGTTCAATTTTGACCAATTAAAAGTCCATTACTATACTTTGGCTAAAATTTTCAAGGGAATGCTTTTCATATACATTGAGTTTGTTATTTCACATTATAACACACAATTAATCACTATAAATTATTTTTAGTGACATTCAATACCAATATTTCATTTTTTAAAATTCTAAGTAGATTACCCATGTGTGTTTTTGAACTTCAAAACTCTATTATTGAGAATGGGCGTACTTGTATAAAAAAATAATTATATATGTCTTCATATTGAACTTATTAATTTAAGATCAAATCCTCATGGATGTTATGTTATATATTATTTGTCGTCATAGACATTTTAAGAAAATCATGACTATGATGCAAAAAGTGATCCCCCTTGGTTTTATAATGTTCAACAACTGACTAAGTATATACTGTCACCTTTATTATAGATTTGAAAAAGTCGATGCTCATTTTGTTTGGAAAACCTTAAGACTTGAACTATGGAATAAAACTTCCATAAACTTGAGGACATGGGTATGAAGTAGTATTTTGCTACTAGAAAAAAATTCATAATAATTACTACAACTCAGAGGCCAAGGAAAATAACTTTATGGAATATATCATAATATTTAAATTTTAAATTTTAAGCTTCACTTTGAAAATGTCAAAAAGTGGTAAAATAATGGTAAAGGAGATGGAGGTTTATCAACTTAATCATTTTTTTAAAAATTTATGGAATGTATTATATTAGTTACATTATTTTTTATTTTTAATCTTAAAATCATTTGGCTACATTTGCATGAGGAGGTAAGAATAATAATAAAGAAGGTGGAGGTCTATAACCAATTTAATATTAACCAATTTAATATTTGGCCAATTTATAACCATCTTTCCTAATCTCTTGAGATTTCACTCTAAAGATAAACACATTATTGTGCACATGATTTGGTGGTGGAAATTCAAATGCATGATGATACAAGGACACTATGAGGCTTTTGAGCATGAGTGTCACAATGACTGTGAATGCAACACTTTCTGTCCACTAGGGTACATCAAATAAGATAGCACAAGAATCAATTAAGAAGACAATGTAGAGATTATTATGCTCAAATCTTGGAGCTTTGGAATGGCAATAATGTTATTGATATTTGATCTATGTATGGCTACTAGAACTTTGTATTCTCAACATCTTTGTTTTCTGCAAAAGGATTGAATCACAATAAATAAGCGAAGTGCTGATAAGAATTTCTCAGAGAATACATAATCCCACCCCCAACACCACCCACATCCACTGATGTAAAAACTTCCATAGCTGCAAACAAAGAGAAAGAGGGAGAAAAAAACTCTATAGACAGCAGCAGCAGGAGCAACATCATCCAACAAACAGCTCAAAGATTGGGAGGTAATTTTCACTCCCAAAGGCAAAAAAAACTCTTGTGCTTGCAACAATCAGCAACTTAGCTTCAATCACACATGACATGAATTATGCAACCTAAATAAAAACACAATTTGCACACCTCAAAGAAATGAAGCTTTTCAAAGCATGAAGGATTATCATCATCCTCATGATCTTCTTCTTCTTCTTCCTCATCATCCAGGCTGCAAGGATCTTCTTCTTCCTCATCATCATCCTACAGGCAACAGCTGCATGGTGCCAAGCTGCAAGGATGTTGCTGTACTCATTGTTCCTCGTCTTCTTTCTGGTCTTCTTGCTCACAATCATCATCCTACAGGCAACAGTTGCATGGTGCCAAGGCGCAAGCCGTAGTTCATGTGCTTCTCGCACACCCATGCAACATGTTTGGTTGTCTTGCCATCGTCAACATACTCAACCTTGTACAATCCAAACAGTGTTGAGATGTTCTTCCCCTTCAAGAAATGGAGCAGCCATTGCTCAGCTGCTGTCTTCTCATCAGCTGTAATGGGCAGCTTTGTCAAAGTCAAGTCCATCAGTAGGTTAGCTGAAAACTCCATCTTTGTTGCAGCAGCAGCTTCACTACCAGTCTTTCCATCTTGATGCTCTGGAGCTCCTGCAATAATAATTCCCATCAGCATGGCTCTCTCCAGCTCTGACACCATGTTGCTGAATCCACCAGCTGCTTGCTCACCAATCTTCATCAACATGGTGATGACCTGCAATCCCCATACCAGAAGTGGTCGCACACTCTTCAGTGTCTTGTCATCAAACCTCATGATGCTCCCAAGCTGGTTGTCAAGCTTGTGAATTTCATCATGGTGCTCACACATGAGGTGCATCTGTCTTGACGTTGCACCCACTGGTAGCCTGGTGACAAGTCTCTCACCACCCTTCACTGATCCCTCACTTGTCAAGTACACAAGACGAGGGATCCTGTGATCTTCCAGCAAAGGTGGGAACTGGATCACCCTGTCCAGGTGCTTGGAGAGCCCCGGCAGGAGCTTTTGCTGCAGGTTCTGAATCTCTTCAACCCTGTTGGAGAGCCTTGTTCGGATGAGATGACCTGCCATCTCCTGAGGACGTGCGAGAAGAGAAACAGTGCGAGGTATTCGAAGAGGATGTCCTGTTCCACCATTTTGCATCCCACTGACAGGAACATCCAGTTGCAACTCATCATCAAGCTTCTCAAGAATGTCCAGACATCGATTCAACACATCCTCCCAATTTTCCTCACCTAGCAAATCTTGGGCTTTGTCAGCAGCAGAGCCAGAGGAGCTTTGCAGAGACCATGACAGAGGTTTCTTCCATTCATGTTCATATTCCATGTTTCCTGTTGCCAGCACCTTGAGCTTGAGAATCTCAGTCCCCACACACTGCTCCCTTCTCTCATTGTACACCCATAAGTCCTTCACAGCTTGGGGTCGAAGAATGCCTTCCACAAGCACCACACCCTGACATCCTTCTGTGGGTGATGCACAAAACTCTCTGATGGGAATCAGCACACAATCTTCCACCAGAGTCCATGTCTCCAAGCTATCCTTGCTGGAGCGCACCAAGATGTCAATCTGACACTCCACACGCATGTTGTACTCAATTACAAACTCCACACCACTGAACACAAAACAGATCAGGTTCTTCTCCACTGTATAGTTTACATCCACAACTGTTGCAAACTTCTTCTGCAAAAACACCTGCACAGTAACGAATGACCCATCCAAATCCACATGATCAGCAACCGAACTTCTTGTCACAGCACACCCACTTGTGCTTCAGTAAGAATTGTCATTGTTTTGGTCCAAGAAGAATATGGGTGTTTCTAGCTAAGCTTTCTATCTAGTACCCTCTCTGTTGGTATTGGAGAGCTTCACAAGGATCTGACCTGAAGCCTTGGGAAGAATCCAAGAGTCAAGCACGTGAGGACAGGATCTTCGCATTCCAATCTCCAACCAAGGAAGAGGAAGTCATCAGCTTGATCAGCAGCAACAGTGCCAAGAGGCCAGCTCAATTGCCTCTCACCTTTCAAAGCATTGTCATCCAAGTCCTTCAAGGTAGCAGGAATGAAGATGCCAGAGTTTTTATCATTGGGATTCTGCTCAAAGCAAAGGTTCAGCTTGATCATGAGCTGAACCAAATCCTCAGGAATGACACCTCGCACTTTCCTGCCCTTGAACAGAGGGTTCTTGTTCTTGCACAGAGAGGCTTCCAACACCTTCCTCAGGTTCTCCCTCTTGGTCAGACCCTTTGAGTCCATCAGCGGATGCTTGAGCACCAGCAGTGAACTCTCAACACTGAGAATGCGGCCCATGATTTCATGGCAAAACCAATTTGGGTCCACCACCATGAAATCCAACCCATCGAAAAACAGAAGCTCACCTGCATCATGCATGCTCTTGGCCACTGCCTTTTGTCTCTCCTCTGCAATCTTGGAGTCCTGACCTTGCAGCCGTCTGAGAGCTGGCACTTTGCTGCAAAGGAGACTGAAATCTGCCCATTTGATCAGAGGCTTGTCAGGATGCTGCAGCTTCCATTCTGTGAGATATGTCTGCATCTGGGTACATGCCTCGAAGACCTTGGGCACCTTCTCCAGTATGTCGAGGATTCTCTTCCTCACTGCTTTCACCACTGGTTCCACAGATTTCCTGGACCTGGCATCTGCAACATGAAACTCTGTGATGTTGATGAGATTCTCAAATTGGTTCCGGAGGTTTTCCACTGTCCCCTTCACATATTCAATCAGATCCACCTTTGGGAATTTGTCGGAGTGTGTGAAGATGACAGTCACATGTGGAAGCAGCACGAGAGATTGTCTTGTGTTGGAGGCGATAAAGCGCAACCAGTAACGAAGCTCCTGATCAATCTCTTCCAGTGCCTTCAGCTCATATTTGCTGCCATTGCCACCATCTCTGCTGTTGCAGCTAGAGATGTCAGACAGCAGTACAAAGGAGGAAGCACTCCCTTGTGTGCTCAAGTTGGGTACCACAAGATCATGGAAGGAGTGGAACTCTTCATGTCCTGCTAGATCCCAGATGGCAATCTGTACATGATCTTCCACAATCACCTGAACCTCGATGCCAATTGTCTGTGGCTCCTTGCGTCCTGAAAACAATCCAGGTTGCTTGGAGATGGCTTCCTTGTATGCAAGCTTTGTCTTCATGTGCATGGATGTGGTGGTTTTCTTCAAGCTGCTGTAGACCATTGTCTTTCGGAATGTCGTCTTACCTGCATAAGGGATGCCACAAAGGAACACTCTTGCTGACTTGGGACTGACACTTCCCATGCCCTTGAAAACCTCCATGAACTTCTCTGCATTGCGTCGCAGTTGCGCTTTCACCACAGAGTCATGTCCCTTGCGTGACAAAGGAGTCGCTTCCATACCCAACTCCTCCAGCCAAGGATTGGCAACCAGCAAATCCAAGAGGGTGGCAATGACCTTCTCCCCTGCAACACCTTCGCAGCCACGCAAGTCCAAGGACTTGAGCGCAGTGTTGTTTGCCAAGGAATTCAGCAACAGTATCACATCCTTAGGTTGCCATGACTTCACACTGAACTGCAAGTCCAGCTTGGTGAGAGTTTTGTTGCTGTGGAGCATGTTGGCGAGCAGCAGAGCTCCAGATCTTGCAATGAAGCTATGGCGGATCACGAGCTGCTTCAGAGAAGAATTGGGTTGCTCTTTGGTTGTCAGATCCAGGGCGATGGTCTTCACTATCTCCTTCAACCCATCCACATCCAGAGGATTGTAGGAGAGATCCAGCACTTCTAGGGTTTTGTTGGTGTTCAAAGCCAGAGCCAGAGCTTGAGCACCCAGAGAATCGATCTCACAATTCTTCAGCGAGAGCTCTAGAAGAGAAGAATTCCGACACAACATAGCAGCAACATGCTCTGCACCTTTGTTGCCAATCTGTCCAGCTCCTCTCATGGGACCCAAGCATCGGAAACCCTTGATCTCGAACTTCTCCACCGTCTGGTTAGCTTCTGTCCCGGCAGCGGAGAAAGGCTTCATCAACACCTGCATCGCATCCGCCTCTATCCTTGCATAGAATGTGAGAGCTTTCAGAGACCGATTCCTGCGAAGAGCTAAAGCAAGATGATCCGCCACCTGAAGATTGATATCGATCAGACCCAACTGCAACTCCCGGATTCCGACATTCACAAGAAACATCTCCGATATGTGTTTCACACATTCGGAGTTCAAGGGTTGCTGAAACCTGTTGTCGCTGTAGACACAAAGCTTCTTGAGACTGCGGTTTGTCTGCAACGCAGTGGCAAGCTCTTGCACGATCAGATCCGATTGCACGTAGTCGATCTCCAAAGTCGCGGATGTCAAAGACTGGCAAACAGCGAGAGCTTCGATGACTCGAGAGCAGATCTTGCGGTCTTGGGTATCGTCTCTAGACTCGCCAGGAAACCTGTACAACAGTCTTCTCACGAAATTGGAGTCTGCGAGCGTGAGCGACACGGAGCAGTTGTCTTGGTCCGATTTGATCCTTGGACAGTAGTGAATGTACATGTCCACGATTTGCTCTGATGGTGGATTCTTCAGCGCGCGCACTAGTCCCTCTAGATCCGTCTCGCTGTACTTTTGCGGCTTCAGATTCTTGCCCGGTTGATCGAACTCCGGAAGCGGAGGATTGTAGATTGCTAGAGCGGATTGTGCCTTGTTCGGTGGCAGCGCTAGTGTGTGTGGGGATGGTGCAGGCAGTGCCAGCGTCTCGCTTGGCGTCACTGTCGCCATGATCCCTGCCTGCAGCACCCGAGGATCCAAACACAACAACAACAACAACAAGTTACGATCCAATGTCCCACGACAAAGTTCACGATACCGCTGCTGCTTGTGCTGCTCTTCTGAGCTCCTTTGTCTCGATTAGTGCCGTCAGCTAGCTAAAATCCTACATACCTTGTGCAAGAACGCAACAACAGCAACAATCCAATAAAGATCGACAGCAACAAAACAAAGCAACCCAATGTACATACCTTCTGCGAGAGAATGCAGAGAATCTAGAATTCCCAGCAGCAGCAGAGAGAGATTCTGAGCCAATTCTCGGCACACAATCGACTACTTTAATACACCACCTGCATCAAGTCCAACATGATCAAGCTCCGACGTCGAGCTCCCCCTTCCCCTTCTTCCCCACCACCACCACAAGTCTAGCGCCATTGTCCAACTCCAAATATTCCCCCCTACCCACAACCCAATTCCTCAAATCTCACGGGGGCACACAAAATCTAGAAACTACAAAGTCTGATTCCAGCTCTGGGATCCAGAACTTGTAGATCGAATAACTTTGAAGAAGCAGAAGAAGAAGGAAACAATGGAAATTACAAACAGATCACGCGTTCCTGGGGGATCGATATGTTGTGGGGTTTTTTTTTGGGCGGGGGAGTGGGGGGGACTAGCTGGTGTAACTGCTACTTCTTTCTTGTTGTTTTTTGTTGCGAATGCAGTTACGGATTGCTAGATCATGGCGATGATATATTCTCCAAACAATTCATGAGAAGGGGGTGGGGATGGGTGCGAGCGATGGAGGCAGGCAGAATAAAATGATTTCGCAGCCAGCCAGCCAGCCAGCCAGCCAGGGAGCAAGCAAGCAAGGAAACACAATAATATTGGCAACAACGACGGTGGCGCCAGCTCGCCCGCGCAATTTCTTCTAAAAATAAGCGACAATAGCTGCAAACCCACGATCTAAGTCTTGCGAGCGACCTGGTTTCTTTCTCCTTTTTTTGGTATGTTATCGCAATGATTCAAGTCTCTCCGAGGAAGGAAGTAAGGAAGGAAGGAAATGGAAGCCCAAGGAAACGAAAGGAAGCTAAGGGAAGGGAAGGAAGTCAGTTGTAACTTTACTTAGCAGAAGCAGCAACACAACAATGCACTGCAACAACAACAGCCAATTCCACACTAGTTTTTCTCCTTTTTTTTTTCTGACTTGTAAACATGAAAACCTGCCTGCAAATCGTCGTCGTCGTCATCATCATCAGTATCACTTTTGTTGAGCAAAAAGGATTCCAAAATCACAAGAGTAACACGTTCATGGGTATCATGGGAAACCTGCCTGCAAATTATCATCATCATCATCATCATTTATGGCTTTTGCTATTCACCAATACCCTAAGTGTAATTGGAGACACCAATTGCCAAATTTGTTGTTCTTATTATTATTATTACTACTACTACTACTACTACTACTACAACAGAAAGGCTTTTTTTTTTTTTGGAATCATCATTCATGACTTTTGTTCAACAAAAACCCCAAGAGTTGAAAAATCTGAGAGTAACAATATATATATATATAAAGCTTTTTCAAACCTTCACTTGTTCACCAAACACCCCAAGAGTTTGAAAATTGGGAAATTTGTTATTATATTATTATTACCTAAAGCTTTTCAAATATTCATAACTTTTGTTCAACTAAAACCTCAAGAACTCAAATATCTGTGCACCAAATAAATGTAATGTAAACCTAAATTGTGGTTGGCATTAGTGTGGTGGCCAATGTTTTCTTTTGGTGCAAAATTTGGCCAAAATCTGAAAAAAAAAAAGAATGTTCTTTCACTATATACCCATTTATTCTTTAAAAAATCACTAAATTTCCATTTATAAAAAATAGAAACTTTTTCACCACATTTGGACTCTGATTGTACTTTGGTAACAATTTTTAAACTATGTAAAAAGTTTTTCCAAAAGTGTTGCCATTTAATAATAAATCCCTCATGGGATGTAGCCAATGACACAAAGTCACAAAATTGAAATATATATATCATTGTGGTTGTTGTCCAACAAAACCCAAGAGTTCAAAAATTTGAGTAACAAATTTATATCATGAAAACTTTAATTTCATCCTTCCCATGCCTTTTGTTTCAGGGAAACCCCCAAGATTTCAAAACCAGAGTAGCAAAAATTATTTCCTGGAACTCATCACCCTCTTTGAAACCTGAGCAAAAGTTTCAAACTCCGAGCAAAGAAATGAATATTATGGAAACCTGTTCAAATCGAAAGAAGGCTTCAAAAATGATGAAAAATCTCTGAAAAAACATTGAAAATGATTCTAACTTTTTAAGGGTTCCCCAAAACAGACTTCAAATCAGAGTTTTGAAAGTAGTAAAATAGTGGTTCATATATGAACCCAGAAACATGACTTTTTTGTTTGAAGGAATCAAAGACTCTTTCTACAACTAGTCAATTTTTAGGAAAACCCAAAGCCTTCTTTTTCTTCTTTCCTCCTCTACTTCTTCTTCCCAATCTCTCTCTGGCTGCCTGCCTGCATTATATGATAAGAAGTTCTCAAGATATGGGTTATTATTGGTGTCTGGGTCACATGAGTCTCTTGTTAATATTGGCCAGTTTGACTACGGAATGCTGATAATGATGGTGAGGGTGATGGTGTACGCTAATAATAAGCAAGTCATATAAGTGTAATATATTGTCTATGTGTGTGCATGCGAGTGGGTGAACCAAGCACCCACATTTGCACCATGTTGGATGGATGGATGGTATGTGGACACGAAAACATTTTTTAGTTGCATTCCTGTCCCCCAGCTAACCACTGTGGTTAGCTATACACTAACCATCCACATGTAATATACTTACCTTGTAACCACCAAGTGCTTTACCTACTTACATAATAATTACTTACATTTCTTACATACATAACTATGATGCTTATATTCACCTACTTATTTATGTAGTTAATCATGGGTTGAACACATTTGCCACCCATTTAGCTCGTTGTCCATTTGGAGGTTAACAAATAGTCACACATGATATCATTTGAAACTATGTCCTTGTTTGAGAGGGTGGGCATGGTGTATGGAGAGAGTGGTGGTACATCTTTATTTCAAGAGTTTTATTACGAGCAGATCTCTACATGACTCAAAAGGATCAAATTTTCGTTGTTAATGTGATGATTATTGACTCAACATTAGAGAATGGTTTTGAATGTCATTACTCAACTAGGAGGTGCAATTGTGAAACTTAGTGTCATTGTTAAGATCCACAAATATAAAAAACTTTATGAGAGGCACCATTTTATTCCAATGGCTATGGAGGTGCACGACACACCTAGACATGATATAGATCATTGCATCAAAAAATGTGCTTGTCTTTTTCATGATAGATGATCAAAAGGTCATTTATCTTTCTTTTTGCATTAAATTTTTCAAACAACGTGTTAACATTGCTTTTCAATGTGCTTTAACCTTTGTTGTAAGGAGGAAGATTGCATTGACAAGTGATGTGTGTTTTAGACCTCTCATTACTATTAAATCTCACAATTTGCATGCATGTGACATTAGAGGGGCTATGGGTGAAACAACTTCCTATCACAAAAGAGATTTTTTATTTTTTATTTTTTTGGTTCATGTGTGTTGTTCATCTTTTGGCCTGCCTTTTTTGTCTCCCCCTCGATGGTTTTGATCATTGATTTTTTATTCACTACTGTTTATCACTTACATTCCCACCTTACATACCTATGATACAAGTTACCTACCTACATACTTAGGATACTTGCCCACTTACAAAGGTAGTTACTAGCTACCTAAGTAGTGTGAACTAGAAATATGATGGCTTGTAGGATAGGTTACCATGGTTCCACCTTGGTACCACAACTGAGTTACAAGGAGTTTCCAATTGATGTTCAGCCCTTTTTTTTTTCCTTAAAACCAAGAAGAAGAGCTCATTAGCCTCACTTTGCTTTGCTATGGCTAATAGAAAGTTTTGAGCATTGTTCGTTCAAGAGATGATGAAGAAAACACTCATCAATGGGCCCCTTGATTGATTGAGTTCCCTTTGTATGCTATTCATTATCTGCTTCTATGGCTTGAAACAAGTACAAAAAGTATTTGTCTTTTTTTGATTGGAATGATTATCTAACAAGAAAAAAAGAATAAGGAAAAAGTCATCCACCATAAGTGCCTGCTTCCTAGTATGAAAATCTAAACCTACTCTTCACATAATGGCTAATCCCCTGCCCCCAATGAGTGTTAGGTTCTACCTTACATCAAAAAATATGCTTTTGGGTATGTATGAGTTTTCATTACCTTTAACTTAAAAGGAAAAACTCATGCTTATTGTAGTTACCTTTTCAAGCTTGACATTTCACTGTTGAATAATTATTTTATTTGAAATTTTGATTTCGCTGCAAAAAAATTATTTAATTAAAAAACTATTTTCATGTTCTTCATCAGCAATGTTTTACACAAACATTTTGTATCATAGACAAGTTTTGATCTCAGAACCCCCCCTGCAAAAACAAAAATTGCACTAACCACTAGCATACCATTAGGCACTAAAGAACATGATTTATGTTTTAGATTTATTACATACACAAAGTTTTTAAAGGAAAAAAAATTAATGCCATGTAGCAGAACAATGCAATTCTTCGCGGGGCTACATTGTCAGGCCCATAAAAAAAACACCAGTACAAACTTCAGACTTCAATAAACAATAAATTTTTTTTAATTCAGCAAGAAGGGACCTTAATTTTTTTTTTCAGCAATTTAAAAATAATATAATTTTTGCTGAACCTGAAAAGATACTATGATAATGAAAAATAGCAATTACATCATCAACAACAACCAAAGAAAAAGGATATGGTTTGGGTATGAATTCATCCATACCCTAGAATTTTCCTAAGCTTGTTCATGATGCATGCTGTAAAGTTGCACCTACATTGGCAACAAAAAGAGTATTATGTGCTTTGTGTCTGACTTCCACTACCCCCTCAAAAACATTTGTACGCATTTGTGCATGGTGCAAAGCATTATGTATCTGACCAACTAACTAACAAACAAGGCATGATAATGATGATAGATTCTAAGTTTGTTGTGTATACCTAGCAGACTGACTAAGTAAGCTTTACAACAACAAAGAAACGAAAGTTGACATCTGAAATTTCTGTACACAATCTCCCCTCTCCTGCAAGTCATGCAGGATAGGGTCCAATAATCTGCATGTTCTCAACCACGAGAGGATAGGGCCTTGTGCTTTCTGACTTGTAAAGGTGCATTCACACTTGGTGTTAGGGACTCTAGTGTTGAGTCTCCTATCATCATGCTGGTCATTTAGGACTTACACCTACTTACCATGAACATTTTACGTTAAGTTAACATTCACTTAAAATTAAGCTATCGCCCATTTAACATTGGGTGCCACCTAGATTTTCATTTAACACTGACTTAACATCAAGTGTGAATGCACCATAATTATAAATGCACCATAATTATAGGGGAAGGACCTGGGGATGGCCTGGTCCTGGTCACCAGGGCCTTCCCTAATGTTATGGCCATTGCCTTGTGGGTGGTGGTCGCCCAAAGGAGCAGGCCCAAAAATTAGGGGAGGCCCATGGGAACAGGGCTTGCCCCCAACATAAAGCAATAAAGGGTTTTTTTCACTCACATAAGGGAAGGTCTGCATGTGACTAATGAGAGGTTCCTTCAACTGACCAACCAATCTTCCATGCAGGGAGGTGCTTTCAAATACGAAGAAGAAGGTTTTGATCGAGTGGCTTCATGTAGTAGTAGTGCATGTTCTTAGAATATACCATATAGGCCTTGTGCAAGGAGGGTGGTGTTTACACATTTTCCAATGGCTTGAGGAAGATGAAGAGAAAGAACAAAGGGTGACTTATCGGTCATTATGTTGTTAACATGACTTTAAACCAATTCAGACTGTGCCTTCAAATCATTGATGGGCATATCAATTTTAATATGTTAGTCAAATAAGGGTAAATTCAAATTTTCAAAAAAAAAAATCAATTGGGTAAAGGTATATAGGTTTCAAAAAGTTTTCAAACTAGGTAATAGGTATAGGGTAGACATGTCAATGAGTGAACAGTTAAGCTCTCAAAGTGCTTAACTCAAAATCGTAAGACTTTGCACCTTTGCCTCTCAAGTTCAAAAGATTTTTTTAGAGCTCAACTTGGGTTGGGTCCACCAAGTCAATTAATTTTCTTAAATATTAAAAAATATGATTATCAAAAGTAGGTGGGATCAATGTTTGGTTACCAACTTAAAAGATGATTTAAAATTCAACACATACGTCTTTTTAGTGGCTGAACATATTCACTAAGTCAGTCACCACAATGGGTTCATTGGTATCTAGTTAGATAGTCACCAACTTAATGATTAGTTGTAATCAACTAGTTACAAGATTAATCATATGGTGACATATTGTAGCATAGTTCTTTGGTTATTCACTAGTTAGTTACCATAATTTACCTAGTTAGCCTGCATGTTGACTGAAATCCATTTCGATTTTCATGTCAACCAGCCTACTTCAAATAATATATAATATTCAGATCAAATTGTGCTTGTGTTTTGTAAAATCATGGGGAATATTTGTAACCTTAAAAGCTTTAAAACTAAAAAAGCATGAGTACTACTACCATAATGCTGAGAGTGTCTTGGTCTTGATACACAAGAAAAAATTCTTAACATGGCTGAAAGTGTCACATGAAGAAAGTAAACTTGACAATATGCTCCTTTTGAATGTTTTTTCTCTTGAGCCAAAAGCCTTCCCTCAGTTGTTTTGTTGTGAGCTTCAAAATGCTATAGAAAAAATAGTTCAAAGTAAACACAAACTAAAATTCATGTTGAAAAAAATATCCATTACAATATCACTTATTTCAAAAGCTAATAATTTTGAAGCCATAATTAACAAAGATGGAGTAACATTCCCCCCAAAATGTTGGAGGGGGGGGGGAGGTCTTCTTGGAGAACTTTCTAATCATGCTTCTAATCATTTTCGGTCTCTCAAAGCTTTGCAAATCACCATTACAAAAGAGAAAGGAAGATCCAAAATTGCAGCCCCAATCTAAATTCTTCCTTGCCCCCATTAGAGTTTATTCCTGTAAGTAGGGCAGAGTGCTTAAACCCTATTAGGTTAGTCAAATTTGAACTATATATGTCATGGGTTGTGTATGTGCATGTATGTGAAAGCCCGAATTCTTAGGCTACTCCGTGCATGGTAATGTGACATGCCCCCCATGATGACATGACATGTGCCATGGAAGAGGATGTGTGAGCATGTGCATGTAAACGGATTAAGTGAACACCTAGACTCCTAAGCTAAACTACAAGTATCATGTTGCATGTGACATGAGAAGCAATTAAATTATAACATATCTTTGTTAAATGGCAGCTGCACTAAAGACATAAGCTTCTCTAACTAAAGACTACAGGGATTATTCACTATTAAATTAGACACTAATAACACAAGATTTCCCTAAGCCCAAAAATTCCCAAGAGAGAGAATTTTTGAAACACAAGGTTAGTTCCTTCACACTTCACCATGTTTTCAATTTTTGTTACTAAAGGCAGTAGCCTAGTGGGAAGAGGTCAGGATCATTGTTGTCATGTTCTAGCTTTTGAACATAACCTTTGGTCCCAGTTTTTTTTTTTTTTAATTTGAATAAAACCTCTAGTCCAATTCCAGGTCCAATTCTTTGCATTTTGAAATTTTTGGTCTCTTGTTCTTAAGAGAATTCAAAAGAGAGTTCAATTCCAAACTGAACCCAATTAGTCCTATATATAGAAAGCCCAAGATTGAAGATTTGGTAAGTACCATCATGCTACAACCAAAAAAAGTGGCCATGTGAATAAAAAATACACGCACCTATGACCTTTTCTAAAATGAAAAACTTCCATGCCAAGAATTATTCTTGTAAATCAATGCTTGGGCACATAAAAAATTGGAACCTATATTAAAACATTTTAGAGGCTACGTTTCATTCTTGTTCTAATTCCAAGTTCTACTTGCAAGAAAAGGCCAATTCTTGGTAAAGTCTAGTTCTAATTCCAAGGTCTACTTTCAGCAAAAGATCAATTCTAGATTAAGTCTACTTATATCATTAGTGGGTGTCAAACCTTTGTTTATGTCTTTGAAATCATGGCTTATAATGATCAATGCTAATTTGAAAGGAACCAATGGGAGGAGATCATCCTGCATTTTAAATTTCATGCCTTTTTTACACATCAAATCCTTATTTTGTTTTTTAT
>Ga0116230_10002895_pt1 | contig 16593 bp, 13 predicted proteins | sample S1TSphfallax_3_FD_88678 | JGI IMG/M metagenome (GOLD analysis project Ga0116230, IMG submission 88678) | Host-associated microbial communities from peat moss isolated from Minnesota, USA - S1T2_Fd - Sphagnum fallax MG | ecosystem: Host-associated > Plants > Peat moss > Unclassified | place...
TATTATTATTATTTTATTTCTTCAAGATATTTCTTCCTTGTTTGTTCCACATTTGTGAATTTCAGTGACATCTATGGTTGCATGATTAGAAATTTAGAATCTCACTATGATGCATGCTGTGTCTTGATGATGGCCTTTCATGATTCCACCTAAATGTTTTTTTAAAAAGAAGTTTCCTCTCTCCCCACTCATTTTAGTGGAAAAACGTGGATAGTATAAGGTAAGAGAATATTTAAATTTGGCCACATAGGCCAAAAATGTGATTTCTTTTGAAAAACGTGGATAGTATAAGGTAAGAGAATATTTAAATTTGGTCACATAGGCCAAAAATGTGATTTCTTTTGAAAAACGTGGATAGTATAAGGTAAGAAAATATTTAAAGTTGGCCACATAGGCCAAAAATGTCATTTCTTTTGAAGAGTAGCTCTTTCCATTCATAGAATTGAGGATCTTGCTAGTGTCAAAAAGATGTAACTTTCACATAATTTGACTCTTATAACTCACCCAAAATTTCATGTAGAGTTGATTTTACTATTGTAAGTGTAGATGATCTTTTTACTTAGAATTAAATTGAAAAGCGAGACCTTAGAAGCAATGTTTCTTATATTGGGAAATTTTAGCCAATTCCCTAATGAATCAGAAGGGGCTCCTTCCTTTAAAATTGAAAGAATAATATTATAAAAAAATTCATTTGATCATGATTTGCAAAGTTAGGGCTTCACAAGGGAGGCCATAAAAAACATGCACTTGTTGCCATTGCATAACATTATTTGCAAAACCAACGCACTAGATTACACCATTGTAGATTTAAGGTTTGCCATATGGAGGTCTATGGTTTCTCACTTTGTTGGATCTCTAACCTAATGTAGCATTATGTTGCCTTCATTTTTGTTGATCTCCATTGCCAAATTTGCCATCTCCCTCTATGTACCTCTACAAGCCATTGCCAACATTTTTCATGAACATTGAGGAGAAGCAATTGCTAGTGAGTTACAACTTGCAAAAGCAATGAACATCATGGATGATGGCATGGTCCATTCCTAACTTGTCCTTTTCAAGATTTGGATTATGGTGTAACGAGGTTGCATGATTTTGTTAAATTTGTGATTGTGTTTTTGGTCAAACAATAAGTTTTTGTTGATACCTTAAAGTTTTAAACCAATGTTAATTCATGAATGTTCATGAATATAAAGCTTCAAGCTTATAGCTTGCACAATTTAATCTCCATTGATTTAATCAATGTACTTAATATTTATGTTGTTGCATTTTGGAATATAAAAGTAAGAATTTAAGCTTGATTCATGAATTTGATTTATCCAAAGTTGAAAATACACAATCCGTAAAGCTTTGGATCTGTAAGTTGTAATGTCTCTCTTTGGATCCAATTAGATGATTAATCATTGATCTCCTTCGAGGTTCAATCATTCAACTTTCAAATTCTCTTTTCAAACTTTAAGTAAGCACATTGTCTCATTGCACATTTGCAAGTTGTAAATTATAGTCAATGGTTGGTGTCACCATTGTGTTTGAGTTTCAAATTTCATGTGTTGTAGCGCATTAATGGTCTTGATTCCGGAGTCCTTGAGTTGCTTATGAGTTTTGAGTTTCAATTACATCCATAGTTTTGAATCCATCATCCTTAAATTACTTCTAAGTTTTGAACTTCAATTGTGTACATAGTCCTAAGTCCTTAAGTGCATCAATACATTGTCGTTGAAGTGTTTTAAAATTTTGAATTTCAACTATGTCCATAGTTATGAATCATGAATGCCTAAGTCTATGTTTGCATCCTAAGTGTGTAAGTGCATCACCCTTAAGTTCATGTCCACATCTTGAATGCATTAATGCTTCATGCCTCAACCTAAATGTGTTATCCTTAAGTTCATGTTTGCATTGTGATTGCCTAAATGCTTTAGTGCATTATTATTGAATGTGTCATTTTTGAGTCAAATTCACATTGTGACTACATTCTCATGAATAATGTGTGGAAAATGCATCATCACGTCATCTCTACCATGTATGTTCATGTTGTCATGATTAATGGATGCATCATCTTGATTGCATTGTTGGGACTCAAGTGCATCATCAAATATGCATTGTTAATCATCTTTGTCACTTGTGTTCACATCCATAATCTAAATATAAGTCATGTTGCGATTAGGTTTACCAAAGGATTTGAAGGACAATTTTTTTTTCTTTGATCAAATCTCTCTAATTCTTACACATGGTGTTAGATTTATGCAAAGTCTTATGGCTAATCTTGATTATGTGATTCTTGATTTGATGCAAGTAGAATCTAATTTAAAGAATAATAAGAAAATGTATGGAACAAATTGTCACTTCCAAGATGCATGGGCAACAAAGCTTGCTTGTGTAAAATCTATGGTAGGTGTTGATGGGAAGGTGTTGTTACCAGGTGAATGGCAAAAATTTAACAAGACAAGATTAAGACATTTTCTTAATTTTGATTTTCAAATTATTTTTTTGGGGGGAAAGGATTTAAGATTTAGATCTTGATTATGATGAAGGTTGGGAATTATGTTTTTACACACATTAATAAACTTAGAGAGTTCCTAGAAAATAGAAACACATTATGTAGTTTGAAGTTATGTTGGGGTGTGAACCACATAATTTCCTATTTTTCATTTATGATTTCTACACTTTTATATTACAAATGTTTGACATGTCAAATTCTAAGTGAAGAAAGCAATAGCATATTCATGAAGAAACAATGAGTATATTCCAAGACTATGTGTTTTCTAGCTGAATAATTAAAATCTAATCACATATTATGATTATCGAGGATAATTTAAAATCTGAAAAACAATAGAAGAGAAATATTAATGAGATGAATGTGTGACTATAGTCTAGAAAACAATTTGAATGGTTTAGAATAAGAGATTATATGTGAATCAAGTGCAATTGTGTGCTTAATGTATAGTTTTTATTAATAGGTAGAGAGCAAATTAGAATAGAATTTGCACCTACTTGGTGCATTGGGTGAAATGCAAAGTTTGCAACACAATTGAAGGGCATAAAATTTTGGTGCCCAATTTACATTCCTTGTGGAAACATGTTGATTGAAGGAAGGTGTTAAAGACATAATCATGGTAATGACAAGAGGGAAAATAGCTAGTTGAGGAACATACTTAATAAGTGGATTTGAATTTGGGTTTTGGAAGGAAGATTGGGATATATTTCCTCTCCCATTCATTTTTGGATGTTGGCACATTCTGATGTTGGCACTTTCAAGAAGGCAACACAAAGATTACATTTGATCATACATACTATGTCATGGTTTTACTTTGAGATAAAAAATGAAAAATGAGTGGAAATTGAACAAGATTATTTATTTTTTCTACCACAACACCTATAAACACCACATATTTTATAGAATGTGCCAACATCCACATATTCTATAGAATGTGCCTATTTTGTTCACATTTGAACATTTGGTTGAAGGTGGTATTGCTAGAAGCACCATAGCTATCATTTTTTTATTCTAATGATGTATAGTGATTTGTATCAAGATCATATTACTAAACTTATGTGTCTAAGAATTGATGGTGCCTCCATGTTTCAAGGGGTCAAATATGGAATTATTGTTTTAATGAGGACCAAACAATTACCTTACCATACCTCATCAAGACTTTACACTTTACGGCACATAGGATAAAATTTGTAATGTAAAGTTTGTCCTCCATGCCAATAATTTTCAAATTGCAAGATCTTTTTCAATCATGTTATGGGTATTTCTCTAGTTCCAAGATACTTTCTCACACAAGTCATTTTACAAGTTGTCATTAAATATTCATCATAAAACAATTCCAACCTTGGTTTCCTTTACAAGGATTTTAATACGAAAAATGAGCTTATAAAATATTAATTTCATTAATTAAAGTATTTAATTTAAAATCCCTTAATCTAAGGTACATAAAAAAATTTGGTCATCAAAATCCTTTCAAAAAGTCCTCCTTTGGATGAATGTTACCAAACCATATTATCATTGAATCTTTTATTCACTAAAGAACATTTTATGAAGGTTCATTGAGTCCACATTCATTGATTATGAACTATTATGAGTTTTTTGGTTTAAAAAAAAAATGTTCACTATTTTATGACAATTCAAAAACTATTCATAAAATTATACAATGTAATTATACTATATAAAATGTTGTACTGTTGAATTTTTTTTCATTTTAATCATTTTTATATAATGGGTAAATGCAAGCTACAATAGCTCATTTGTGGACAATTTAAAACTTTGTACAAGTCCTTAAGAAATTCATAAAAAATGTCCAAACAAACATGGTTGTTACTCTTTAAAATGTCATTATTGTAATCTTTGATTAATAAATGTTCAATCACCAAAAAATCCTCACAAGTCTACATCAACATTTACATTAATGGAACTTGATGTCATTTTTCTATTTGGGAGTCCTAAAAGGACAACCCACAAAGTCCATATGCCCCAAATGAAACTTTCAAAAGCATATGTTTTTGAAACAAAGAAATTGAAAAACAAACAAAAATTGCAACTCATAGGGACTTATAAAAATATGGTCCAATTTTAACCATTCAAAAATTCCTAACTATTAAATGGTTAAGGTGGGTGAAAGCACATGATCGTGACGCCCTTTGGGGTGTCACATTATATTATTTCCTAGGGGTGTGCATGTTTGAATGTGTCCCACCTCAAACTTTGAAAGAATTTCAAGATATTTTTGCATATTATGTTAGAATACAACTTAAGCAAGGTATTAAAAAAGAAACTATTTCATTTCATTTTATAAAGCAAGAGATTGGAATATATTCGTGGAAACAAATGTAATGTACCTATGTATTCATAAACACAAATATATTCCAAAAATAATTTAAATTATTTGAAATATTTATGAAAGTTGAAAGTATATTGAACCATGTCATTTCACATAGTTTGAACCATGTTTGGATACCATTTTACTAATTAAAAAAAATTCATTTGAAAAAATGATTTTTTTCAACAAAGATGTGATAAATGTGTGGTAAATTGAAAATTTGGCAAATAATCACATTCACATGGAAGATGACAAGCATAACTAGGTGGGCCATTTTAAAATTTTCATTAAAATTAATTATTTTAATGACTAATGAAACCTTAAAAATAGTGTAGTCAAAACAAGATAGTGGCCCTATTATATCAATGCATAATATAAATATATTCGTGGATCTTTCAATATAGATAATGAATTTTTTTATTATATGCTTGTAGAAATACCTTGAGTTGTAATGAGTTGCAAATGGTCATTGTAATTCAAAAACCTAGTTACAAGGCTAGTTTCAAATCACCTTATTTCTTCATAGTGGCACATAGGTTGCAAGTAGTAGGAATCAAATCCCTCATCTTCACAATAAGAGACCAAATTCTTACCAATGGACCTACCTTCATATGATAATATTTTTTTGTCAAGTTCTTTATTTCACATCTTGTCAAATACACTAACTTTATGTAGGTAACTAAAAATGTTAGGTAATTAGTAGGTATGTTGTAGGATGGTAGGTATAAGAAGTAGGAACCAATGGCAAGAGGTAGGTAGGTAGGTAGGAAGGTTAGGTAATTATAACTAGGTAGGTTGGATATAAGTAGATTTAAGTAGGTTGTAGGATAGAAAGATGGTAAGTAGATAGGTCTAGGCTAACACCTATTTAGTTTTCCCTATTAGTTAGCATAGGATGTCCCATTTGACTAGAATACCACTGGCCATTTTGACCAAGGTGATCATTTTATTCTCTAGCTTGATTGAATGTTCGATTTAACACATCGTCAAATAAGTTTTTTTGGTCAAGTTGACTAATAAGAAAATATACATGTTATTTAAACCTCAAGTTTTGTCAAAATGTACATGTCCATTAGTAAAAAAAATAGTCAGTCAACATGGACTATTTGAAAAACCAAAAACCTAGTAATGAAAGTCTTGAAAATTTATCTTTGCAAATGTTGCTTATAAAATGCTTGAACCTTTTTAACAATTCACAAGTTGAAAGCCCTACCCCCATTACCAATTGACAAAGCTTACAAGTTTATATCATGTAGACAACAACACACATCATACAATGCACACATGAGTCCAAAGATTTTATCCACATTGATGAAATGTAAAACTTGAAGGTGGGATTCAAGAAGTAACAAAACTTCAAATGCAAGTTGCAATTATCAAAATAAAAGCTAAGATTTAGGTTTCTAAGCCTTTTTCTTACATTGAAAACTAAATTTAATCACAATTCATCAGTGTCACAACATGATTCATCTCACTCAATACCAAGTTTGATGCATCCCGTTTTCATTGATCCACCTTCAAAGCTTGAGTAGTCCTTTACACATTGAATGAGGTTGTCAAATGAACATATTTAACAACATATATAACATACTATGTTTTAATTACACAATTTGGCAATGACGAGCGTGGTTGGTTTATAAGTTACATGTGACCAACCCTATGTAATGCTCATTGTTTTTTGAGTAAAGGATGACAACAATTAGTAGGCATTAGTGATGATGGATGCCTCAATGGAACCATTGGGTGGCTGGATAACTTTTAATCTCATCATGTGTAATGTTAGGCATTAGGGTTTAGAAAAAAACATAGGCAAAACTCATTCACACATGTAGTTTTTGGGCGGTTTTCCTTTAGTTTTGCCCTACTTTTTAAGCACAAGAGGTAGAAGAGAGATTTCAAGTCATTAAAAAAACACTGGTACATAGGTCAAAATATAGAACTTTTAAGAAATTCTTGTTCAAAAAATGGTGAACACCCTCTCCTCTCCTCCACGCTTCTTTCAAAAACATCATTTTTATTTTCTTTTGTTATTTGAAAAGAAAAAATCAACAAGATGTGAAAAAGAAACACTAGGATTCATGATTGTCTTATAAACATATATATTTATTGGGATTCCAATGTGAAATTCAGAGTTCTCATGAAATATTTTTGAAATTTATTATACAAATTTGGAAAGCCTTTTTCTATATGTGTGAGAAGAAAATACATTTCATTTGTCATTTTCAAGCCCAAAATTGCAAAAAATTCAGCTTATTCTATCAATTAAAATCATTGTTTTACCTAAATTGCACTAGAGCACATAGATTTAAATAAGAGTTTGAATCAAGTGGATTCAAACCATTAAAAAATGCAAGCTTACTTTCAAAGACTATTATTTTCACATAATGAGACATGTACTAGAAACCACGAAATACCCTTGTATAAGTCAACTTCCACATTGACAAAACGATGAATAATTGTTTTCAAAAGGTGAAATTTAAAAATAGATTTGGAATTATGATATTTTTCATGATGGACATTGGTGGGGAAAGGGGGAAAATGAATTGTTCTGTAAAAAGGATAGTGAACAAGTTAATCTTGGTTAGTTTCAAAATTTGTTTGTATTCTTGTGATGTGTTAAGGCCTTGCCCCCATAGGAAAGGGGGTTATTGCTTCTAGGCAATTGTTGGGTGCATTCAATTTTGTGATGTAACTAAAGTGGTGATCATCCATATGATGATTTAATTAGATTTGGTTATTAAAACATGAGAATAAAAATAAGAATCCTTCTATATTTTTGGCTACTAGCTAGAACTTTGGATAGAATCTAATGAAAAGTAAAGAAAAAACTTTAGTAAAATATATGGAATTTTTCTCCAAAAAACCCAAAAGAACATTAAATTTTCACCATATTGAAAAATAAAAATGTTAAACCCAAGTAAATGAAAAGGTTGGGTAATTTCATGAGTTTGATATTTATCATGTTAACCTTCCTCCTTTCACCTCACATCACCAAGGTAACTACATATGTAACTAGATAAGTATCACATGCAAATATGTAGGTAGTCTAATTGGGTGAGAAACTTGGTGAGAATACTTGGTAGGTAGGAAGATACATGTGGATGGTTATCACAAACTCGCCCCCTCCATGTATCTATGCCTTTACAATATTTTAATAATGTGTTCAAAATTAAATGTTAGTAAGTGTTAATAAATTATTGACAAAATGTTGTTATGGTATTATAACACAATGTTTGATCATCACAATGTATTACAATGTAATTATAATATCATATAATGATTGTATGAACATTTGATTAACACTTAATTTTGAACACATTGTTAAAATGTTGTAAAAGCACTAAACCTTGTAAAGGACAAGTTTGTGATTAGTAGTAACAAAAATAACCAAAGTGCTTAAAGAGACATGTGAATTGTTAGTCACATGGTTAACCACTATGGTTAGTTATGTGACGATAAAAGAATGTTTCCTATCCACATTACAAGTATTTTGCCATCAATTTTGCACTATGCATTGGTGAGTGCTAGTGTTTTTTTTGTGGCTAAAAATCGCCAAGAAGCTACCCAAGATCTGACCTTGCGACATGTAGGCTTGGAGAATAATTATTTAAAAAAAAGTTCACCAAACCTTAGGGGTTTGAATAGTGATATAGTGGCATTGCCTAGTTCATCACTATCACCATCACCACTCTTCACAACTTAAAGGAGGTTTTTGCTTTTTTAGTTCTTTTGAAATGTTGTAATAACACATTTTCAACTTCCATTTTTTTGTGTAGTTGTTGCATACAACAAAATATCAACATATGTAGCCAAGGGTGCTTATGTGGATTTAAATTCTATGGATGTTGTTGATTTATTAAAGCTTCAACAATAAAGTTGTACAATGTCTTCATTGTTGAACTTAAAAGCTTTTGGAGATGATATTGATGTTGAACCATAATCATCCATGCATGGGAGGCAGATCCGTAAGATTGTTTGTTCATCACAGATTGTTCATCGTTCACAAAATGTTGTTGATGGTTGTTGGTTGTAGCCTAGAAACAAGTGGTACAACAAGTTCAAGAAGCCATGCATGAGGTTTTTAAACTTCCAAGTTTCACAGTATGTTAGTTTTATCACTTCCAACTTCCAAGTTTTTGTGCATTTACATGGGTCACGAGTCTTGTGAGAATGTGACTTGTGAAAAATGTGATTAATCTGTGAAGTTCTAGCTTATATGAATGAGTGATCTGTACTGATTAAGAGGGAATGTATGTGTGATCATGAATGACTATGAGGTTATGTATTCATGAGTGACTAGGAAGGAATGTGAGTGTTGAATGAAAGATTGTGAACATTGAATGAGGAATTATGAGCATGAACATCTACATTTATGTTGTGACCATGAACATGAGTGTTTGTGTTTATGTTTGAACATGAATGTTTGCATTTGTGTTTGTGTTTGCATTTGCGTTGTGAACATGAATGTCTTTTTTTACACTATGAACATGTGCAATCTAGGAAGTTTGTGAGTGATTACAAGAGAGCATGAATGATTTGGGAGATTTATGAATGATTGTAAAAAAGTGCAAACGATTTGATTATGCGCAACTATGAGCATTGAATGAGCATGAGTGACTATGAGTGATTGTGAACATTGAATGAACATAAGTGATTGTGAGTGATTGTGAACATTTGTGAGTGACTATGAACAACTGTGAATGAGTGTGAGTGTTTGTGAACATGAGTGATTATGAACAACTATGAACATTGAGTGAACATGAGTGATTGTGAGATTATTGAATGATTTTTGTGAGTGGTTTGTGAATGTGAGGAAGGAGTGATCTTTGAATGAGAACGAGGAACAATTTGTGAGTGAGAGTGAGGAATGATATGTGAATGAGTGCGAGGAACGATTTGAAAGCAAAGAGCAATATGTGAGTGACAAGCAATCTGTGAATGAAAGATTTATGATTGACAAACATTGAAAAAAAATTTGTGCATTTTTGTGAGATTAATTTCATGCATTTCGTGAATGACAATATTTCCTCCTTTGTTAGTCCCAACCAATTTTAAATTTAAATTCATCTTCCTTATTTTTAATGTTGAAGCCGAGGTTCATCTTGAGTCAAATGCTTCACAACTTGCAAAAGAGCCCTTAATTCTGAACCCAATAATGGAAAAACAATGAGAGCATGAAGGTGTGTGACACTTTCAAGATAAGTGGGTTGTGTGTTTTCCTTGGGTAGAGTTTGTGGTAGATTGCAAAGGTAATGTGCATAAGGTATGTTGTGCTATTTGTTCAAAGGTAGAAGGCAAGGAAAAACTTTCTATTTTGAAACTCAATAACCTATTGAAACATGTAGGTTGTTGCAAAGGCAAAATTATTAGTTTAGGGGTGGAGGTAAGTGTTTTTAATTTCAGTGGTAAGTGTGAACATGCATAGAATGAATAACTTTACATTACTTTTGAACGTCTTTCTATTTTTGATGTAATTATTTTAAAAGTTCCACAAGATAAAAATAAATAAATTCTAATTTGTTTCAATCTACCATTTATTGTTTAAAGGTTGAATTATATGTCACAACCCTAACTTTGGGCTTGCGACCAAGGCAAAGGTTTGCAAGGGTGCGGGCCAAGAGAGAAGCCCAAGAGTCACATTTCATGCTCTTAGGAGTGTAGGAGAGTGTGAGGGAATGAACCTTCACATTCCCAAGTGAGTTCCCACATTGGGAGTTGGAGTCTTGGTGGACTCCCAAATTTTCAAAGAAACATTGTAGGGGTCAAAACCCATTGGATTGAATAATTTTTTATATCATTAAAAAGATTTTGGAACTTAGATGTCTAAAATGAGTTCACATGACCCATTTGGACATTTAAAACACAAGTTATGGCCAAAAGGCCAGGAATCAAATTAGCAATTTGATTCCCAACCATTAAAAGTCAAGAATCGCCCCGATTTCCTTGTGTGTAGGTGGTGTGTGACATATTCTTGAAAAGATGTTAATGAGGGCTACAACTTTGCTTTAGACCTCATCTCAATCAGAGGTCTGCACGTAAAATTATGGGCCCCAAAGACATGGAAATCCCAACTCTGGGAATTTCGGGATTCCCAAGTGGACAAAATGACATTTGGGTGCTGGTCCTGTGGCTAAGCACAGAGTATACTATAAAGGGGAAGGTGGTGGCTTCCCCCAAGTCCGAACTGTGGTGAGTCTTGTGAGTTTGTGTTTGCTCGTGGTTTGTCCATGCACCAAAGTGCTCTAACTACACACTAACCAACTTGTTGTTTGGTTTGTGCAAGTTCGTGTGAGTAAGTGAATTGCTTGTCAATTTTCCTAGTCCCATCTTGGAGCTCGAACATGCCTTTCTACTCTCAAAGTGCTATGAGCCAAGGAGCATGCCCCAATTCTTTTTCCTTTCACTATCTTCACCTTTGGACTCACAGTTGAGTCCATTAATGAGTTTGGGGTGCGTCATATGACAAATTTTGAAGGTTTGAAAAACCTCTGCATTGTGCTTAAGATGAAACACACTCCTAAAAAACATTGGATGGATTCTATAAGGTGGTGCATAATTGAATCCATGAATGAGTTGTTGTTGGAATCCATTCAAAATGTTATTGTTGTTGTAAATTTTATATATGTTAACAATAATAAAATTATTGCCATAGATAATACATTTTGGATTTCTTTGCATTTATATGTTGTTCAAGGTTGGAAACAAATTCCACTTTTGGCTTGTTTGAAATAGGTGGGTGTGTAAGGGAAAATTAAGAACATTTTTCATTTGATGCTCATTGTCAGGGTCACATTTGGGGGTTTGAGTGTTAAACAATTGGGAACCAAGTTCATTTTAATGGGCTGCGATGGTAGTAGTGTGTTTCAAGGTGCTAGAGTTGGTGTCATTACACAAATGAAAGAGATTATGGTTTCATTTTTGATGGGAATACATTGTTTTGCTCATTGAACCAACTTGGTTATGTTGGTTTTATTAAAGCTGAGTTTGGTTATTTGATTGGAAGCCCTCTTGTAGGCTTTATATGGGTTTTTCTTTCATTCACTTGAGAAATTCCTTGAATTTCAAAGCTTGTGTGATGTGTTTACACTATAACAAAAGGTATCCCTATACACTAAGTGATTTCAGTCAATTTTGAATGAATTCACTGGGTGAATGGGCACTAGTAAAGAAGTAGTGAATTCATTGGTCTAGTGAATGGGGACTAGTGAACTGCACTCACATTTTGTAGTAGTGTTATAGAGAAAGTAAACAAATTGTTGAGAAACATGAAAACTAGATGGATCAACATGTTGCTTTTAGTGAAACATGTAATGGAGCATTATCGACCTTTAATTGCAAAGATGCATGATGATGCTATGAATATCAACATTGCCATTGAAAATTTGAACTTCCTATGTGATTTGGAGTTGATTTTTGGTTTGCATGCCATTTTGTCAATTTTGGATTGCGTGCATACTTTGATCAAGTTTGCACAATCTTGTAACGTATTTGTTTGTGATTTTATTGATGTAGTGAAATCTACTAATTTGAGCTTTATATGGCTTTACAATGATCCCTATAACAAATTTGATGACCCTGCATTTGATGAGTTGAAGGCTCTTGAGACAAAAAATTGCCAATGAGCTAGTGTGTAAACCTAAATGGTGAAGAAGTTGACTACCTTGTTATTGAATTTTTTGATTCTAAATATTTTGTGAACCAACATTGTTTTGTGAAAAGGGATGTTAGACTTGTGTTGAAGCCATATTTTCCCAAGGTCTTGGCTCATGTGAAGAAATCTTGTGAAGATATTGCCAAGTCTTTGGTCCATGAACTAGAAGGGAGATTCCCAAACCATGATCTTATGTTGGCATTAAGTGTGATCTACCTTAATTTTTGGGTTGATCACCTAATGATGTTGAAGATTTTTTCCATCAACACTTGATTGTCATCAAAGCTACCTAGTCTATGCTTCACAAAATGGGAAAAGAGGAGGTATTTGCGAAAGCTCTCCTAGATGGCCATGCTTTCGATGCGCAATGCTTTTAAAAAAAAATGACAATGGTTGCAAATAGTGAAACAATCATGAAAGAGGAGTTTCTTGTGAATCATGTCATTCAATTATGGACCAAGATCAATTCTTCTTCCATCCTCAAGCGTAAGCTTTAAAATTCATAAAGCTTGCTGAGATTGCATGTGTTCAAGTCCTCGGATCTGTTGAAAATGAACGTTGTTTCTTGGTAGTGGCATTCATGAAAAATAAATTGAGAAACCGCTTGACTTGCCACTTGGATTTGTGCACTTGCTTTTACACACAACAATTTTACAATATTGAGAATTTCCCTTATGAAGAGGCCATGATGTGGTGGAAGAACAAAAAATTGTGATATACTCTTGATGCTTAAAGGTTGATGGTTTTTTTTTTTGAGGCAACTACTTTTTTCTATGCCACACCCATTTTGATGGGCCAATTTTCTTTCTAGGCCAACTTCTAGTGAATTGGGCTAGATTACAAATATAAAATCATGTCATCTTTTTGGTTGAATCACACATTGCACAATCTTTTAAAAGTTAGCTAGTTATCGTAAAACAATTTTGATTAATGTCTTACAAGGTCTATGTGACATGCAGGTGTGTTAGGTAGATATGGAATGCAGTCAAGTGAAGTGCGGTAGCTTTAGGTTTTCAATTCGTGGGGATGTTTTTTGGATTGTTGTTTGAAGTTGGACTTCTTTTGGGGGTTGGATTGGGGTGAATTATGGGTGCAGGCACTGTTATTGCACATGGGCAAAGTCTCTTTTGAGATTGGGGTTCAATTCCCCTAACAGTGCTTGGAAGTTGAAGTGTGTATTGAATGTGCCCAGGTTAGTTGGTTTCTAACTTTGTTAGTCTTTTAATTATTGCACATTGCCTAGTTTTTTCAACTTCTTTGATACATTTATCACCAATTCTCACAATTTGCATGTGTTTGAATTGCCAAATGTTTGCACTAAGATTAAACCAAATAGCCAAACTAGGTTGTTTCTATTTTGTTTGAATAGCCAAAAACTTGCTCTTATAATAGCCATGATAGTCAATCACATGACCATGTAAAATTTTATTGGGCCCTGCCCCCACAGGGACAGGGACTATTGCATTCGATCCAACTTTTGGAAGTTTTACCTTATTAGAACGGGTTTGACATTAAGTGAACCAATTTTTTTTGGTGAAAGTGTTTAGCCTGTTTAGATTGAAACTAATTTTTTTGGTGGTCAGATTGTGGACACAGTAGCTAGATGTACAACATCTTATCTATTGGCAGGGCCAGCGTGTTTGTGATGCCTTGTTAGCCACATTTTTCAACTAGAAAATTTGACAAAGAGTCATATTGCACATTCTGCCTGGGTAAGTGGAGCCACTCCAGCAACTTTCATAAGTTGGGGAAAGGAAAAAGCTGGTGGGTGCTGCTGCTAGCTCACTCTGGCCGATCTTGGATGGTGCAACAAGGTATTGGTTACTGAAGTACTAGTCCATGAAAGGCAATGCACAGAAGGGAGAACCTGCTATGCTTGGATGGACGGCAGTGGGTACACTGCAATTTTCATTTGTCAGTCTTTTTGTCTTTTCATTTATTCTTTGGGCACCTTATTTCTCCCACCCAAACTTGCAAACTCATGCCTTCTGCATGGGAATGAAACATGATAAGGATACAAGAGCATCACAGTGAGCTTCTAAATTGCTAGTCGTGCAAAGGGCACATGTCACTGAATGACAGAAATGTGAAACAGACAAGGAAGATAAAGAGGTATATATATCTTGAAGAAACAAAAAAAGAATATAATAATAATAATCATAGGCAGATTCAACTACAAAAGGAGACACACAACCTTTATCCTACCAAATGGAATCAATTTGCACACTTTTTAAGAAAATCAATCAATCATCAACACCAACACACTCTCTATCTCCAAAATTCATGATCACCCCTTAATTCATGGCCCTTTGCTCTTAGCCTTTAGTGAAGACACTATACATCCCTCCCAATTACCTCTGTCTGGGTGCATGCTCGGCTAAAAATGGTCACAAATGCACTAAGAAAGGAAAATTGTCTGGAGCCAGTAAGGTGAGGCAAGCGTGCATACAAGAGGTTTGGGATTTTTTTTCTTCTCTTTTAGAGAGAGGTGGGTAGGAAGGAATCTTTGGGATGGTTTTGTCCCCAAGTCTTTCACATGATTTCCCAAACTGTTCTCACCAAGTTCTCAATGGTTCTAAAGCACGTTCACAATGTGTTCCCAATGTGTTCCCAATTCTACATGTGCTCAAAACTTTAGTCATGCAACCTAGATAGGAAAAGTTTAAGGGAAAGATTAGAATCTCTATATAGGTACTTATTGTCGGATTGTCCAAAGTTTGGATCAATTGCTTTGGTGGTGGGCCAAACAAAAGAGGCCCAGCCAGCATTAATAAATGAAAATTTAACTTGTGCTGTCACAACAACTAACCGATGAATTTGGCAAGACAGGAAAAATACACCATAGAAAAACTTCATGATTGGAAGGGCAGTAATTTTGTGGTGGAACATCCATCAAAACTAGTCTCCAACTTCCCCTTTCAAAAAAGTTAAAAAGAGGAACAACCTAATAACCTAATGATTAGGCTCTATTTTTGGGCTTGCCAAGGGCAGCAGAAAATTCCATCCTTCTGCCCACTTCTTTGAGCCTCAAGGTAAGCCCCCCCAAATTTATCTTACAATCCCACAACCCAACATAATCCACTTTGGCCATATAGGATTCCATGTGGGATTTTCATGCCATTTGCTTTGGGCCATGACAACAAATTACCCTAATGTAAAAGCAAAGCAAACTTTAGTTGGGCCATGCCTTTAGCTGAGCACTAGAGACTACTCTCAGCTGACAGAAAATGGGGTATCTTCTTGTACCAAAGAGGCAAATCACTCATGTGTCTGGCATGACTGTCCCCGATCCCAATAATACAAGATGGACAATCCAAGGGGGCCATTTCAAAGCTAGAATGAGCTTTTGCTGAGGTTATTAGTTATCATGTGTTGATCTTCTGGGCTATTGGTACATTAAACCCTCAGTAATGACAAAGCTTTGCCTGTACAGGTGGAGGGCCTCACCACATGAATAAGCCTCGTGACAGGGCATTTCATGACTCAGAAAAGATCTACTGCTGAAGATATTGCTAGTGTTGAGGTTATTATCATAAAGTCACCCTGTCTTTGGACCTCCTTTTACCCCCAAACCCCTCTTTCAGTGGTATCACAAAATAATTGTTTAATGTTAAATCTGGGTATGAAATGCTGAAACTCAACATTTAATGCACAAGATTCGAGAATAATTCTACTAATTGGAGAGATAGGAGCAATGAAAATATAGGCAAAAGGAAACACAGGATGAAACTCAGCTTCACACCAAAATTGATGGGTTCCCCCTGTGCCCCTTTGATGCTAATCTATTTTTTTTTTGGTTTTTTGAATTTCACCCTGTTTATGACCAAACTCAAGGTTTCAATGCTGTGTTTTCCTTACTTTATGAATAACTTTTTTATATACCCATAATGATCATACTTTTTTTTGCAAATTCATATTAATTAGTTGTGGGTGCATGTTTTGATGATTTTTTTTTTGTGGTAATGGGTGATTTGTTGGCCTGTCACCAAAAAAATTATGAAAGTTCCCCTCCCGAAGTTAAAATCACATTTTTTACATTGTTTTATATTTACATTATTTTACATGACCATGTAAAATCATATAAATACATTTATTTCATACCTACACTGTTTTACATGGCATTAA
>Ga0116230_10002897_pt1 | contig 16584 bp, 9 predicted proteins | sample S1TSphfallax_3_FD_88678 | JGI IMG/M metagenome (GOLD analysis project Ga0116230, IMG submission 88678) | Host-associated microbial communities from peat moss isolated from Minnesota, USA - S1T2_Fd - Sphagnum fallax MG | ecosystem: Host-associated > Plants > Peat moss > Unclassified | place: USA...
AAAAAAATTCAAAAACATTCAACATTTGGTCCATTTACCATAACACTCACCATTCATCCAATTCCATTTTGCTTGTGGAGGACAAGAAAAGCTCAAAAGAGGGTCAATAGAGGGTTGCAACATTATTATTTATGTTAAACTAAGCTAGGCATTGAGAACTCCATTTTATTTTCAACAATATCCATACGCAACATTCAATTGAATTTGATTCACAACTTTGAGACTTGAACATTACCTCATAGACATAGGTACTAGACCCCTCAAGAAACCTCCAACCATGTTGCATTCTAAAAGATGATCAAGCAAGCTATAACAACTCTTAATTTGTCATCTCCAACAACCTTGGTTGAAGCCTTCAGAAAATTACTTTCTATAGCTTCCAAAATTAAAAACTTTTTTGTAAGCTTCTTTCATGGAACACTAATATGCATTGCAAATGTTGCCTAAAATGCTACGAGTCATATGTATATACATTGCATTCAATTCTTGAACATGATGTTGATGCATTATAAACATTAACCTTTGCCATTCATGAATAAAAAATGTTAAATGTTTTTTCCCTTGGTCTTAGGTATCAACCATGAGACCAAGTTATCAAAGGTTTCCTCATACTTGTAAACCCACCATTAGAATCACTTTGATTCCTTACTTCCTTAATTTGACTCATGACCCTTTCCATTTACACACTGACACAACAACCCACAGTTTATTATTATCCTACAATTGAGTGAAGAGGCTAAGTACTTGATAAAGTAATACATACCAATTGAACATCAAATGATGACATAGCTCCAAGCATTTACAACTATCAAACATGTGACATTGCAATACCCATTCATGATACCACAAGGAAATATAAATGCTTCAACACTAAGCTACACAACAAAGCTCATAGGATCCATTGGGGAGAGTTCACAAACCCACCTACTCCCATTTCCATTCCATTTCAAATATAGGAAAAAAAATGTTGGGCATGTAAACTTACCATCCTTTAGTTTATTGACTTTAACGTTCATTTTCTTGTTGTCAACAGAACCACCATCCATTCTCCATAAAATAAAACCTTTGGTTGCTTCAATAACAAGACCTTCCTCCAAGACCCTAGACCCACATAAAGCCCATTATTCCCATCCCAAATCATATGTATCCAAATAGGACTGGTGCACATTCATATTCCATAGCTTGGTCTTTGCATGTCTAATTTTTGCATCCAACTTAGTTAGTTCATCTTACAATTTGGGTATAAATTTGTAAATTGTTTCCCAACAACCTTGAAGGTTGCAATTTGCTCAAATTTGTAAGGTGTGGGGTTTGTTCCAATATGTTATAATCTCCACACTTTCATATCACCAAAATATGGTCCTACTTCATGGCAAAGATCTTCCATGACATCTAACTATCATGGCAACATTTCCATCCTAATTACATCAAATGAACCGTCAATAACCTCACCCAAGGTTGATGTGAGTTGAGAACTTGTGAGTTGCTTACCATCCATATCATCTTATAGTTTGTTGGGTCAAATACACTACTAGAAATTTTCGGTTTTGAAATTGTTGTTTGTAATTAAAATTCAATTGCATGCAACACATGCAATTGCAAATTTGTGTAGTTGCCTAAGACAAGTTGCATGTGACATTATGTATGCAACATGTATATATGGTGTTAATATACATGCTCATCCATACATACTAATTCAAATGTAGTTGCACCTTATGTGCAACTCTCCTTGCAACTATAATGTAAATAACAAAAATATGACATGTGTTTAAAAATTGGACAACTAGCTTATGGACACGTGTCACTATTTAATTATTTTTATGTTTTCAAAATTGAAAATTCATTAGATTAATCTCAATCATTAAAGTTTATGCCACTAAGATGATGACATGTGGCACACCATGGAACCTTCATTGACCATTTTGACATGTGTCCTTTTAAAACACCAAGTATATGATGAGATGTGGCAATTAAAGCCCACCTATTTTTTAATTTAAAAATATTAATTAACGGAATTTCAACTATCCAATTTATGGCCAATAAGATGTTGACATGTGTTACCTAGTTAGGTAGGTAATTATTAGAACCTATTAAGTAAGTAAGTTTATTTAGTTATGTAAATAAGTTGAACTTAGCTAGGTTTAAGCTATATACATAAAATTAGAATAATCCGATTTTAATTTTATGATTCACTATTTCATAAAGGTCAAGCTTTACTTATTTATTCATCCCCAATGGCATTTGATGTTTTGTTACAATAAAGTTATTGCTTCTAGTTATATACTGAACCAAATAGAATTGGAAGCCAAAGGATATGGGATAAAAAATTCCATTGCAAACTTCATGAACCAGCTTAATTGCACATCAGATGCAATTAATGTATTAGAGTAAAGAAGCCAGGGGAGTGCTTTGTTACTTATGGTGTCACGACAAAACTTGAAGCCCTCCTCTTGGTGCATGTAACAAACTAAGAATCGTCGAAAATAGATTAGAAATGAGAAAGTTATGGCCCCCCAAAGTAAAGGGGGTCAAAAACTCAGAAAAGAAACCATTGAACACTACAAAGGCTGACTCTTAAGCACCCAGAAAGTTCCTTTTCTGTTTTTTTTTTGCTATTAAAGTTCTAACATGATTTTTAAAACTTTAGATGGCGTTCATTAAGCATTTTAAATCGTTTAAAATGAATAAAAAATAAGAAAGTTATGAGGTTTGAAAGTAGGAGGGGTCCAAAGAAAAGGAAAAAAAAACGTTTTGTAATTTGGAAACTTATTTTTCTTCTTGTTAATTTTCATTACTCCTTTTCTTTTGCACTTCAAAGATGATTGTAGAATACTTTTAATAATTATGATTACTTAATGAAAATATGGTTTTTAACATTATTATATAGCTTAAAATGTTTGTGTACTTGTAGGTTAATTCGTGCAGCCTATTTACATTAATATTTTAACATAAATAATAAAATTTTAACATATTATACCCACTAATATTATATATATAATTGATTATCATTATAATTATAGTAAAAATTTAATTGATAATTATAAATTTTTATATTATCATATTAATTGATTTTAAATAATGTTTTTGTTTAATCAAGTTTACATTTTCTGAAAAATATTCCAAATAAAATAAAATAAAATAAATTTAATTTCCAAATAAAATATTTAAATATATTTGACAAATCAAATTTAAAAACTTGCAATATATATTTAAACCATGGTTTAATTTAACTTAATTTAACTCAATATAATTTACTTTAGCCATAATTAATTTAGCCATTGTTAGTTTTAGTTCAACCATAAATATTTTAGCCTAACTTAATTTAGCCATAATTGGTTTGGCCTAATTTAATTTAGCCATATTTATTTCATATTAATTGAATTTAACTTAATTTTTTAAACCATAAATAATTTATTCATATTAAGTTTGGCCTAACTTAATTTAACCATATTTATTCTAGCCTAATTTATTTTAGCCATACTTAATATAGTTTAATTTATTTTAACCATAAATAATTTAGCATAATTTAATTTAACCTTAATTATTTTGATCTAACTTAATTTAGCATAATTTAATTTAGCCATAATTAATTTAGCCTAATCAATTGAGCCATGGTTAGTTTTAGCCTGATTTAATTTAGCCATCATTAGTTTAGCTTAATTTAAATTAGCCATGGTTATTTTAGTTTAGGTTAATTTAGGTTAGCCTAAGTTAATATGGGGTTAACCTTAATACTAGAGGCACATAATATTTATACATAACCTATGTACATATATTAAGTATAATAATTTAAGTATGTATAAGTTTAAGCCATCATTTTTATGACACATGTCCATGTTATACACATTTAGTTGCATGTTAGTTGCACACACAATTGTATGGCTGCAAAAATATACAATACCAAATTTATGGTTGCAAACATGATTGAGATAGTTGCAAACGACAACTAGTTGCATGCCAGTTGCATAATGATTGGTCGTAAACGACAAGATTTTTAGTAATGATACTCTTTAATGTCACATTGGCCCAATTTGTTTCAATAATAGTCTAGAGTTTTTGTTTTCAACAAAACCATTATAACTAGATATCCTTGTCCTTTGAGCCTCCTAAATAGCCCAATATGTCTAGTTATTTCCAGCCTTCAATTGCTACACCCATGCTTCATCAATATTGTTGAAGTCGTCAAATTGAAAACAAGACATTAAGATGTCAAGTTTAGGAAACAAATCAAAGATATGAAAACCCAAACTACATGGCATGCCCCCACTCTCCATATCTATAACAATCCTACCACTTTCACTGATATGACCTTTAGGTGGACCATTATTAATAAAATGATCAAAGCATAGTTTGTCTTGGTGGTGTACATGTTATTTGAAGACGTTATTTGTACATTATTCAACTTGCAATGCTTGATCGCACTGAACGTTTAACATTCAAAGCTCAAAAACTATGTCTAAACTTTTCTCCAAGTGTGCACAAACTTTGAATGACACAAAGTGCATTATCACAAAAGAAAACCAACTTAATCCTTTGATAGTTCAAACTAACCCAACAACCAAGGACAACTCAAGTTAGGAAACCTTGATTCCAAAGACATTGAAGCCTTCCCATTGTACTGAATCTCAGATAACCCATTTTTTATTGTATCTTAACAACAATATACCACATAATTATTAAGGTTTAGTCAAGTACTCCAATGCCATCACCAAACCCATGGGCATTCATAAGCACTCCAAGTTAAACACCTAGAGTTTAACATACTTTGGATCTCTATTCAATATAAATAGCAAATTTCACAACAACATATTCATGAATATAAGAACTGCATACAAGTTGTTTAACAATTCCATTCACCATCAAGCCTTTCAAGATCCACAGACGTTGTATTCAAATTTACATATGTTAGATTTTAATGGCATTAATCCATTGCACCAATCCTACTGGTGTCAAGGACAACTAAAGGATTTGAATGTAATTAGAGTGGATATTGAAAAAAAATCAACTGATGCAAAAAACATCCATGTGGCAATTGTAATGTTGTTGGTGTGTGTTGGTAGATGTTGGAATTATAGTAGGTGCTACAAATTTGGGTTTAAGATCATTCACTTCCCACGCACCAAGGATCCACATTTCACATGTGTTTATGAATTGCCACAACAACTCCAATTGCTTTTGTCATCTAAAATATTATGAAACAATGCACAAATGTATTAGCCCCTTGTTTGATATTCTACCCGTCCAACACTCAAAGTAATCAAAAACTTCCACAACAACCCAAGCCTAGGATAAAACACATTAACAAGATTATTCCCAGTCCCATAATTGTTTTTTTTTGACACATAGACAAAGAAACAAACATGTTGTTGCTCCTATTTGGGAATGTGATTACAAGCAACTAAATGTGGGTGGTTTCTTTTGGCTCAAGGGAACATATACAATAACACACATTTGTTGGATTTTGTGGGTGGTGAGGAGATCTCATCCACAATGATTTTACTTGTTGGATAACCACATGCTTAAAAAAAAGGCCACCAACTCTTGGGTCGTTATAAAAGGGGTGACAATGGATGTGAAAAAATTGCATTACTGTAAATCATGGTTTTTAAAAAGGTTCAAATTGACTAACTTGTCATTTTTTATGAATGGACATGTGCATTTGATTAAAGGCCAAGGGTTTGAATGACACATGTATTTATTGATTAATCAACTTGACTATAATGGTTTGTTTTATTAGATACACATAGTCAAAGTTGTACAACCTTAGTCAAAATGACTAATGGTTTTTAATCAAGTTGAACATTTAGTCAAGACAGTTAATGATCTTTAGTAAAATACGACATGATCTACTATTTTAAATATGTTTTTCCTACTTATTCATCCACTTATTTATTTAGTTACTTACCTACCTACCTACCTATTTATTTTATACTTTCTCACTTACTTACTTACTTACTTACATACCTACCTACCTACCTACCTAAACAACAATTTATTTATTTAATTTTAGCCATTATGTGTAACGATTAAGTTTAACCACTAGATTTAGCAATTATGTTTAGCCATTAGATTTAACCATTATTTTAAATCATTAAGTTTAGCCATTAGGTTTAACCATTATGTTTAGCAATTTTTTTAAATCATTAAATTTAGCCATTATATTAAGTCATTAAATGTAACCACTAAGGGTTTAGTCATTATTTTAAATCACTGTTTTAAGTCATTAGCCATTAAATTTTTCCATTATTTTAAATCACTAAGTTTAGCCATTATTTTAAATCATTAAGTTTAGCCATTAGGTTGAATCACTATTTTAAGTCATTAAATTTAGCCACTAATTTTTTCCATTATTTTAAGTCACTAAGTTTAGCCATCATTTTAAATCACTAAGTTTAGCCATTATTTTAAATCACTAAGTTTAACCATTATTTTAAGTCACTAAGTTTAACCATTATTTTAAGTCATTAAATTTAGCCATTAGGTTTAACCATTGTTTTAAGTCATTAAGTTTAACCATTACTTTAAATTACTATGTTTAACCATTATTTTAAATCATTAGGTTTAACCATTATGTTTATCAATTATTTTAAGTCATCAAATTTAACCATTATTTTTAATCATTAGGTTTAGCCATCATGTTTAGCTATTAACTTTAAGTCATTGGGTTTAGTCATTATGTTTAACCATTATTTTAAGTCATCAAATTTAGCCATTATTTTAAGTAATTAAGTTTAGACATTAGGTTTAGCCATTATGTTTGGCCATTACTTTAAGTCACTAGGTTTAGCCATTATGTTTAACCATTACTTTAAGCCATTAGGTTTAGCCATTGCTTAAATCATTATGTTTAGCCATTTAACTTTAAGTCACTAGGTTTAGCCATTAGGTTTAGCCATTATGTTTAACCATTAATTTGAAGTCACTAAATTTAGCCATTATGTTTAGCCATTACCTTAAATCATTAGGTTTAGCCATTTTTTTTAGCCATTATGTTTAGTCATTACCTTAAATCATTAGGTTTAGCCATTATGTTTAACCATTAACTTTAAGTCACTAGGTTTAGCCATTATGTTTGGCCATTATTTTAAGTCATTAAGTTTAGGCACTAAATTTAACCATTACATTAAGTCACTAGGTTTAGCTATTATGATTGGCCATTACATTAAATCATTAGTCACTAAATTTAACCATTATGTTTAGCTATTATTTTAAATCACTAACTTTAGCCATTAGGTTTAATCATTATTTTCAATCATTAAATTTAGCCATTAGGTTTAACCATTATTTTAAATCATTAAGTTTAGCAATTATTTTAAGTCATTAGGTTTAAATATTAGGTTTAGCCACTAATTATCAACTAGGTTTTTCCATTATGTTTAATGACGTGAAAATAAACATATCAAATAAAAAACTTTATAAAAGTTGGACACTTATGATGGTGTAGTCCATTGGTAAGGACTTAGTTTATCATTGTGAAGGTTTGAGGATCAATTCCTTATACTTACGACCTACGTGCATGTTTAAAGGGTTAAAGTAGGTAGGTTAGATTAAGGTAGCTTGAAGAAGTTAGGTTAGGTTAGGTTAAGTTGATTAGGTTAGGTTAGGCTAACACCTACACATCTAATTTTGTTTTGACCTACCTAGACCTATATACTACCTACCTACCTATTAATTTTGTAAATAATAAATTAAAAAATGATTTTAATTTAGATATAAAATTTACCCAATCAAATGGTCCACTATCTACCAGTCAAATAGTTAATCAATTTCAGTCACTTTGCTAGTCAAAATGACAAGGTATAGTTAGTAAAAAAAGGCCATTCGTCAAAATAGACATTGTTGAAATCGACTTGTCCATAATGGCACCTTGGTCAAGTCGACTAGTGTCATTTTTGGGTCCTTTTTTACCAATTTCCCTAGTAAAAAAGACCATGATTTGTAGCAATGTTGTGAACTAGTAAAAAATAGCTAGCACCTTAGTATCCATTGTGTTGGAACTTGTGGCATGAATTGTTTTTGTTGATGTTGTTGCATTTGAGAAAGTTCACTGAAAATAGTCCACCTTGTAGGTGAAGGAGGTTGTAGATCAAGGTAATTATGAAGATCTTGGCATCTTGAATGCAAAAGTTGTTCAAGGTTTCAACCAACAAATGAAGTTCAACGTTGTTATTGTAATGGTGAAACAAATGGCAAATCTAGATATTTTGAAAGGCAATCTTAGCAAACTAGGATGTAGACACGTGAACTATAGAAGGCACTATAGCTCCAACAACCCAAACATAAGCCTAATCCAAGCATCTATGGGCCAAGCACCCAAGTTAAATGCATCAATATGTAGATGCAATATTCATTAACCTAAATCTTTTCTCTACTATTACAAGTTTTCAATGAAACCTATTATCATACCTACCCTAAGAGTAAACACCATTATCAAATCATGAAGTAATTGCAACAAGGGCTTGCAATTGTTCTCTTAGTTTGTTTATACTTATGAATAAATCCAAGAGTGTAACATCTCCCCACCCAAATCCAATACAAGGCATGGATCCTTGTCTTCTAGAGTTTGCACAAGCTCTCCAATTGTCCATCTAAAAGTTGTTGCCTATGATTTACAATTGATGTTCCCACCATCTTCAAGGATGTTAGCTCCTCAAAATTAGATTATGGAAAAAGTTCCAAGGTTATGAGAGGTTCAATATGCTAAAGATTCAAAAAACATAGAAGCTAGGTGAGTTATGGATAGGCAACAACTCCTTATTGTCTACTGCATCATTCAAAACTAGAGTCTCACTCAACAAAATACTACAAAACACATAAGTTAATGTTGGTACTGACTTCATATTAGGGATATATTCTTTTCAACTGGGAAGGTCTTGGTTGATGTGCATGCAGGAGGTGTTAAGAGGCATGATATTGCTCTGCAAGGCTGCTGTGGAGGTGAGATTGCTCTTTCTGGCATTTGATAGCTCGGGTGGGGTTGGTCTGAGTGTTGTGCCTGACTTGTATGAAAAACCTGGATGTTATTGATCCTCTCTGAACTACAGGTGCCTTGGCATATACCATGTGGGGGTGTCTGCTATGGAGATGGCAATTTGGTCTTCATTGCCAATGATTGGCACAGAGCTTTGCTGCCAGTATATTTGTAGGCATACTATAGAGACAAGGGCTTGATGGGATATACTCGTTCTGTCCTTGTCATCCATAACATGGCTCATCAGGTTTGTTCTTGAATCCCATGCCTATCAGGATTAACTAGTTACATATGTCAAACCTTTGTTGAGTACTTGATGTGTCATTCTGCATAACTTATGTAGCTTCCAAAACATCAAGTTAGTGAGTTTTACAGAGTACATTCAAAAAACAACAGGTTGGAGTTTGCTAAAGGAAGTGAAATGCATGTTGTACTTTACAGAAAGCACATAGGTGGTGTAGAAATCAACTTTCAAATGTGTTGGAGAGATGTGCTAGTACCTGAAACTGTTGCCAAGATACATAGATACATCATGAATTGTGACAAATTATACAACCTCATTTTGATCTAGGTGGCATTTGTAGGGTCGTGGACCAATGTCAGACTATGCAAAGCTTGGGTTACTAGAACATTACGTAGATAAATTCCATTTATTTGATCCCATTGGAGGAGAACACATGGATGTTTTCATGGCAGGTTTGATCACAGCTCATTGGATTGTGACTGTTAGCCATAGGTATGCACGAGAGTGTCAAATGCAAGGAGGGTGGGGATTCGATGTGTCATGCGGGATCATAACTGGAAGCTGAGGGGAGTTGTGAATGGAATTGATGACATTGAGTGGAATCCCAAGTTGGATCCTTGCCTTCAGAGTGATGGTTACAGCAACTACTCCCTTCAAACTTTAGCTACTGGCAAACCTGCATGCAAGGCTGCACTTCAGCAGGAACTAGGTTTGCCTGTGGGCAGTGAGGTACCATTGCGTGGATTCATTGGGCATCTTGATAATCAGAAGGGTGTAGATTGGATTGCAGGGGCAATGCCATGGATGATGAACCAAGATTTATAGCTGGTGATGTTAGGTACAAGCTGCAAAGACCTTGAAGAAACGTTGTGTCACTTTGAACACCACTATCATGAGAAAGTGCATGGATGGGTGCGATTTTCTATAAAGACAGCTCATTAGATTATTGCAGGTGTAGGTGTCCTAATGATGCCATCTCGTTTTGAGCCATGTGGTCTCAATCAGCTGTATGCGATGTGCTATGGGATTGTTCCAATAATACATTTAGTGGTGGCTGCAAGATACAGTGAAGCCTTTTGATCCATTTACAGATTCTGGAATAGGATGGACTTTTGGCAGGCCTGCAGTAAGTGATTTAACTATTGCTCTTGGAAATGAAATTTGGACATATCGAAACTTCAAGAAAAGTTGGACTGGCATAGAGCAGCATGGAATGTCGCAGGATCTGAGCTGGGATAATGCAACTCAGTAGTATGAAGAAGTGCTATTGGCTGCCAAGTACACATGGTAATAGATAAAACTCATGTTTGCTTAGGCCTACTGGAAGGATAATGTGATACAAACTATCAGGAGCTTGACAAAGGTGTGAGAAAACTTGAAGTACATGAATAGGACTTGCACTTGCCAACAGCGAGACAGTGGAATATCAGGATTAAGTTGGAGGATCAATCATTGGGTTCTCACCCTGAGCAATTGGTCACTGAACCTCTTTTTGCCTTGCATGCAACTGTGGAGAGGGCAGGACCTAGATGTGAATGAAGAGAAACTGCTTTGGTCTACAATGTTTTCATGCTATTTCTGCCCACTTTAAAGCATGTCAGGGGTATATAAGTTAGAAGCAGATTTGTACCCTTTCCAGTCTTTCATCTTGCTATCATTTGGTGTGAAGAACCACCTGACACAAGTAACAAGTATTTTTGTCCTCTCTAGACAGGTCAGATTTTGATATGCTTGGATAACAGCACACTACTTGAGCAACACCAGACTTTCGGCATTTAGTGATGGAGGAGATAGTTTACTGGTAGGTTCAGTGTGTGAAGGAAACCACCATAATGTTTTCTGTGAGAATCCATTCAAATATATATAGAATAACTTGCCAGCCCCTGTGACCACAGTTCACAATATTTCAGGAAGCCTTTGGATGGGTTGAAATCCTTTCACAAGCTCAAACCATACCAATAGTTTTGCAAATCCTAGAATAGAAGGGTACATAATAGTTCCATTGCTTGAGCACATATAAACTGACTGTCATAAACAGTTAGCTTTATCCACAATTAGTCACTTGGCTTCCTTGATGGCTAAAGTGGATATAGGGATTGAACAATCAGAGGGTTTGCAATTGTAGTATAGGTTTTCACGGGTGCTTGCACATGTGACTCTATAGGTGTAAGCAGTTTTACCAATGGTTATCGGGTGTTGCAAATGAAGGAATGCTCACTGGAGTTGTGAGCTGTTGACTGATTTTGGGGTTGGAATTCGGTTGCCTTAGGCATTGCAACCAACTGGGTGGCAACATGGCTTGTGAGTGTGAGAAATTTTTACCACATTGTGCCAATTAAATTGTTTATGTGTCATTTCAATTGCATGCTGCTTCCATGTCTTTGATAGTTTTTTCCAATTTGGCTTTGCAAATATTCCACATCGTTGGTCCCATAAGGTTTACAAAGTTGTTAAATTGTTAATAATGTTTTCAACGCTGCCCGATGGTCATCAATTTGACTTCCCAATTCAATTGATTGGAATATTGAGTTGAGCCAAATTGGCCCACTTGAGGTGAGATTTGACAACAATTGCACTATTTGACAAATATGTATGTAATCAGTCACTCAGAAAGACTATGGCCTTCACCTTGAACTGCTTAGGGTCAACTGCTCTTTCCAATGCATGATGCAAGGCTCACACAATTAACCTCAGTGGTTACTTACCTACCTACCACTTACATTCCCTACTCTTTAACTATGATACTTACCAATATACATAAGTAGGGGAAGGCGGAAGCAGGAGGGTTTTATAGGTTTTGTATTCTCTTCCTATAATGAACAATAGTGATTAGCTATGTACTAATGTACCAACCATCCACATCCATCTAGCTTCCTATTAGCTAGCCATCAAGTGCCTTATCTACTTACCTAGGATAGTTACCCTCTTACATAGGTAGTAACCTAGGTAAGTGAAGGGGGAAGTAGGAGGGTTTGTAGCATTGTGGTGAACAAATGATGTGGCCAATAAGCACCAGGGCAACATCCATTGCAAACCATTATGATTTTGTTGTGAATGAACCAAAACATAGTTACCAAATTTCTCCCTTGGCAACTTATTGTGTGGACCATCCTCCCTCCACCTCACACTACCTAACTACCAACCTACCTTCTTGTCAAATTTAGTGAAAATTAATTTTTAAAACCAAAATGAAAATGATTCTCAAAGATTTCATGAGAATTTTGATGAATTGTATAAAAATATGTAATCCATGTAGACGAATATTTTAAAAGTTTCAAATTGAAGTAATGAAAATGTGAAATTTGATCCATGTTGCCTAATTGCATTTTATAAAAAAGAATTTCAATCATCTAGCAAGTTCACAATACAACAATACAAGTTGTTTCACCTCATGCCTTGCACATGCATAGAGCATCACTATTCTACTTTCTCACATTTCATAGGAGGAAAAAGAAATATCTATAACTAAAAACAATGGAGACAAAATTAAATCTAGTTCAAATATAGGTTATAACTCCACTTTTGAATAATCTCAAGATATGTTGTGGAATAACTATAATGATTATATAGATATGGAGAACAAACCTAAATTAAAAAAATAAAAGTTGAAATATTTGAGAACATTTTGTGCAACGCTCTAAGTTCAAGTGCTAAAATGATTTCATAAGCTAAAGTTAATTTGTGCATCAAAACTTACCGTCTCAAATAGTATGTAAATGGGTAAGGATCATAGGTAAGTAAGTAAAAAATGTAAGTGATTAAAGATCATAAGCAAGGAGGTAAATAATGTAAATGGTTACTAGGTAAGTAAGGCACTTGGTGGTTACTAAGTAGGTACTAGATATACATGTGGGTGTTTTGTACAAAGCTAACCAATCACTATGGTTAGCTATGAAACATGAATAAACAAAAAAATGTTTCCTGAAAATATGTGTCAATGTTACCACTCAAAATAAAACAAGTGAAAAAATGTGTTCAATGACCAAAAGCCAAGGAAGAATAAATCTATAGTTAATTGGGAAGTTGAAGAAAAGTTGAAAAGGTCTATGGTGGAAATCACACAACAAATGTAAGTAGTTGGTCTACCACTAGATTTACCTACTCTTTCAATAGGAAAATGGACCACCAATTGGGCAAGGATGCCAAACTTAGCAAAACCAACAAAACTTCAGTAAGTACCTTCTATCTCTCCAAGTAAAATCATTTATGTGGAGGAGATTTTTCAAGATATAAATAAGCAAATGCTAGAAATTAGTTATACCTTGAATACTGGACAATTTCTGAAAGTAAAGGTTAATAAACTACATATTAATACCAAGCCAATGAATGAGAAAACAATCGCACTTGTAGTACTTGACATTAGCACAACAATAGTTGTTATAGATAATCACATAATTGTGATCCATGTATAAATAGGCAAAAGAACAATTGATGATGTACTCTTAGATGGGGGATATGGATAAATACTATCACAAAACAATTGAAAGTCGGATTAAGGTTACTTAAACCAACACTAAAATTTGAAGTGAATTTTAGAATGTTGTTTGTGTCTTGTTGCTAAATTTTTTGTTTCTATAGATAGATAGTGAACTTCAATTTCATTTTTTTCATTTTTTTCCAAATCTTGATCATAACTTTTTTGTTCAAGAAGTAGATTTAAATAGAGTAGTTAATTCTGAGGATTTTATTCTAATGTTAAAGTTTGTTCAAATTAGAATTAGGATGTGGAGACATGGAAAATATAATTAAAATTAGAAATTTGAAGAGATAATTAGATTAGGTTGTATTACATGAACAAGTGGAAAATGGCACTGCCATTAATAATTATTGAGTGTGAATAAGGTAGACTAAAGATTTTAACACCTAGAAGAGTTTCTTAGATAGAACAAAGACATTTGTGGATAGAAGAGAAACATGCAAGCCAAAAAACACCTTAGGCAACACCGATTATGTTGCAACCTTAACATTGGGTTTTTGACTAAGTGTGAAGTGCAAGGGCCCATGAGGCCAATAGTGTGTTTAGGTGTGAAACACACTCTCACAAATGGGGGAGAGTACAAGGGATGAAGCCCAATGACTCCCAAGTGCATTCCCACTTCAGGAATTACACATGTGTGGGAATTGCAAATGTTCAAAGCCTTGGTTGGAAAGGCGAAACAACACCAAATTAGTCCCCCACAACACCATTGGAAAGGTCTTGAAATGTAGATGCATAAAATGATCTTGTATTGTTCATTTAAACTTGATTTGCATGACTTATGATCAAAAGAAGGGGCAGGAATCAAATTTGGAAATTGACTCCTGACCACAAATCCCTTGAAAGAAAGGGTCAAATGAAGTCCAATTGAGGCGTGCTATACACGATTGGAAAGATATTTCTGAAAATTATAAAATATTGCAGTTACATTCTCAATATAAACTTGATTTGAAAAATATATAAGCGTCCAAAGTTTTGGGATAGGAAGAATCCCAATTTTGGGATTCCCAAGTGGGAGTCTTGGGGAAAAGTGACATTTCGATGTAATCCCTATGGAGAAGCACAAAATATACTTTAGGGAGGGGAGTGGTGCCTCCTCCTAAAGGTTACGGGCCATATAAGGCTTGTGGCTGAGGTTGTCTTTACTAAGTCCATCGAACCACTTTCATTCAAGTTGCATTAACGAACCTATTTTTTTAATTATGCATGTTGACCTCATCTTAAACTCTCACTTGTGAGTTCATCCTAATTTCAACTTGAAGTTCAAACATGCTTTCCTACCCTCAAAGTGTTGCAAGTTAAAGAGCATGCCTCAACTCTTTTCTACTTTTGTTGTTTTGCTTTTAGACCCACCTTTGGGCCTCTTAAGGAGTTTAGGGGCATGCCAAATTATTTTTCATGAAGTGCAAATTAGTGAAACACAAAGGCGCACCAACAATTTGCAACAAGACTTTAAGATAATATAACATAAGATTGAAAATGTAGATTCACAGGTTGACTTTACATGAAAGAGTTGGGAATCTGAACCTTGATAGAGAGTTATGCTATAATCAATAGACTCTGATGCTATGATTCAATAAAAACAACAAAAATTCAACAAGTCAAAAAGGGAGGAAGTGATATTAAGGTACATATATGTTTTGCCTCCTTATTATTGAGAAGGTTAGGAGAATGATGAGTTTGAACAAAGAGCTCAAATTTTTGAACCCCCAATTCATTAGGTTGTTGAACAATAAGTTGTAACTCAGGGTATCAGAATATCTAGAGGAGTTGAATCGGTACTTATAAGTAGACAAGAAATTGTAATGTTACCAAAAGTAGAACCAATAATAGCAAAAGGTGTTCATGTGGTTGTAAAAGTCAGGTACAATGAACTCATTGTTAATGAGAAAAATGGAAGCATTATTAGTGGAGTTCCAAGGGATTAAAATAAAGGAATTCATAATGTAAACAAAATTCCAAGACTAATTTCTCCACATTGCACATACTGCCATCAAATTGGACATCAGATTAATGAATGTCCATTTTTTTTAAAAAATGTGAGGCAAGGATTTGTTGAAAATTTCCAAAATCTAAATCTGAAACTTGCAAGAGTAAGAAATCATGGACATATTGAGCCAGAGGATCTGAACCATGAGAGGCCAAGAATTCCAAATAAACTCAAAGAACATATCTGGAAAAATAACAAAGTAAAAATGAAAGTTCAAGTTGTGGCAGATGTAGTACCTATTTTTATAACTTTTGTGCAAAGTCTATTACATCAAGACAATATTGGAATTACCTATGCAAGAACTTCAAATTTCAAAATGGAATTAATAACATCTATGCCATTATATTTTGAAGTAATGCCCCAATATATAATTATAGTTAATGAAGCTTCATTTGTATCAACACCAGTTAATATTGTTGTTGGTATCATATCCAAACCACAAACTCCAAGGGGAGCAAAAATATGTGAGTTTGCATGAAAATATGCATCGAGAAGTGAACAATTTTTTTGCTAATTAACCATCAGATCAAGGAGGAGGTGACTTAGATCCACCAAAACCTCTAGGACCTCCAAGATATTTTGGATTGCCAATGGTGCATCTAGGTAGGCCACCATTACCACCAAATAAACCTTATTGTCAACCATTTAACTATCTTGAGTATGTTAAGGATTATGGCCTAGATGTTCATGTTAAAGTATTTAAAGTTGCCATTAGAGCAAATAGTGAAACAAATGATGTTCAAATTGTTAATCTTTTCAATCTTACCTCATAGATATTGTGTCTAATTAGTGTAATAATTATCTTGGAGATTACCCAAATTGTATTTTTCCAAAATTACAACTAATTTTCTATAAAAATATATAGAAAAGTTTAGAATGATGAACAAGTTTAACTATAGTTA
>Ga0116230_10002898_pt1 | contig 16578 bp, 12 predicted proteins | sample S1TSphfallax_3_FD_88678 | JGI IMG/M metagenome (GOLD analysis project Ga0116230, IMG submission 88678) | Host-associated microbial communities from peat moss isolated from Minnesota, USA - S1T2_Fd - Sphagnum fallax MG | ecosystem: Host-associated > Plants > Peat moss > Unclassified | place...
ATCCCACGTTTCATCCCTCTCCACCGGCTCGTGTGGAAAGAGGCTGGGGCCAGCCCCGAAGATTGAGTGGTTTCACGGTTCCTGGTTCATGGTTCACCGTTGACCGTTCCTGGTCCCCGACCCAGGTTCCGATCGGACCTGGCCCGGTCAGGTCAGGTCAGGTCAGGTCAGGTCAGGTCAGGTCAGGTCAGGTCAGGTCAGGTCGAGCAGGGCCGCAGCCGAGGCAATGTGGTCCAGGTGTTGCTCGATAGAAGTGAAACCATGACGCATCGTCGCCAAGGTCACATGCGTGCCGCCAGCGTTGCTCCACATCTCGACCAGCTGGGCGAGCCCGCCGGGGCCACCGGCGCCACCGGGGCCGCCAAGCCCGCCGGGCCCGCCGGGCACGCCGGGGCCCTCCCCAAGTGATACAACGAGGTCCGCTCCGAAATCCTCCTTGGACCTTCCATGCTTGGCAAGCTGAGTATGAATCTGTTGCAAGGTGCTGATTGCTGGCTCGATATCTCCGCTCGAGAAGATGAAACCGTCAGCAATCCGGGCCGCACGGTCGTAGGCAGCATTGCTTGATCCTCCGAGCCAAATCGGAACAGGGGCCGACGGTCGAGGAATGAGCGCAGCTCGGTCGACCCGATCGAAGCGGCCGGAGAAGTCGACGACCGGCTCGCTGAACAACTGACGCAGCAGCCCGATCTGCTCCTCCTCTCGAGCGCCCCGCGTGACAAAGTCCTGTCCGAGTGCGCCGTATTCGACATAGTTCCAGCCGACCCCGACCCCAAGACGCAACCGACCGCCCGACAGCAGGTCGACGTCGGCTGCCTGGCGTGCCACGAGCGCGGTCTGACGCTGGGGCAGGATAAGTATTCCCGTTGCAAAGCGCAGCCGCTCGGTTATCCCGGCCAGATACGCGAACATCACGAAGGGGTCGTGAAAGGGATCGTTCTCGTCGTACGGTCCGGCGAGCTCGGGCGTCCGCCCGTCACGCACCGCGCCAAGGACGTGGTCATAGGCGAGCAGGTGATCGAAACCGAGTTCCTCGACGCAGCGCCCAATCTGCCCGACCGCCGTCGGGTCACCGCCGAGCTCGTTCTGTGGGTACACGACACCTATCTGCATGGTCCCCTTCGCCTTCTGTCGACAGCCTGCAGCCACCCGATGACGAGTGCCAGTCCATCAATGGTACGGAGAGCCAAGTAGGAGGTACCCCACTCTCGCGACTTCTGACACGGTGATGGGTGATCTCGTCGACAGACCCGAATGCGAGGAACGGCGCACTGAAGGCCTCGTCGAGTATTCACCGCCGCACGTCGTCCATGGCCCCCGCGCAGAACCTTCTCGTCGCTTGTGACGGTGACTGCATGAGCAAGCGCTGCCCGGCGCTTCACTCCGACGAGGATTGGTATCCGCTCCCGTTTTCGCATAGAGCGTGGACCGACAGTAGCCACGCGGTCCACGCAAAAGTGCTCGCCAACCCACGCCACAGCGTCGCCGTTGAGTAGATAGCGTCGGATCTCGACCGGCCCCGCGTGCCGCGCCTCGGGTACCGAGGGAGTTCGAAGGCGACAGAATCACACTCAAAGCCGAACCTCATCGACTCGTTATCCCATGAGGATTCTGTGGCCGAGGTCGACCGGTTCCTCGAACGCAGACGAAGGAGACGCTATGCAGCGCTCGACGTGGTCAAAGCTCACGATCTCCCTGGCAGCAGGCGTCGTGCTCGCCATCGTCGGTGAGTGGTGTATGTCCATCCACGCGCAGATCATGCAGACCAGCGTCACCAGCGGCCAGTGGTGGGCGATAGCACTCGTGTGGGGATCTGCACCCACCTGGGGCTGGTTCATCGTGCGACCGACGCTTTTCTGGCTGAGCGAGCACGTTGCCGACGGACTCCTTCAGGAGCGGCGTTCGTCAACCTACGGGGCCAGGATGACCGCGGATTGGCGGCCACTCGAGCACTTCCATCGGTACTCTCGGACCCTCGACTGGGCACCGATCACCTACGGAATCGCTCGCTGTCTCACCACGGAGCTCCCCGATGGATTCAAGGTCCGAGCACACGCCGATGTACTCAGCGTCATCCACGACAGTGAGCAGCTCGACATCACGCTCGGCGTCGTGATGAGTCGCGATGCGAAGAGCGACGTGGCGTGTGTGTTGACCTCCGCAATCACCGCAATTCGCGACTTCGTCGAGGGCGCAGGCGCCGCTTCGTGGGAACCTGCCGCCACTGCGTCCACCGCTCGCGCGACGGTGACGTCCGACGACGTCTCACTTTGGTTCGAGCAGTACGGCCGACCGACAGCGCTACTCGGCACACATCTTCCCATCGGCTGGAAAGCCCCCGCCAAGCCAGCCCAGCCCCGAGTCGTCCGACTTTCCCACCGCCCCGACCTCCTCGTGGCACGTCGCGTGCACGGCGAGCGGTTGGAGGCCGCCGGAGTCCGTCCTGCGCAACACCGTGCCCCCGGCATCGTCGGCCATCCCAACGATCCAAGCTTCGACCACGCGCAAAGTCCTACCGTCATGCCAAGGGTCTATGGCAAGGGTCATGCGCTCTCTTGCTTGGACGACGGACCGAAGCACTCATCCGCAACGTCACGCGTCTCCTCCTGAGCCGACGTAGTCGGAGGACCGTCGCGTTTCCAGCTGCGGCCTTCAAGGTCCAAGGCGGGGGCGGGACTGTGGGGTTCTCGGCTGACTTCGGCGATACAGGTGCAATCTGTAGCGCGGCCAGCACCAGGTTGCAGATGGCCGATCGCCGAGCTCTCGTCCAAATCCTCAGGAGGAGGACTCGACTGACTTGGCGAACTCGACGGGTCGCCCGGCAGCTGCTGGTGGTTACGCAACCGGTTGTGGAAACCGCAGAGCATTCGCCCATTTTCCTGGGTGGTCTCGCCACCTTGCGCGTAGGGAACGATGTGGTCGCACTCACAACGCGCTGCAGGCACGTCACAGCCGGGAACGCTGCACTCGAGATCGCGTACTTCGATCGCGCGGCGGGTTGCACCGGAAAACAGTCGAGTCCGCACTCCGACATCTGCTCGGCGAGGTGTGGTGAACACGACCCGCTCAACGAGAGCGTTGTCCAGCCATGGCACGAGAGCGCCAGGAGCGACAACCGTCCGACTCGCGAGCTCAATTAACCGACCGGCGAACGTCGGATGGTCGACGACGACCGTGAACAACGGCGCAGGTCGGGCAGCATCGGCCGGTGTCGAGCGACTACGCGTAGCCATCTCGACGAGCGCATCAGCGCGGCGCTGTGCCGAACTACGCGACAACTCGGCAGCCTTCGGCTCACGGCCGAGCTCAGCTTTCGCACGTGTCCAATCTGCCGCGAACAGCTCTCGCTCAAGGCGACCGAGCTCTGTGGCGACGATCTCACCCGATATCGGATCGAGGGTGATCTGGCCGATATAGCTACCCGAGAACCCGGGGGCGAGATGAACGTCACGACGCTCCCGATCGTGGGCTGCTTTGTCGTCGGCGCCGTCAGGGTCGGCCACCTGATCCAGGTACGCCAGCATCCGGATGAAAGCCGAAAAGCTGAGATGGCGAGCCTGCTCGACGATCAGCTCCTCCGCCTGGGTGATCGCCTCGGCTGTCGAGGTTCGCTCGATCCGGGCAATCGCATCGAGGTGGTCGGCACTGAGCATGCCGGCATGAAACGCCCTCCCGACAACCTCGTGCTCCGCGCACAGCTTGGAGCGACGAAGTTCGCGTGATGCACTCGTCGGCGAAATCGCGCAACGCTGCGAGATGAAATTCGCCGTCGAACGTGCACCATTCGTCTGACAGGCACCCGACCGCTCAAGTGCGCCGGACGCGCGGCTCACGACATGCTGCAGGCGGGCGAGATTGCGATGGAGCGAGACGACCATTTCCTCGGTGCCAAGCTCGATGTCGGACATCGCGCCGTAGCGTGCGAGCGCCTCGTCGAGAAGTTCCTCCGCAGTCATACGGCCATTGGATCACGAGGGTGTATGTACCGGACGACCTACCGGCAACACTGGCCGACTGGCGCACCACGGGTGAGCAGTGGGCAAAAGGTAGCCCAGCCACTCCACCATTAGTAGGGTGTATCCGTGACCTATCGCCGTAGGGTCGTCGACGACGAGCTCGACGAAATGCTCACGGCCAGATCGTCGGTGTTGATCGAGGGTGCCCGGGGCGTGGGGGCAACGGCAACAGCGTCGGCACGTGCGAGCGTGACCTTCGACCTCTCGGATTCGGCACAGTCCGAAGTGCTGGCTGCCGACCCCACCCAAATTGACGCGATAGCTGGCACAGTGCTTCTCGACGCAGCACCGTCCACCCACCCGGCCAGGACGCACGCTCTGGCTCGCCACCCCGCCAACCCCGCCAACCCCGCCAACCGAAGTCAATGCATCGTGACATCGCAGGTCACCCGGCTTGCTCTCGACGACCCGTTTGAGGCCCACACAGGCCGCATTCGGATGCGGCCGCTGAGTTTGTCCGAGCGCGATCTCGCGACGCCGACCGTCAGCCTCGGTGCCCTCCTGGGTGGCGGTAGACCACCGGTTTCTGGCACACGGGACCTCGGACTGACCACGTACGTGGACGAGATCCTGGCATCGGGTTTCCCGGCACTGCGGCCGCTCCCAACACGACTACGCGCCGCTCAGCTCGACCGCTATCTCGATAGCGCCATCGAGCAAGATCTGCCCGCTCTCGGCCTCCGGGTACGCCGGCCGCTGATACTTCGCAGCTGGCTTCGCGCGTATGCCGCAGCGACAAGCACGACAACCACGCAGCGGGCCATCGCCGATGCAGCGGCTCCCCGGGATGCTCGGGCTCCCCGGGATGCCCGGGGCAACGGCCCGGTCGCCGGTGACGGAGGCAGGCCCGCCAAGACGACCGCGATCGTCTATCGCGAGCTACTCGCAGAGCTCGGAATTCTCGATCCCGTTCCGGGGATGCGCGACGGCGTTGGTCCGCTCGGTCGCCTGACCTCGGCGCCCAAGCACCACCTCGTCGATGTCGCACTGGCGGCGCGCCTTGTCGGCGCGGACGCCGAGGACCTGCTGCGCGGCCGGTCGATCACCCCGGAGCTACCCCGTGCTGGCAGCCTCCTCGGCGCATTCTTCGAATCCCTCGTGACCTCGAGCATCCGCGTCTATGCCCAGCCCCACCGGCTCGACGTCCGGCATCTGCGCACCAAGGACGGTCGCCACGCCGTGGACCTCGTGCTCGTGCGGGATGACGGAAAGGTGCTGGCCTGCGAGATCATCCTCGGCCGTGAGCCCGCCGAGGCCGACCTACGAGAGCTGCACTGGCTAAGCGGCGTGCTCGGGCACCGGCTCGTCGACTCGATCGTGGTGACAAGCGGTCCAGCTGCTTATCGGCGTGACGATGGCATTGCTGTCGTGCCCGCTACGCTTCTCGGGCCGTAAGCCCCGCTGTCGAGGCGCTGACGTCCACGGCCAATCCGCAGTCAGCGTGCAAACGTCACCGAAACGGTCATACGACGAGTGATCCCACCCACGACCGCGGCGGTGAGCACTGCCCGGTAGCTCCGGTGAGTTGCATGCGGAGCCACGAACGCGTCGACAACTCGTGTTGCGAACCGGACGTCGATGGTCTCGCTGCGCCCGCTGGCAAGGGAGTAGCCGGTCGAGCCGAGCACCAGCGTATCGATCACCTTTTTCTCGCTGTGCGTGGCGCGCAACGTGAGGCGCACCGTGACGCGCAGCGTGATCCGGCCGATACAGCGTCGCTCGGCGCAGTGGATGAGCACAGGAAGCGCGCGTGCGTCAGAACGCGCGCTGAGGACCTTGGTCGTGACCGATGGAACCAGGCGAATGGTCGTTGACCCAGTCGCTGACCCAGCCGACTGGACCGGGGTTGCTGACCCAGCCGACGGGACCGGGGTCGTTGACCCAGTCGACTGGACCGGGGTCGCCGAGACCGGGTTAGCGGTAGAGGCTGCGGGTGGAGCCGGCGGCGGAACAACGACGATCTCGATGCTCTGGCTCGCGGTACCGCTCGCGTTCGTCGCAACGAGGTTGATCGGGAACGATCCGCTCTCAGTAGGAGTTCCGATGATTGATTCCGTCGTTACCCCGGCGCCACCGCCCGAGACAAGCGATAGCCCTGTCGGAAGGGTTCCTGACTCCGACACCGCTGGGGCGGGCAGGCCGCCAACAGACAGCTGCACCGACCCGGCAACTCCTTCGGTGAACTCAGCCTCGTTGCCGGAGACGAGTTGGGAACTCGAGCTGAGCGTGAGGTTCGGCGCAGCAGGGTAGCTGAAGCTCTCCGTCGTGGTGGCTGCCCCCATGGGGTTCGACACCGTCACCGTCACCGTGCCCGAGCCTTGGGGAACCGTGACCGTGAGCGACGTCGCGGTGCTCGCCGACGCATCGCTGGACGTCTCCGTTGCGGCTCCGAAGCTGCCAAACGTCACCGTCGCGTCCCCGAGATTGCTCCCACTCACGGTGAAGGTGGATCCCGGAGCCTCGCCTGTCGACGAGAAACCGGTGCCGGTACCAGGTCCCGAGGCGGCGACGGTTGGGCAGAGCATCGCATTCGCCACGGGAACACCGAGACCACTCGCGAGGTCGAAGCCCGAACCGGCCGCATAGTCGGCGCCGTCAGTGGCATTGGTGAAGTCGTTGTTCCCACTGGTGACATCGGTAATCGGCGCACTTGTCGGGTACTGCGACGCATAGGTGTAGAGCCGTGGAGCCAGGTCTCCGATCGCCGTGCCGCACGACGGAGCGACATCAGCGACGATTCCCGCGAGCATCGGTGCTGCGAAGCTCGTGCCGCCCCATCCACTCGACCACAAACCACCGGTGAAGATCACCATGTCGGTTTCGGCATGCGCAGAGATGTCCGGAACCGCTCGCCCGGAGAGCCCGGCCAGTGCCGCTTCGCCGGAATCGGCCTGCCACGACGGTTCGCCGAAGACGCCCGACACGCCTCCACCACTCGCCCCGCCTGGGCACGAGCTCGTCGTGGGACAACCTTGGGTGCAGATGTCTCCGCCGGTGATGCCGCAGTCGTTCCAGACGGCATCAGGGCTCGTCACCGAATTGGTCAATCCGTTCCAGGACGTACCACCAACCGCTGTCACATGGGGATCCGAAGCGGGATAGTCGACGGCGAGCGTCGAAGGTGCTGCTGGCGAATTGTCTCCGAGACAGTCCTCCGAGCCGCTGTCGCCACTGGCTACAAAGACGGACTGTCCTTGCGAAGCGGCCGTTGCCAGGAGCTGATCCAGCGAGCTGAGGAGCGTGCCGCTGTCGGTCTCGCAGTCGCCCCAGCTGATCGAGATGACCGCCGCCTTGTCCTGAGTCACGATCTCGTCGAGCGCCTCGTAAAACCCATCGTTGGTGTTCGGCGCTTCGTAGGAGATCACGTGTGCATCTGGTGCTTGGGTCTGTACCTGCTCGATGTCGAGATCGGCTTCTGCGACTCCGTCTGCTCCGCCCGAACCCCCGGTCCGCATCGCACCCCCCTCGACCTTGGTGACCGAGTAATTCGCAGTATTTAGGCCAAAACATGCGTCGTATTGGTCGATGTCATAGGACGAGCTCGGCGCGAACTCCACCACCGCGACCGTCTCTCCTGCTCCTTCATAGCCCTCGCTCTGCAACGTCGAGATGCCGTACGCGCCTCCGACCTGAGGGAGGGTGTAGCCGTTGCCATCGGCAGCGTCGAGTGCGTTGGTACAGCCAGAGGCCAGTGTCCCAGAGCCTGCGCCACCCACGTAGCTGGTCGAGCCCCCACTTGAAGTGCCGGTCGCTGTTCCGGTCGCTGTTCCAGTCGCTGTTCCACTCGCCGTGCCGGTCGCCCGTGACTCAATCCTCGATTGCGTGCTGCGGGCTGATCTTCCGGGCTGTCCGTGAGCGCGACCGGGATCGACTCGGACATCATCAGGCGTGGCAACGGGTACATCGTCGAGACCGATGATGCCCGTGAGGCTCGCTGCCAGATCAGACGGCACCCAGGGCTGAGACGAAGCAAACACGTCCAGACCAGCGCGGTGATACCGCCCCCACGACACGTGCAGCAATTGCGAAATCGAAGCGGTGGAGGCGTCGATCCGCAGTGTGGTGGGGCCAACGGCATCGGCTTCGAGGTGCGCACCGAAAAGCCAACGTCGCACCCATGCGACCTCCAACCCCTCCGCACGCATCGACTGCTGTGCCTTCACCACGATGTCGACGACGACGTGCCGAGTGCTGAACTTTCCGATCTCGTGACCGAGACCCGCGGCTGGCAGCGAACCAAATCGCACGAGATGTGCTGAAACTACGTCATGTCCGTTGTCCGGCGCCGCCAACGACGTCGCCGCCAACGCCGACGTCGCCCCCGATGCAGAAGCCAACCCAAGGAACCCACCGGTGAGCGACTGCACTGCAGTGAGGGACAGCACTGCAGTGAGCGACAGCACTGCGGTGAGCGCAACGACGCCTGTGCAGACGACCCTTTTCACACTCTGCACCGTCACAGTCTAAAGGGCGCCCCTACGTTCACACGAGGGAAATTCTTTCGAGCTCTGCGCCCGTATCCGCCGGCTTCCTCGCCCGCAGGGCGAGTGCAGACCCACCTGCTGCTGCCACGAGTGCTGACACTCCGCCGAGGACGAGACCGATACGAGGGTCGGACTCGGCAATGACCCAACCGATCAGAGGTCCGCCGATTGGCGTCGTTCCCTGGAAGGCCACCTGCCAAAGCGCCATCGCCCTACCGCGCATGTTCGGTGCCGCAGAGAGCTGAATCGTCGAGTTTCCAATCGCTATGAACGAGACGCTGGCCCAGCCGACAAAGAGCAGTGCGATGTACGACAGCACGAGGTCTGGCGAGACTCCGGTGAGGATGATGGCAGTGCCGAACCCGACCGATGCGACGATCATCGGCCGGATCCCTGTGCGACCTCGCGCCGCGGTGTAGAGGCCGCCAGCAACGGCACCGACGCCCATGCATGCCGTCATCGCCCCGTACGCCTCCGAACCACCGTGAAACGTGGTCTTGGCAAGGACGGGGAGCGAGACCTGGAACTCATAGGCCAGCATCCCGATCAGTGCCATCATCGCCAACGGGACCGCGATGTCCGGAGTCTTGCGGGCGTAGGCAAGTCCCTCGCGCAGCTGACCACGCGCCCGAGCTGCTGGCGTGCTCGGTCGAAGCGCGCTGCGGTCCATGATGAGCAGTGACGTCACGACGGCGACGAAGCTTCCTGCGTTGATCAAGAAGCACGCTCCGACGCCGATCGTCGCAATGAGGACCCCGCCGATCGCAGGCCCGACCGCACGGGCGACGTTTACGGTCACCGAGTTCAACGTGACAGCGTTGCGCAATTCGTCGGGCCCGACCATCTCGCGCACAAACGCCTGACGAGCCGGCATCTCGAAGGTGTTGTTCACACCGAGCACGACAGCCAGGGTGCAGACCTCCCAGAAGCGGATCGTCCCGAGGACTGTCAGCAGACCGAGTGTGAGCGCTTGGACGCCCATGCAGGCCTGCAGCACGACCATGAGCCGGCGCTTGTCGACTCGATCGGCGATGACCCCACCGTAGGGACCGAGAAGCAGCACGGGCAGCGTCTGCAACGCGACGGTGAGACCGAGGTCGGTCGCAGAGTGCGTCAGTGTCAGGACCAGCCAGGATTGTGCAGTCATCTGCATCCACGTACCGACGAGCGAGATCGATTGTCCGGTGAAGTAGATGCGGTAGTTGGGCACGAGCAACGAGGAGAACGTCTGGTGGCGCAGCGCGCGCAAGCCATCTCTACTCATGCCAAACAACTTAGCAGTGCGAACTGTCTGCTAGGTCACCCCAGGTGAGAGCAGTGCGGCCACGTAGTCGGCCAGCATCTCGAGTGGCTCGACGTCGCAGCTGTCAAGATGCAGGGGTCGAGAATGGGCCAGCACCAGCGTGCCGACGCGTCGGCGCGACGCCAGCAAGGGCAAGACCACAATGGCCCGGGCCCCTCCGTCCCGCAGCGAGTCGGTGCTCACCGATCCCCTGCCAAACGTCTCCCCAGGCGTGTAGCACGACCGTACGCCACGGACGAGATCCGCGACGGCTTCCCGCTCCTCAGACGACATTGCGGTCAGAAAGCGCGCCAGCGGACCGACTGCGACGATCTCGCCTGTCGCACTGGGCTCGAAGAGCAGTGCTCCGGAGTCCATTCGGGCAGCGGCGCACACCTCGAGCAGGGTCTGCTCGGCAAGATCGGGCCCGCAAGCAAGTCCGGTGATGGCGATCGACGCCGAGCGGGCCCGCTGCCAGGGCAGGTCGAGGTGCTCGACGTCGAGCTCGTGTAGACGAAGTGCCAGCAGGCGGGCACACCCTTCGAGCAGCTCGATGATGTCGTTTGGCAAGGGGATCACGGATTCGACGTTGAGCGCACCGGCAGATCGACCGTCGATCATGATCGGCACGCACGCTTCGGCCACGATGCCTGGGATGGCCTCGACGTAGTCCGGGTCCAGCGAGACGTCGGCAACCAGGACAGGCACTCCCGACTTCCACGTCCGCCCGGTGATGCCAAAAGATTCGGAGAAACCATCGAGCACCTGCCACAGGCCGCGCTGCGCGAAGCACCGCAGCTCTCCGTCACGCTCCAGATAGAGGCTCGGCATCACCGAGCGGGTGGCAAAGAGGTGCTCGACGACCGCTGCGCAGGCTGCGGGAATGCTCGCCGTGCGCGCGAGCGACCGAGCAAGATCCGACTCGACATTCCTGTCGATGGCGTCGTGTATGTCGGCGAAGACCGACAGCGCAGGACGCAGGTCCGACGTGATCCCCGGCCATGGGGCACCCGGCTTTGCGTAGACGTAGCCCTGCACGAGATCGATGCCGACCGCACGAACAGCGTCCAGCTGCCCGATGGTCTCGACGCCCTCGGCAATGATCGAACAGCCAACCTCGTGCGCGAAGGCCACGAAAGAGCGTGCGAGCGCCTGACGGTTCCGGTCGGCGTCGATGCCGGCGATGAGCGTGCGATCGAGCTTGAGGAAGTCTGGACCGATCTCGAGCAGTCCTTGGAGTCGGTCACGTCCGGCGCCGACATCGTCGAGTGCAAAGCGCAGACCGTGTGCCATCCACGTAGCCAGACGGGCGCGTACCTCTGGAGCGTCTTCGAGCTCCTGCTGCTCGGTCAGTTCGACGACGACGCGGTATCCGAGCCCGTCGAGAAGGGAGAACGCGCGGGGCTCGAACAGCATCGACGGACTGATGTTGACGAACAACGTGCGACCCTCAGGTGGTGGTCCGAGAGCCGCTGCGGCCTCGAGACAGCCCAGCTCAAGCTGGTGACGCATGCCTACCTGCTCGGCTTGCTCGAGCCACCAGTCCGGCGGGTGGATCGGATCAAGCGTCATGCGAGCCAACGACTCGTAGCCAACCACCGATCGATCCGACGGGCGAACGAGTGGCTGCACGACGGCTTTGATCATTCCGGGCTCACAGAGCTGGCGGATCAACCGGCAGAGCTCTGCTGCACCCATGCTCGACGGAGCGCAGCTGATATCGATGTCATCCGCGAGCACAGTGCACTATCTATCGACCGACATGGTCATTGGGTTGATCGTTTTTTCCATTCTGACCGAACAGTTGCGTCCCCTATGTCGACTTGTCATCGCCGCCGGGCGTTTTGGGGAGGTCGTCTCCCGGGTAGACCAGGGGCCGTGGACGCCGTCGCAGTCCCTTGCGCCCTGGGTGCTGCCGTGGCCTTTGCCGGCTCCTCGGTACTTCAACAGCGGGCCGCACGCGAGGCACCTTCAAAGGACTCGCTCTCGTGGCGACTCATTGCGGACCTGTTGCACCAAAGGACGTGGCTCGCTGGCTCTGCATCGATCCTTTTCGCCTACGTCCTCGAGGCAATCGCACTTGCAAACGCCCCTGTCGCGGTGGTCGAGCCCGTGATCTCTACCGAGCTGGTTGTGGCCCTGCCCCTCGCCGGATTACTCGGACACCGCCGGCTCGGACCGCGCGAGCTTGCGGGGGCAGTCGGCGTCAGCGCCGGGGTTGCCTCGTTCATGGCCTTCTCGAACCCGGTGGGGGGAAATGCCGACCCAGGACTTGCGCGCTGGGGGACCGTTGCACTTCCGACACTGGCGCTCGCCGGCATGGCCATTGGCGTCGCCGTGCGCAGTGGTCCCCGCCGACGAGCCGTGCTACTGGCCTGTGGCGCGGGGCTGTCATTCGGGCTTCTCGCTCTCGTAACTCAGAGCTTTGTGCAGTTGCTCGGCCACGGCGTCGTGGCGACGTTTGCCAGCTGGCAGCCCTACACCATTGCTGTCCTTGGAGCCATGGGCTTTACCGTCGGCCAGAGTGCTTACCAGGCTGCACCACTTGCCATCTCGCTGCCCATCATCGACTCGATTGAGCCGGTCTCATCCGTCGTGCTGGCAGCGCTCGTCTTCCACCAGAGCCTCTCGATTCGGCTCGGTGCATTGGTGGCCGAGTGCATCGGGGGCGTTGTCGCCATTGCGGGCGTCGTCGCGCTCTCCACGTCACCGCTCGTGTTGCAGATCCTCGAACGCCAGGAGCAGGAGAAGTCCGTGGAGCCGCTCAGCCGATGACGACCTGACCGAAGACGCTGCAAAGGCCGAGCGCTTCGAGCACGACGAGCGTTCCCACGATCCCGATCACCACTGGTCGGCGCCATCCGCTCGAGCGCGCCGAGATCACCGCTGGCATGTACCACGATGCAAGGCCCGTCGGTGCGGCCCGACTGAGCAGTGCCAGCTCGATCGGTACCGCATCATCCGGTATCGGCGCTTCGAGGTCGCTAGCGAGCGCGAGCTCCTCGAGCTCGGCATCGGTGATTGGCGACCCGTCCAGCGGCTCGCTGCTGATCGACCCATCTCGGCTGATCGAATCATCGAGCATCGGGACCGCCTTCTGCGGCAGAGGTCGAGATCGGGCGGCCATCGGCGTCGATCCAGCGCGCAAGGCGTGGAGGTGACCACTGCGCCATTGCGTCGAGCAACGGAGCGGGCTCAGTCCTTGTGACCACGATCTCGCGCTGCTCTGGAGTGAGAAAACGCTCCTGCGTAGCGTGGTCGAGGAACGCGAGAAGGTGTGCGTAGTACCCCAGGACATCGAGCAGCCCGGTCGGCTTCACGTGGAGACCGAGCTTGGACCAGGTGACCACCTCGGCGAGCTCCTCGAGCGTGCCCAGTCCACCGGGCACAGCGATGAAGCCATCCGACAGTTCAGCCATGAGCGCCTTGCGCTCGTGCATCGACTCCACGACATGGAGCTCGGTCAGACCGGAGTGCGCGACTTCGTCGCCCACGAGGTGCGCCGGAATGACACCGACAACTTCACCACCTTGGGCCAAGGCGGCATCGGCGAGCGCTCCCATCATTCCGACGCGAGCGCCGCCGTAGACGACACGCATCCCCCGCCGGACGAGTTCCTCAGCAAGGCTGACGACACTGTCCAGGTACTCCGGGCGCCGACCCGGATTCGAACCACAAAAGACACAGATGGAACGCACGTTCTCATCATGCTCCCTGTCAGCTCACGAGCGGAGCACCGGTGATTTTCTCGCACACCTCGAACAGCTCTTCTTGAACGTCGTGATCGTGTGCGATCTCGCTCGCGCTGACCTGCTTGCGGTCCTTGAACAAGGCGCCGGAGACCATCGCCGCTGGGTCGAGCGCCGTGGCGAGCCATACGGGTGTCCTCACGCCCTCGTCGAGCTCTCCGGTGGCGTGTGGACCACCCATTCGTGTCTTGATCCAGCCCGGATCGACCGCATTCGTCAGCACGTCGGCCCACCGTCGGGCCAGCCCGAACGCCAGGACGACGTCGAGGAGCTTCGAGTCCGCGTAGGCCTGAGCACCGTCCCAGGGACCTTTGCTGTGCTGCAGGTCGTCGAAGTCGATCCGACCCGATGATTGAAGCCCTGAGCTGAGGACCACGAGTCGCGACGGACGCAGCATCAACGCCGTCAGCAAGTAGGGAGCGACGACATTTACCTGGAAGATCCGCTCAAGGCCGTCGACGGTGATCTCACGAGACGGCGTTCCACCGACACCTGCGTTGTGGATGACGGCGTCGAACGGCCCAATCGCGTCTGCGGCAGCTGCAAGCTCTCGAGTCTCGTCGAGAGATCCGAGATCGCCGGTGATGACGGCGTGGGCTCCCGGCACCTCGGCGAGTACCGACGTAGCACTGTCGCTGTTACGAGCGTGGAGCACGACGGTATGTCCGTGAGCGATGAGTTCCATTGCCGTCTGTCGGCCAATGCCTTGGGTGGATCCAGTGACGAGCACCTTGGTCATGAGAGCTCCCTTCGTGTAAGCCTGATCGTGACGTATCGTCGGGGAGGGATCCCCGTGCTGAGAACTTTCCTTCACGGAACATGAGATGATCGGGGGGTCGTGTTCGTCGTACCCAGGGGACGCTCTACCGAATCACGACGAGAGCGAGTGCGGCGCACCGGGACAGCTCTTGTCCTGGCTGCGGGGACCGTGAACCTCGTCACGGCAGCAGTGCCTCCTCGCCGTAGCGAACTGAACCTCGTGCTCGAAGTCGTTCCACTCTTTGTACCTCAGACCGCCGCCGCATTGGTCGCGCTTGCGGCGCTGGTGCTGCTCGCGGTGGCGCGAGGAATTCGTCGGGGGCAGCGCCAGGCCTGGACTGTTGCCATTGGCTTACTCCTCGGCGTCGCCGTGCTGCACCTCGTGAAGGGCGGCCAATTTGGCGCTTCGGTGCTGTGCCTCGCAGTCTCCATGTGGCTGATCGTTCGGCGCAGCGCCTTCACGACGGCGACCGACGCCCTCTCACGCCGGCGAGCCGCGGCGATGCTCGGCATCGGGGTGGTCACCGCCACCGTGCTGTCGAGCGTCGCCGTCGAGCTATCGCTTGCCCTCGACCCTGACGAATCGCCGATCGCGCCGAACCGGGCCCTCGAAGCGGTGCTCCAGCGAATGGTCGGCCTGGGCTCAGTTCCGCTGCCCACGCGGATCAACGAGTTCCTTGCGCCGACTCTGCTCGCGATCGGGCTCGGACTCGCCACGGTGGCGTTGGCACTCGTGTTTCGCCCGGTCGTCGATCGGCGTCGCCGTACCGGAGCGAGCTCCCGGCTTCGTGCTCGGGACGTGGTCCGACGGCACGGCTCCGGCACGCTCGACTACTTCGCGCTGCGCGACGACAAACAGCACTTCTTCGACGGCGAGACGCTTGTCACCTATGCCGTCTACGGCGGGGTATGCCTCGTCTCGCCCGATCCGATTGGACCAGAGCACGACCGAGTGCGGGCTTGGGAGCGATTCAGGCGCTTCGCGGACGCGCGGGGATGGAGTGTGGCGGTCCTTGGGGCCGGAAGCGAGTGGCTGCCGGTCTATCGAGATGCAGGGATGCACGATCTCTACGTCGGTGACGAGGCGATCGTCGACCTGGCGACGTTTGACCTCGGGGGAGGCAGGTCTAAGGGGCTTCGCCAAGCGGTGAATCGCATAGCTCGACATGGCTACTCGGTGACCTTCCACAACCCTGCGTCGTGTGACTCGGACCTCGCCGAGGCACTGAAGAGCGTGATGACGAAGAGCCGGCGCGGCGGCAAAGAGCGGGGCTTCTCGATGACGCTCGGCCGGCTTCTCGACCCTGCCGACGACGAGCTGCTCATCGCCGTTGCCCACGCGCCGGACGGGACACCGGTGGCGTTTTGCCAATACGTACCCGCACCGGGCATTGCGGGCTACTCACTCGACCTGATGCGCCGTGACGACGGCGACCACCCCAATGGGCTGATCGACTTTCTCGTCGTTTCCACGATCACCTATCTGCGCGAGCGTGGCATGGGCGCCCTCGGGCTCAACTTCGCGACCATGCGTGCGGTGCTGGCCGGTGAAGGGGATTCCGTTTCGCCTCAGCGCCTCACCCGCTGGATCGTTCGCCGCATGTCCGGCTCGATGCAGATCGAGTCGCTTTGGCGGTTCAACGCCAAGTATCACCCGGACTGGCTCTCTCGCTATGTCGTCTATGAGGCGCCCGAAAACCTGCTCGCCGTGGCCGTGGCGATCGCACGTGCCGAGTCCTGGTGGGAGCTGCCCGTCGTTGGCCGATTCTTCGCCGGCACGGGCGCGCCTAGCTGAAGGGGCTCGGGCTGAAGGGGCTTGGGCAGAAGGGGCTTGGGCCGAGAGCGGTCGGCCCGAACGGGATGGGCTGAAGCTGGTTCAGCGTGGAGCGGTGGAAGCGAGCTCGCTCATCGAGATCGGGACCTCAGTCGGGTAGTTCCCCGTCAGACAGGCGGTGCAAAAGCCATCGCTCGACGCCCGGATTGAGCCGATCAGACCCTCCAGGGAGAGATAACCCACCGAGTCGGCACCGAGGTGCTCGGCGATCTCCTCCACGCTGAGGTTGGCGGCGATGAGCTCTGACCGGTCCGGCGTTGCGATGCCGTAGAAGCAGGGCCACCTGAATGGCGGAGACGACACCCGTAGGTGGATCTCGGCAGCTCCTGCGTCACGGAGCATCTTCACCATCTGGCGAGTCGTCGTGCCTCGCACGATCGAATCGTCGACGACCACAAGGCGACGCCCTTCCACGCTCTCGCGCAGCGGGTTGAGCTTGCGGCGCACGGCATCG
>Ga0116230_10002903_pt1 | contig 16566 bp, 9 predicted proteins | sample S1TSphfallax_3_FD_88678 | JGI IMG/M metagenome (GOLD analysis project Ga0116230, IMG submission 88678) | Host-associated microbial communities from peat moss isolated from Minnesota, USA - S1T2_Fd - Sphagnum fallax MG | ecosystem: Host-associated > Plants > Peat moss > Unclassified | place: USA...
CAACACCAACCAAGAGTCAAAAGCTCTTCACAATCCTGAAGAGTTCCACCACCACCTCACCCAGCAGAGCAACGAGGAGAGCAAACGAAAGAAAAAAAGAAATTGAACGCATTGACTGCTGCATAAGCGTGCATGATCACCACCCCAGTTTGCGTAACTGAAACAGCAAAAGGAAAAAACCCCAAAAACCTTGCACAGCAAAAGAGCAAAGAAGCTCAAAAACCAAAAAACATTCCGCTCTCTTTCCAACAACGAAAAAACAAAAAACCACTAACTTTTCCAAACCACCACCGCAAAAACTCGAGAGTTTGAGCAGCTAAGCTTTGTTGATGATTCTTCCACTGACTAAGAACCCACCACCCAACGAGAACCCAAAGAAGAAGAAGAAGAAGAAGAGTGTGCACAATTGGGTGAGTGAGTGGGGTGTGTAGATATACCTTGCAAAGACTTGAGCTTGCCAAAACCATCACCTTCCTCTTCAAGTCGACGACCAAAGCTGGAAACTAAAGCGAGAGAGAAGAAGAAGAAGAATTTTTTTCCTTGCAATCAATCGAAACGGCAAATCCCCGAAAGCCTCGATTCCTGGGTGAAATGAAAGAAAGGAAGAAAGGAAAAAAAGGAAAAAAACCCCCACTTTTTTCGTTCGCTCCTTGGATTGTCCTCCTCGCCTCCTCCTCCTCCTCCTCCTCCTCCTCAACGTGTGTCACAACGCAGTCGTCGTCTTGTTGTGCGTTCTCAATCCTTCTTCTGTCAGTTCCCGATTATGTTCCAAACGCTCCCGCAAAAACCCTTCCTTTCGTCTTGTTCTTGTTCGTCCTCGTTTTCGACGACGACGATGTTGTTGTTGTTCTTCTTCTTATTGTTCTTCCTCTGCTATCCTCCCAATCCAGCAGGCACCACGGTTCCTTCTAAACTCTCTTGTTTCTCTTGCCACAAGAGCCAAGAAGAAGAAGAAACAAAGATTGCGTTTGTGTTTTCGAAAACAACAACACTAACTTCTTAGCTACTTCAAAAAAGATCAGGAGCCAGAAATCAATGAGGAGGAAGGAGGCCTGCTGAAATTCTCAAAGTGTTGAGACCAAGAACTTCGTTGTTATTATTTTTATTATATCATTGAGAAGAAAGCTCAGTGGAGTTGTAAAGTTTTGCAAAATCCTCTTTCTCTCTCTCTCTCTCTCTCTCTCTCTCAAGGTTTGATTTGGTTGAGTCTGCCATGTCCAAAACAAAGTGAACCCATTCTTATTCTTTGTGCATGTTTAATTGCACTTGTTTTGTACAAGAATTTCATGAGTAGATAGAATAAGACATGTCATGAATTTGCATGAGCACATATAGAATATGGAAATGAGCATTCCATATGTATGTGTGATGGGAAAAAGTAGTTTTCTTGCTTGCTTGCTTGCTTTGAGTGCAGAATCCAAAGCAGGTTTGTAGCAGCCCTCTCTCCCTATTTATGCTTAGCCCCCAGTTACACAAAAGGAATTGTGCATCAAGGATGACAGAACTGTGAGAAGATTAGTGTGCACTTGCTTGCCTATCAAGTGATATAAGGATAGACAATACAAGTGGCTTGGCAAAAATCTCTTCTACGTATCAGATTTTTGGATCAGAAGCAAAACATGACAACTCAGATTGAACAGTTTGAAAATAAATCTCAGGAATCTAGGACAAAGGAAGAAGAGAAAAAAGAAGCAAGAGAAGGTATTGCCAAAAGTCTTGAGCAAAAAAGCATTCTCTATGTTGTATTGAAGTTGAGGTTTGTTAACCTGAATCGGTAATCAAGTGGCAAATGATTGCGCAAACCAGTACAGGTCCTCAGCAAAATCTGCAATATATCATGATCATTGTTGTTGTCTTTGAAAGGAACTGTTGTTCCCATCTCCTTCTTGTCATGTGACAAAGTTCGCTCTACAGTTCTATCTACCAACACCATCCACTTCTGCACAAATGAATTCACACATGGGCTCCAAATTGGTTGTGCCAGGAGCAGGGGGATGGAGAGTGGAAGATCTTCTACAGCAGAATCCAGATTTGGACAACAGAGAAGCGATGACCAACACCATGAGCTGGCTATGAGACCCACTAGCTGCAACCCTGTGATAGGATACTTCGCAATGCAGGCCGAGTCTATGGAATCTAGCAACCAAAGCTGCTTATCGTCAGCTGAAAATTCTTGAACTGATGACACAATTTCAAGCAAAAGAGAATGAACTTCCAAAGGTGGACAATCCATGACATATGTGAGAGCTGGTTTTAACTCTGATGGAGAAAGACAGCCTTTGGCAATTAGTCGTGCTTTCACAATAATTGCCTTCTTCAAGCTTTCTTCATCCCTGGCATTTGATGTAGGAAGAGTGTGTAGAATCCACTCCTTTCGCACATGCGTTAAACATTCAATTGCAGCTGGCCAGTCATTTTCCCTTCCATTTTCAACTTGTTGCTTCCGCCAAACAGGGAAAGGCAACAAGTGAATTAGGGTTTCCATGCACCGCTCGATGACCATCTTCATCGAGTTTTGCCTATCTACATTCTTCCTATCTTGTAAACACTGGGAAAGGCCCTGCCAAACACAGGCTCCAAAGCCTCCATAAACTGCAGCATTATTATGGGTGCAAACATTCAGTGCAAGTTCTCGCACTTCCTCAATGAGTTTCTTCGATCTGGATTGTGTGAAAATCTGCTGCACCAAGCCTCCAAGATGCTGCATCAACAAATTACAAAGCGCTGGTTCAATTGTACATAACCTTGCCAGCTCGCAAAGCTCATCCAAAAATGTTGCCAGTGGTGGAACAAACTCTGCATGAGCAAGTGCAAACAGCACACACTGCTTGCGCACCGAGAAATCAAATCCCCTCATTAGAAAGTGAAGAAGGGCACCCCAATCAAGTCCTGGTAATCTAGGAGCTTTCTCAAGTACACGTAAAACTGAAACAAGAGTGTGTACAGGTGGAGGAGATAACAAGCTCAAGTCCTTAGTCCTAAATGACAAAAGCCATAAACATAACTGTTTTAAGCAACTTTCATTAGGAAAGCTCTGTAAGCTCCTCATTGGGTAGCCCCATTGGCTTGCCTCTGAACTTTCTTCTGTTTGAAATCCATTGCCATGAGCTTCCAAATAAGCATTATGCATGAACCCAAGTGCCCATCCTGCACAGTTGCGTTCATGGGCATCAGATGCATCCCTGGCAACAGCTAGTAATGCCTGAACCATGGTCTGCATCTCATCTTCAAATCTTGTCTCCTTCAGTAACATGGCAAATTGATGTTTCCTTGATGGAGCTAATAGAGCAGCACCTGCACCCAAGGCATTTGCAATACCCATCATGGCACAAAGGCGGCCGCCAGACACAGTCTGTAATGATCCTGATCCTGCTGCGTTCAGGACATTCAGAAGAGAAGAGATGACTTCATTGTCATGCCCAGAGCCAATGCCCCTCTCTTCCAATACCACTGCCAACAAGTTACCTGCCCCAACGCATGCTGCTGCTGTTGCCAAACCTGGAATCTTAATGGTGCCCTTTTCTACAACCTTGTTGTTAATGCCTTTGTCTACAAATGCACAGAGCCGCTGAAGAATTGAACTTACATCTGCCTCTTCAAGCAATTCCAGTCGTAAACAAACTTCCACACAGGTAGGAAGCACCAGAACTGCACCTGTGGCTAAAGACATAGCCTCAGAAAAGGCAGCAGTTTTCATTCTCAAGCTCTTGTGAAAACTTGGGATCTCCTCAGGCAGCCAGGATATCATTAAGTTGGCTATATTCAAGACAAGAGGTATACATTGAGCTCTCTCAAGTGCAGTGACTGCACTTCCTAAACCCCATACAAGCCCACAAACCCCCCACATGTCATCATCTTCTTTCTGCCAGTGGTTCTTGTTTAATCCATCTCCTACCCAAAATTTCACACCACTCAAAAGAGTGCTTTCAGCCAAAGCTCGAAGTTGATCTGCTGCATGAGGGCACACTTGCATTGTGAGGTGAATAAGACTGCTCACAATTTGCAAAAGAAGATCCACCTCCCGATTCTTATCTATTTTTGTTAGCCCTTCAAGGGTTTCACCTGTGACATTCGTGAGAAGAAGTGACTGACAGATGATGCCAAGTCCCACCCCACAAGCTCCCAGCACTGTGCCTCGGTCAGTGGTTCTCGCATGCACCATGAGACGATGAGAAATTTCCAGTTTGCGATGAAAGTCAGTTGCGTGAAGGCAAGAGGCAAGTACTCCAAGGGCAAGTGCTGCTGACCACTGTCGGTGCTCATGGCCATCTTGTAGTAGAAGCTGAGCCTCCAAATGACTACCAACTACAGCCATGACGCTGTGCAACATTGGCGGCAGTGCTTTACACAGTGCAGCTAGTGCCAAGGTTCCATTGTCTGCCACCCGAGAAATCTCATCTTCTGCTGTTTTCTTCACAAGAGAGTAAATCTCCATGGCAACTCTGTTCAATAGATCAGGATTACCATTTGACAGTGGCAATGATTCCATGACTGCGAGCTTTGCATTCAGCCAGCGGGGGAAAAACAATGACCATGACTGCAACAAAATCATTGCCAACACCAGGTTTCCAGATACATTGAGTTCTGATGCACATTCTTGAAACACACTCTCATAATCTGCATCCCACTTTACCAAAGCCTTTTGGAGCTCTCTCTTTGCTGATGCACCCCCCTTTGTTTCCACATGTTGAGGACGCAGAATTTCTAGACAAACTAGTGATGCTCCTGGTAGAGCTACAACAGTTTGATTCAGTTCAACCCTCTTGAATTTCTTCGACACCACAGTTGCTGGTGCAAATAGTATATGAGGCAAGGCATGAAGTAGTTTCCCTAGTTTTGTGAGCCTGCTTTTGTTCTCCTCTCGATTTTGACCTCCCCGTCGCCGTGTCTTGTGTTCGAAATCCAGACTCTTGATGACCAGACCTTCACAACAGTGTAATGCAGCTGGGGATGTTTCAGAAAGGAGTAAATCCACCTGAAACCTGACTTTCTCTGGTAGTGCCAATTCCAACATCTCAACTTCATACAAAGAAAGAGCTTCAATGGCTGCTGCCCGGGTTCTCCACCATACATCACTTTCACTCACATCATGTTCCACAAGCCTGGAACAAGCTTCATACAGGTAGCCAATGAGAGTGGCTGCTGCTTGAGGGTAAGCTGCTGCATCCATTGAGCCATGACCAATGAACTCACACAAGCTTTCAGCTACTATGGGATCAGATGGCAACGATGGGAACAGCTTTGAAAGCACAAGCCATGCAGTGTAAAAGTCGATTGAGTCATCCTTACACAACAATGCCAGACTTTGTAAACCAAGAGCACGAACAGATGAAGTGGAGCTCTCAATACACGCTTGTATTGAAAGAACCAAATCAACTCCTCTGTCAGGATTCTTTCTGCACACATCACGTATTGAAGCTGCTTGGCTGAGGCACAAAACAACAGGATTCATGGGTTGAGAAATGTCTGTCGCTTGCAGCACTCCTTGGAGTTGGGAGAATACTCGATCCGTGTACTCCCAAGTTCTACAGAGCAGTCGCACAGCAGTGGCCTGGACTACCGGGTCAGATTTGTAGTCCAGTAAAGGCTGAAGTGTCTGTACTACAAGTGGCATGGTTGCAGGATGACATGCCAGATTCGGAAGCACCTTCAGAAACCCTAATTGGACATCTGGGTTTCCAAAATGGTCTGAATAGGTTCCAGAACCATCTCCCAGACTCTTAGACAACCTGAGGCAGAACAACACAACAGGGAGGACAGATACACCCCATATTGGCTCCGCACGTCCGATCGCTGCAAGTGCATCAATCGATGTAACGCTAAGTCCAGTATTTGGATGGAGTGCTAGAACTGTACCTATCATACAAATCCACACTACCATGCTCCCACTCAACCCTGCACCAGCACGTGAAACTCCAGCCCCTTGCCTTTGCAAATACTGCACAAGCACCTTAAGCCAATCATGAGCAGAACTTGAGCTGTGCAAAGAACCAAGTAAAGAGCAGTCAGCAAAGAAAGAGACCCAGGTTTCTATGTCATTGTCTTCTGACCAGACAGCATTCAGTAGCCGTAGAACCACCATAGCTAGGCACTGTTCTCCATAGCTCGAACTGCTGCATGTAGATGCTCTTTGTTCTGCTTTCCTTATACAACGGTCATGGGTCAGCATTATATACTTGACACGCTGCTCAATGGATTGCAGTAGATGCGAGGCCTGGATCTTCACGTGCATAGATGGGAATGACATTATGTGGAGTGCTGGAAATACCCATATGAGGGAGCCAGGAAATGATGACATTGAATCATTTGCAACTGGGGAAAGAGCAACAGCATCATCTTCAACCCACATTGAGGCCAACTCGAGAAGCAAAAGTTGTTCTTGCTCAAGCTCCACCATGGCCAGCATATGAGCAAGCCCTACCATATGCACTTTCCAAACCTCTGAATGCAACAATGATGGTAGATTTTTATCATGGAGCAAGTGCACCACCCGCCTGACCAATACAAGGGCTGATAATGGTGAGAACCCCTGATTCTGCAGCTCATGAGTTAGCCCCATGAGCAGATTCAAAAGCTCTGATCCCAAAGCCTTCACCTCTTCCTCTCTTCCAATGGACACCACACTCTTTAGAAGACAGTCAAATACATCAACAAGCTCTTTCAAAGCAGAAATCACAGTTTCCTTTTCCTGGGAGGTGTGCAATTGACATTGCTGAATACAACCAAGGAGGAACTTTAAAATAACTGGTGCATGCACTGGACGTGAGCATGCTAACACTGTAAGCTGTGAGTGGAGATGGCGGGCAAAGAGTGCATGTGAACTTGACACCATGGGTTGCAGTAGCACATGTGTGAGGAAAGGATTCAAGAAATGTAGCACAACTGAGAGATCTCCTTGTGATTCTTGAATCAAAATGAGACCAAGGCTATTGATGATTGCCATATGTGCTTCTTGCCGAGATTTGAACGCTTTGACCAAAGGATGAACACTTGATGATTGCATACTCCTGACTCCTGGAATCTCAAGAGAGGGATCTTTACCTTCATGGATTCTTCGCAAAACAAGGCGACAAAGGAAGCCAATTCCATTTACAAGACTTTCAATGGATTCAGGCCCAGCAGCATCCAATGCTGATTGAAGATCTTGTAAACCCTGCTTCACTGTGATCACATCATCTTCACATAGTTTGCAGATTTCACTTACTGTTTGATCAATTACAGCTGGTCTCTGTGACACCAAGCATTGTGTGAAAGCTTCTTGGCCTGCTGAGGACTTCAATCCCACATGTGCAGGTCCAAATCTGAATTTCTCAAAGATGGCAGAGACTGCACACCGCTGTAACAATGGGTGCGGGATTTGCAATTTCTCCAACAGTGGTGCATACGGATTATTTCCTGTTGCCATGATGTGAGGATGGATCCAAAACCTTCTTAAAAAGATGAGAAAGCTATAAAACGTAGGAATGTGCCACCCTCCCTTGAAACCATTCCAGTCTTCAGAGAAAACCAAAAGAATTGCTTTTAAGGAAAACTAATCAAGGAGTTTCTCAAATTAGAGCCAGACCACAACCAGAGATCCTCTTTGTCAAGAATGATCTTCCCTTGCTCCTCCCCATCCTCCTCCTCCTCTTCCTCCTCCTTTATTGTCTCCATGACTTCTTCGCTTGGAACTGCAAAACCTCATCACGATGAAGAAAGAAGCACCAACCCTAAAAGCTGAAAACCCAAAACCCTCAGAAACTTTTTCTCACGAAAAATTGTTTCAGCCAGTTTGTTTGTTGTACTTCCCGAGAATCAGTTGCAAAATCACAACCTCAACACTGGGTATGATACAGAATCCGCCCCCCGAATCAAGGGAAGGAGTGGGAGGGGGGGGAAAAAAAACACAATCACAACCTGCATTTGTGAGTGAATCTCATCAAGGAAGAATTTCAGCACCACAATGGAAACCCTCTTCCTTTGCTCCTAACCCTCTCAAAAACAACAAGTCCAGAAAATCCCACACTTCATACAAGGCATCTCTTTTCTCTCTCTCTCTCTCTCGCTCTCTCTCACCCTATTGAAGAAGCTATGCGAAAAAAACTGCCATTAAACCCTAAAACAAAATCAATCAAGCTAGTTCTACATACACATAAATGTTCTTGTTATAAAGGAGGAAAAAATAATGAATTTTCTTAAAACTTTGAGCCTTTGGGTAGTAGCCATTGAGACTTGCTAAAATTAAACAAATATTACATTACAATTTATATTCAATAATAGATAGTTATGAGGACAATAATATCTTGAAAAAGTCATTGTTGAAGGATCGACAAGGGTATCAACCATGTAGTTTGGTTAGCATTGCATCTATCTAATTTATTTCTATAACCTTTCAAGATGGATGACATAGCATTTCAATGAGTATTAAATAGCTTTTGATCTTCTCAATTTTTTAAATGTGCCTTACAATTAGATCTTAGGCATTCTTAGAAGATAGATTGAAGTTGAACGAAAAAAAATTGTGTTATCATCAATTTTTTCAAATGAAGTCTTCTCGTTTCAAAAATATTTTCTTCTTTTTACAAATTTCTTTCTCGATGTTGTAATTTTTAATTAATGTGTAGATTTTATCTACAAGCATTGTAGAGCATTGTAAATTGTGAATTTTTGCAATAGTAATTTGATGAAAGATTGTTTTTCAATGTTGGTACATAGGTCTTTTTTAGGATTTGAAGTATTACACTCACCCTTCATAAGGGAGCTTACAGATGTCCAATACAAAATACCCCTATGACAATTCTTTGACAAATTCATAATTAAATGAAAAATAAATTAAGAATCATCATCAACTTGAGTTGAGTTATAAATCTTCTTGTCTTTATGGGACAAATGAGGGTTTTAAAAAATGAAAAATCTAATTTACTCAATAATTTATTGGGTTATGATATTGACATGTACAACCATCATTATTTGCAATTACATACAAAACAACACAAACCTTCTTAATGGCACAACACATGGAACATCAAATATTACTCATTTACAACACAAACCTGCAAACTTTGACAAGAATGCAAGCACGATCATTCTCTTCCAAAACAAACATGGACTTGCACAACACACTTGTAGAACACAAGAGAGGTGTGATGTCAAATCTGAAGATTTTGGATTCAACCACCTCACTCTAAACATCCAAATATGTAAAATTGTGTTCACATTAGGACCAATTCTAAGTTCACTTACCTTAATTTATCCTAATGTAACTAGGACATAAACAATTAAACATATTAACAAATGTTATTTTGATAGTTTTGGATGTTTCTCCCATCTATCTATGAAGCAAGGTAGTTTGTTTTGTTTTGTAACTATGAGATCCACCAAACCAAGGCCCTTCAAATCATGTTCTTGGCATCTTTAAAAAGCTCTTGAGGAGGAGGGGTGCATCGGTTTGGTTTCATGACATTTGGATTAGCATGTAAATTTTTTTGAATATTGAATGATTTTTCATTATAAATTAAATTAAATCATAATTGTCATACGATGTGCCTTTGGTGATGTTGGAAAGATCTCGAGGAGAAAGATTTAATGGAATATATTTTGAAATTTTTGGATTTAGAATGGGGGAGATGTTGCATTTTAAGTGATTTTTGTTGTTGAAAATTCAAATAAATCACAAAAAATCAAGTTTTGAAAGGAAAAATCAATTGAAAATGTTATCACACTTTATGGTATACCATTCAATTCAAATATGAGGAATTGCAATGCATTTTTGGTATTGTTTGATGAAAAGGATTTAATGAAATGTTCAATGAATAAGATTTAACGGAATTTACTTTGTAAGTTTTGGACTTGGGATGTGGGAGATATCAAATTTTAAGTGATTTTCGTCACTATAAATTCAAATACATTATAAAAAAAACTAGGTTTTGGAAGGAAAAATCAGTTGAAAATGTGGTCACACTTGCAAGTGATATTTAACTTTTCAAAAATTGGATATAACTTCTAGGGTTTAGGTTTTAATTTAATTCTAAATCCTAAACCCTACAAAACAATTTTCATATGTTGAATTTTGCCTATTTTGAAACATGTCCACACTTGTGCCAATAGCACATGCCACACTAGTATATATTGTTTTATAGATTCAATAAAATTCATCCATAAGGTAAAAGTTCACTAAGGTGGACCAAAAGTGGCATTTTATATTCCATTTTGAGAATCCATTTCTTTTGCATTTTAAAAGTCCAATGAATTGTTTCAACTTTCAAATTGACTCAAATGATGTTAAAGTTAGCATTTGTTTCTATTTTTGAATTCATACCGCTATAGTTTAAACCTATTTTAACACATTGATTTTTTAAAATAGTTTTGAAAACCATTAATATAAATAACAAAATGAATTTTGTTGTAAGATATGCATATTTATCTTGTATATGGATTTTTAGGACTATATTGCATTCCATTAAAGTCCTTCTAAGATGAACCCTTCATTATTTTGTTTTGTTTTTTTCATTATTGAAAGATTTCATATGTTAATTTCACACAAATAACCTTTTTTATTATAGATCCAATAAAAAGTTTCAATTATATGGAATAATGATTAAAAAATGTCACAACGACAATCCACTTCCACCAATTTGAACATGCAAGTACACCCTCTTGATACTTGTTGGTCTTGTCAAAAGCTTTCCAATTTCAAGTCAAGATTATTTCCAATCAATGGTTTTATTTGTGCTTCCAATATATGGTTGAGATTATTTTTTACAATTTGACTTTTCAAATGGGAATAATTGTTCCAAAACAAATACGTTTCAAGGATGCAAACCCATTGTGTTCTTTTAATTGATCAAATATCATTTGACAAGGTCCAAAACTTGTCCCAAAAGTTTAAGACTCCACATGAATCTAGATTCCCTAAGTGGGAATGTAAATTGGGAGGTTTTGGGCATGTTTCCTCCCTTTAATTCTCAAGCATTCCAACCGTCATTGAGTAAATGTTTCATTATTTCCATGCCCCAAGCTTATGTACCTCCAACTTGTTTCCTTGTCATTGCCCTAGTCTTGGTTGTGATGTACTAGAACTAGTTGATTATTTATTTGCGAAACTTGTTGCAAACTTGTTTGCTTCAAAAGTTGATTTTGTGATATGGTCAATTTTTGATAGTTTAGGGGTTTCTAGACCATTATCATTTTAAGCACGTATTGATTAAGTGAATGGAATCCAAGTGATGCAATTTTTTGTGCTAAAATAAAATATATTGAATGAATTTTCATGGCATAATGATAGATGTTTAATGGTCATGAGGTTTACTTCATATTTGTTAAAGGTTTTTGCTCATAATTTATAAAAGTTTTTTCCTTTCATTTGGAGTCCCTTTTAGTGCAACTTCTTTAGTTTTAGCATTTTTCACATAAATGATGAATTACATAAGAACTCTATTATGTGTCATGTGGCTATCATAGTTCCAATAAAAAGAAGATTATTATTAAGAATGGCAACATAGAAAGCATTTTTCATTCATTTTATTTTTGATATTTCAATTTGGCTAGTGTAATATAATGCCTTCTCCTTCAATGAAATGGTATTCTCCTATTGCATTAATGATTGACAATTCTTTTAACACCTATTTTAAAAGTTAATATTTTTTTGTTATAGTTAGTAGTTACATGTCTTATTGTTCTTAGTAAATGTCCTAAATTGATTGTTCAATTTTGATTTCTACCATATTATAGTACTTAGCTTAATGGCTTTAATGCAAATTACATTATTCCTAAAAAAAAAATTGAATTTTCAAAAACTATTTTTTTCAAAGAATTATCTTTTGTGAAAAAAAGGATAAATCTTTTGAAATATTTATATTTTATTCTTCAAAATGGAATATTCAAAATTAATTAATTATTCAACAAGCATGTATTAAAACTACCCTTATATTATGGGACATGTTTTTGATCTTATAAAAAATTTGTTATTGTCTTATAAATTTTTTGCAATCTTGAATTTTTCATTTGTAACGTTGGTGTGTGATTATATCCAATTTGGTTGTTGTGTATTTGATACGTGTTGAAGTTTTTTTGTCTATATCTTAGTTTTTGAGCTATATTTTCCAATACCCTAAATGTCCTTTGGATGTATAGTAATGGTAACTCCTTATTTATTAGTTTGTTATAATCAAGTGAAGGAATGTTCCTTCATATTTTTTCTTTTGTCATATTCCTTTTACTTTTTCAAGTGGTCATGAACTCCATGATTGTTTCCAACTATTTCTAAAATTCTTCCCTCCTTATCTTTTTATTTATTTTGAAATGTTTTGTCCATAACTTGTTAAGTTTATAAATTAAATTAAATGTGATGATACCTTTTTGTTTAATAAACATTTTATTTTCATCAATAATTTTGACATGGCCCCAAAGATTCAGTATATTATATTGAGGATAAGCCATTTGATATAATGTGTTGTGAGTTTTCAACACACTACCTAGCTCTTTTTGATGACAAGATGTTGGTTTGGGAGTTTAAATAAAACAAAAACAAGGTAGTCCATTGACCTTTCATTCACATCAAATTGTAAAAACCAAACAAAGACCATCATCTCCCAAATCAAAACTCCTTTGTTGTCTTGTGACTTTGAAGGCCCATAACTTTCACATAAAACAAGCAAATTAATTATAAACCCATGTTATCATATATAATCCTTTAAGATTTCTTATACCACATCAAGCTCCCCAATTGGAAATCATTTAATCCTTCGAACAATGGTTTAAATGAATGATAGCCACTTTGGCAACTTTTATCTCAACCTCTCAAATGGTCATAAATTGTGTAATAATTTTTTTTTTAAAATCCAAATTGATTATCTTGCAATGTTCAACATTATCTTTTCAAAATGCTTAAAATAGCTTGAATTGAACAAGATTTGGTTATGAACACCTTGTCCAAAAGTTTGAGGAGTCCTCCTGAATCCCAATTCAAAATGCATTGTTCTTTCCCACTTTGAGAATATGGGCGTTTTTCCCTTACATTCCCACACATTTCCCATTCACATTGGGAGTGTGTTTAAGCCTTGCCATTGTTGCCAACCTATTTATTTTGTTTTGCCCCAACCTTAGTCACTTGAAGCCCAAGGCTAAGGTCACAACAAACTCTCTAGCCAATATGATATGCAATACTTCATTTACAAATATGGCTTCCAAATCCTCGACGCTAGGTAAATTTTCCATGTTGGTGAAAGTTTTTACCAAAACGTGATTGAACTTATTGGGAGAAATTTTAGTATTGAAAATATCACTAACACTTTTAGAATGTCAAAATCTATTCCTTGTAAATTATCTAAAGTCTTTGTGAAATTTTCCTTAAAGTGGACATTCATGCTAAAAACTATTTTTTTTCATCAAAAAACATTTTTATAAAAACAACAATTGTTTGGACCCACTATTCATTTCATAATTTCCATTTAAATATTGTCAATATTCATAAGGGTCCATGAAGTTTTTTTATAAAAGGAAGAAAACATCCTTAATTATGAAATTAATTAATGTCATTAAGGATCTTTTGTCTAATGGAATTTTTTTAATTGGGCTTTCTTTAGACCATTGAAAAAATCTTGAAAAGTAAATATCTACAATGGAGTTATAAATTCCAATTTCAAAACTTAAAGCATATGATATGGGTGCACTCACATTTGTAAGAACCATGTATCAAGTGTAACTAATGCTTGATTTTTCATGTTCGAATGTCAAAAACTATATTAATGTTACCAAGTTTTGCAACTAAATTTTGTTTTAAAATTTACGGACATTTTCAAGATTCCCAATTCCCAAAGTGGAAATCCACTTGAGAGTGTTGAGACTCATTCTTTTGCACTTCCCATACTTGTGAAAGTGCACAAGTGTGTTTGAAACTTGAAATAACTTATCCCTTCTTTGGGCTCAATTCCCTTGTCATGCCCCAAACATAATTGCCAACCCAAGACTAAAAATGCAACACCCTTGATATGTTTCAGGTTAATAACGTTTTTGATTTTTGCAATTATGTTTTGATTTGAGTTCTTTCAATATATTTTGCCTCCTTTTTAAGTTTAGAAATTCGAAGTTGAGTTTTGTAAATAAAAGAAATATATTTAAAATAAATAATCAATAATATTAATAAAGGAACTTTGTTATAAAAATAAAAAATATCATGAAAGATGCATCATACCCTACAACTATGTTTAAAACCTCATCTATAAAAAAAATGGATATGAATATTTCTTTGTAGTTGCATTTAGTTTTTTGAAGTCTAGACAAAGTTTGAACTTTCCATTCTTCTTGGGCACTACCACTATCAATGATAACCAAATGGCTTCTTTTACAAGTAATATAAATCTTGTTGTTAATAGTTTATCTATGTCTTATTTGATTGGTGTAACGTCATTTGGATTCATTATGTACATCACTTGATTTGTTAATGAAATTGATGTGTCGAATTCAATACGACGCTAAACCAGCTTGACTTATTTTCTATTAGTTAATTGTATTAATAGAAAATAAGTTAGGTTTGTTTGCAAACATTAGATCCTTTTCTTCATTTCTGATGCCATTCTGATAGTCAAAACACAATAGGATTTATAGTTTTTCTTTATCAACACCCAAATGTTTTCTCATTATCATGGTTCTAACATTACCACTTCCTTGTATTGTGATCATGTTATTCCCTTAATCATGTGTTACTTTGGCATTTCAATGCCATGGTCTATCCAACAACATGGAATGACTAAAGTCTACAACAATTTTCTATAAAAATATGAATGTAGCTACATATGATATACCATGAACATACATCTTCAGATCTCTAATAAGTTTAATTGGTTTAATTATGGTATAATTTTCCATCTGCAAATTATAGGGTGTAGGTTTAGGTTTATGTAACCCTAACCTAATTATTTGTTGTTCAATTATGATATTAATTCCTAACCCACCATCCAAAAGTACATCATCAATATTGTTCCTCCTTACATGTACTTGGATAACAACCATATGATTGTTCATAACAAATGTAGTTGTGTTAATATTGGGTATTACATAAATAATTGTTTTGTCAATACTAAGCTTAATGTTGATTTGTGGTTTATCTAAATTTAGTTTCTATCACAAATATAATCATTTGGTGCAATTTTCAATAATTTTCCTAGGTTTAGTGTATAAATGGTTTCTAACATTTATTTGCTAATATTTTGAAATATATATTTTATAGATATGAACTTGCTAGGAGAAATATAAGGTACTACTTGTGGTTTTGTCACATCTACAAGATTGGCTAAACTTGGAATTCTTGCCCAATTGGTAGTCCATTTTCCTATTATGAAAGAAGGTATTTCCAATGGTGGATTAGTTGCCTACATCTATTGTATGGTCTTGACCATAGAATTCTTTAATTTTTCTTATGCTTCATAATCTATTATGATTTGTTTTTCCATGGTTTTCTTTCTTTGAACACATGTTCTTCATTATCCTTACTTTGTGCGGTCACATGAACATCAACCATGTTAAATGAGGCACTAACAACTTTTACCTTGAACAACTATAGGTTTGTTTTTTGCAAATTTTGTAACTTTGTCTTTGAACATATTCTACGTTTCACCAAACTTTGAATAATGCATCAATTTGTGTGTTACTATCCCACAAGTATGGCAAGGATAGTGTAATGGTCTTGGGGGTTTACCAACCTACAAATTGAATTTAACAACAATTATAGTTGGTCCTCCTTTTTTAATTTATGCATGTGTTCACATTGTGGTTTGTACAATGACAATTTGTACAATACATGTTTAATTTCATAGCAATTTGGTTTCTCGTGGCTACATTCCTTGCTCCTGATGTTTATGGTATCAATAATGAATTATGTGTTTCAAGTACAAAAAATCCTTCTTCACACAAAAGTGCAAATTCCTTTTGAAGTTACAAAGTGTCCCTTTTCATCCTTATTGTAACACATGTAGATAGGACTATAGTCTAAATCTAAACATTGTTGTAAAAAAACTATCAATTGTAAGCATGTACACATTATTCGCCAATTTTAGTATTCTTTCATAGTACACCTCCACTCATTTTGTGCTCTCTTGCTTCAGATTCTTAAGTTGTTGATCCACTTGTTCATCATTCTATATTGATTGCTAACACTATGAAAAAACATGTTTTAGATCTACAAATCTACAGTTCAAATAAACTTTCATGTAACTATTACACCAATTAGATGCATTATCCTTTAATGTAAAATTAAACATATTGGTTATTTCCTCATCTATCGTTTCACCATTAGCTTTTATTACGGCTTTGAATATTCGTAAATGAGCATCTTGATTAGAGTTTTTCGTATGTTCAAAATAATTTAGAAGTTTCAAGTGTAAGGCCTAAAGTAGGATACTACAAGTTGCACAAATATTACTACAACACTTCCTAAAGGTTTTGAAAGGCCTCTTTTTAAATCTAGTGGCAAATACTTTCTCATCTACCACCTAGGTTAAGGCAACCAAAAAGTTCAGGAAACCACAAACCCACATTGTCAATATCTAATACAATTGTCCAAATATGAGTCAACATAATTCCTACACAATC
>Ga0116230_10002904_pt1 | contig 16566 bp, 16 predicted proteins | sample S1TSphfallax_3_FD_88678 | JGI IMG/M metagenome (GOLD analysis project Ga0116230, IMG submission 88678) | Host-associated microbial communities from peat moss isolated from Minnesota, USA - S1T2_Fd - Sphagnum fallax MG | ecosystem: Host-associated > Plants > Peat moss > Unclassified | place...
CACCGACTCACGCGCCGATTCGGAGAACCCGAGGCGCCAGACCGCATTGCCGCTTCGTCCATTCTCGTCGAGCGTCGCGCCGAGCATCGCCGACAGCTCGGCAGCATCGGGCTCGCCGACGAACGTGCGCGTGATCGCCGCTTGCGGCGCGAGAAAGATGTCGCGGACGCGGCCCGATTCGACGATCCGGCCGCCGTCGATGATGGCAACGCGGTCGCAGATTTCCTTGATGACGCCCATCTCGTGCGTGATCAAGACGATCGTCGTACCGAACGTGCGATTCACGTCGCGCAGGAGCGCGAGAATTGACGCGGTCGTCTCGGGATCGAGCGCCGACGTCGCCTCGTCGCACAGCAGCACGCCGGGCCGGCCGGCGAGTGCGCGCGCGATCCCGACGCGCTGTGCTTGGCCGCCCGAGAGTTGCGCCGGATACCGGTCGCGCATCGTTTTCAAGCCGACGAATTCGAGCATCGGATCGACCGCGGCATCGATCTCCGCGCGCGCGCGGCCCGCGAGTTCGAGCGGCAGCGCGACGTTCTCGCGTACCGTGCGCGACGAGAGCAGCGCAAAATGCTGGAAGATCATGCCGATCCCGCGCCGTCGCTCGCGCAACGCGGCCGCGGAGAGACGCGTGAGGTCGACGCCGTCGACCCGCACCGTCCCGGCGGTCGGCCGCTCGAGCAGATTGATGCAGCGCAGCAGCGTCGATTTTCCCGCTCCGCTGCGGCCGATTACCCCGAAGACTTCGCCGCGTTCGACCCGGAGGTCGACCCCGCGCAGCGCTTCGACGTTCTCACCGGGACCGCGGTAGGTCTTCTCCAGACCTGCCAATTCGATCATCGGACGATGTGACCTGAGCGACGTTGCCCAGGTTGCGCCCCGGCTACTTCAGGAGTGCCTGGATGAACTTGATCGTCGCCGCGCGTTCGATCGAGCTGCGGTTGCCCATGATCTTGACCTTCTGGGCACCGATGACGTTGGCGAAGAACGCGACCAGATCGGCGGGGATCCCGGCGGCGACGCAGGCCGACGTGATCGCGAGAACGGCGTCGCCGGAACCGATGCGGTCCACGACGTTGGTCGTGAGCGCGGGGGAATCCGTCTCCTGCGGGCCGTCGAAATAGCTCACGCCTCGCGAGCCGCGCGTGACCAGGAAGCGATTGCAATCGAGCTTTGTCGCGAGATGTGCGACCAAATCGCCGATCGCACCGTAGCGGTTGCGCGCGTCGAGCCGCAGTTCGCCTTCGTTGATACAGATGTAATCGGCGCGCGGATAGCTCGAGATGGCGTGAAACCGGATGTTCGCGGCGTTGATCTGCGTGTTGACCGCGAGGAACTTCGCCTTCGAGGCGAGCAGCATCTTCGATGCCGGTGTGAGCAGACCGTGACCGAAGTCGGCCGCGATCACGAGGTCGGCACCGGCCAGGCGAATGTCCAGCAGCGAGCAGAGATCGGCTTCGTGCTCAGCGTCGAGATCGTCGTCGTTGATGACGTAGAGCTCGAACAACTTGGTCGCGAGCGTCGCTTCGACGTAGCGGCGCTTCACGATCGTCGGGCTGTCGTTCTTGTAGATCGGACTCAAGCGCACTTTGGGCCGCAAGTTCTCGCGCACGAATTTCTCTTGCCCGTCGATGGCGCCGAGATAGGTCACGACCTCGACCGACTTGCAGAAGTCGCTGAGATGGTTCGCCGCCGCGAGTACGCCGCCGGCATAGAGTTCGGTCGACCGATGGCGCATCGCGAGCACCGGCTCTTTGGCCGACTTCCCCATCTGATCGCAGTACACGTATTCGTCGAGGATGGTCTCGCCGACCAGCACGACGCGCAGGTCTGCAAGGCGATCGAGGTAGCCGATCACGTCCCGCAGCGAGTGGCGCGAACGCAGTTCGCGCAGATACGCCTGCACCTCGACGGAATACGACGGCAGATACTCGTTGAGCAGCGTCGAGGAACTGAACGTGATGTCTTCGGTGAACTCGATCGTCCCGCCGTGCGCCCGTACCGCGGCCTCTTCATCGCGGATCTTGCCCGTCACATCGTCGGCCGCGTGCTTGTAATCGGGGCCCTTCGCATAGACGTCGGGCTTGATCGCCTCGATCGCCGGCAGCGCCGTCGGCGCGTGATTGATCGCGACGTAGTCGACCGCCGCGAGCGCCGCAAGCGATTCCGCTCGCAGGCCATGCGGGAAGGCCGGACGATTCGGGCCTTTGTTGACATGCCGGTCTTCGGTGATCGTCACGACCAAAACGTCGCCCAACCCCTTGGCCTCAGCGAGATGCCGGATGTGGCCCGGATGCAACAGATCGAAAACGCCGTGCGCATGGACGATCCGCTTCCCGCCCGCGCGCAGCCGGGCAACCCGGACGGCCAACTCGTCGAGCGGAAGGATCTTGGAGTCGGCGTCCGCCGAACCGCTTTCGACTTCGATCATCATAAAGAAGAACTCGCGGGAGAGCGAAGCGAGCGCCTAGCGGCTCGCCCGGGCGTGAAAACGCCCCCCGTTCTTCATCCTATCGGCAGGCGCGCACGTCGCCCGCAGGCGCGGCTGCAGATTTGCTGACCGAACACCGATAGAACCTAGGTGGTACCCGTCCTCGACGACCGTTCCAAAGCGCTCCGGTCGACCATCGTCGACGCTCTCGTCGGCGGCGGGCGCGGCCACGTCGGCGCGGCGCTTTCGCTGGTCGAGATTCTGCGTGTGCTCTATGACGACGTGCTGCGCGTGCGCCCGGCCGAACCGGCCTGGGCCGACCGCGACCGGCTGATCCTCAGCAAGGGGCACGGGTGTCTCGCACTCTACGCCGTCCTCGCCGATGCGGGATTCTTCCCGGCCTCCGAACTGCTGACCCAGTGCCGCCCCGGAGCGATGCTGGGCGGCCATCCCGAGATCCATGTCCCGGGCGTCGAGGCGTCGACCGGCGCGCTCGGACACGGCCTGGCGATCGGGATCGGCATGGCGCTCTCCGCGCGGCTCGCCGGCTCGGCCCGTCGCGTCTTCGTCATCATGGGCGACGGCGAGATCAACGAAGGCAGCGTTTGGGAAGCGGCGCTGATGGCGGCAAAGCACGGCCTCGCGAACCTGACGGCGGTTATCGACTACAACAAGCTGCAATCGTATGGGCCGCTCGAATCCGTGATGCCGCTCGAACCGCTGGCCGACAAATGGCGCGCGTTCGGCTTCGCCGTTCGCGAATGCGACGGCCACGATGTCGCCGCGCTGACGGAGCGCTTCGCCGAGCTGCCCTTCGAGCCCGGGAAGCCGAGCCTCCTGATCGCGCACACGGTCAAAGGGCGCGGCATCGCGATCGCGGAGCACAATCCGGCCTGGCACCATAAAGCAGCGTTCGATCCGGCGCAGGGCGCCGCGCTACACGAAGCGATCCGGAGCAACTAGGATGCGCAACGCCGCGATGAACGCGATCTACGATCTGGCGAAACGCGACCCGCGCGTCGTCTTCATCGGCTCCGATCTCGGCGCGGGCGTCCTCGACGAAATGCGTCGCGAACTCCCCGGTCGCTTTTTCATGGAAGGCGTCTCCGAACAGGCGATCGTCGGCCTGGCCGCGGGTCTCGCGATGGACGGCTATCTCCCCTATATCAACACGATCGCGACGTTCCTGACGCGGCGATGCTTCGAGCAAGTCGCAATCGACCTGTGCCTGCACGATTTGCCGGTGCGTTTGATCGCGAGCGGCGGCGGCACCGTGTACGCTCCACTTGGTCCGACGCACATGGCCACGGACGACATCGGCATCCTGCGCACGTTGCCGAACATGGCGATCGTCGCGCCCGCCGACGCGCCCGAGATGACGCGCGCGATGGAGGCCTCGCTCGGCTGGCCCGGCCCGCTCTACGTCCGCATCGCGAAGGGCGGCGATCCGGTCGTCTCCTCACCCGACGTCCCGTTCGCGATCGGTCGCGCGATCCCGATGCGCGTCGGCGGCGACATCCTCTTCATCGGTACCGGCGTGATGACGACCGCGGCGCTCGGCGCGAGCGACGTGCTGCGCGCCGGCGGCATCGACGCCGGCGTCCTGCACGTGCACACCGTAAAACCGCTCGACCGCGAGGCGATCGTCGCCGCCGCCGCGCGCGTCGCGCTGGTCGTTTCGGTCGAGGAGCACAGCCTGATCGGCGGGCTCGGCAGCGCGATCGCCGAGCTGTTCGCCGATGAATCGGTTGCGGTACCTCTGCTGCGGCTGGGCCTGCCCGATCGGTTTCCCCGCGAATACGGCTCGCAAGCCCACGCCCTCTCCGTCGCCGGGTTGACGCCCACCGCCATCGCCGCGGCAGCGGCCCGGCGTTTCCAGGCGTCAAACCGGTTACCCGCTACCCCGCGCTGAGTTCCGAGGAGTCCATGGCCACCACCCGCGTCCGCTATTCGTACCTCGCCCAACAATTCGCCGAGCCGGACGAGATCCTCGAAGGCATCCGCGCGGTCGTGGCGGAGGGCTCGTTCACGCTCGGACCGGCGGTCAAGAAATTCGAGCAACAATTCGCCGCCTTGATCGGCACCAAACACGCGGTCGGCGTCGGCTCGGGGACCGACGCCATCAAGGTGCCGCTGCGCGCGCTCGGCGTCGGCCACGGCGACGAGGTGATCACGGCCGCCAACACGTTCGTCGCGACCGTCGGCGCGATCGCGGAAGTCGGCGCAACGCCGGTGTTCGTCGATTGCGACGATTCGTTCTGCCTCGATGTGACGCAGGTCGAAGCAAAGATCACGCCGCGTACGAAAGCGATCGTTCCGGTTCATTTTACCGGCGAGACGGTCGACATGCCGCGTTTGATGGCGATCGCTGAAAAGCACGGGCTGCCGGTCGTCGAGGACGCTTGCCAATCGATCCTCGGCGAATCCAGCGGCAAGCGCGCCGGCACCTACGGTCGCGCCGGTTCGTTCTCGCTGCACCCGCTCAAGAACCTCAACGTGTGGGGCGATTCGGGGATCATCGTCACGAACGACGACGCGTTCGCCGAACACCTGCGCCTGCTGCGGAACCACGGCCTCTCGACGCGCGACGACGTTCTCGTGCTCGGCTATAACTCGCGGCTCGACTCGGTGCAGGCCGTGGTCGGCTCTTGGCTGATCGGTCAAACGCACGACATTACGGAGAAGCGCATCGCGAACGGCGCCTACTACGATGCCGCATTCGCCGATATCGACGGCGTGCGCGTCCCACCGCGCCGCGACGATGCGAAGCGCGTCTTCCACCTCTACATGATTTTCGCCGACCGGCGCGAGGAACTCTATGCGTTCTTGCACGAGCGCGGGATCTCGGCGAAGATCCACTATCCGGTGCCGATCTACCGTCAGCCCGCGCTCTCGATGCTCGGGCACCGCGAAGGCGACTTCCCGGTCACCGACCGCCACGCGCGCGACGTGATCAGTTTTCCGGTCGACCAGCACATCTCGCGCGACGAACAAGACTACGTGATCGCCTCGGTTCGGGAGTTCTATGGCCGTTGAGACGCGGCGCGTCCGCTACGTCGACTTCGCGGCGCAGTTTGCCGAGGAACGTGACGAGCTGATGCCGGCGGTCGAGGCGGTTTTCGCGCGCGGCGACTTCATCGGCGGCGACGACGTCGCGCGACTCGAAGCCGAGATCGGCGACTACCTCGGGGTGGAACACGTCGTCACGCTCAACTCGGGGACGGACGCGCTGGTGTTCGCGCTGGCGGCGCTCGGAATCGGGCGCGGCGACGAAGTCATCACGGCCTCGAATTCGTTCGTCGCCTCGGCCGCGGCGATCGCACATGTCGGCGCGATCCCGGTCTTTGCCGACGTGCTCGACGATCAAACGCTCGATCCGCAGGCCGTCGCCGCCGCCGTCACGCCGCGCACGAAGGCGATCATGCCCGTCCATCTGACCGGTCGCGTCGCCGACCTCGAAGCGCTCGAACGGATCGCGCAGCGCGGCGGCCTGGCGATCGTCGAAGACGCCGCGCAAGCCTTCGGATCGCGACGCGGTGGCCGCTTCGCGGGTACGGCCGGCGCGATCGGCGCCTTCTCGACGCACCCGCTCAAGAACCTCAATGCCGCCGGCGACGGCGGTTTCGTCACGACCCGCGATCCGGCGCTGGCCGAGCGCGTGCGCCGGCTGCGCAACCACGGCTTTCTCGATCGCGATACGTCGCTCGAATTCGGCTTCGTCTCGCGGATGGATACGCTGCAAGCGGCGATCCTGCGCCTGCGCTTGCGACGTGTCGACGACGTCATCGCGCGCCGCCGGCTCAACGCCGAACGGTATCGCGCGCTGCTCGATCGCGCGGTCGCCTGGTATCCGATCGAAGCCGTCGATCAGTTCAACACGCACCATCTGTTCGTGATCCAAGTCGATCGGCGCGACGAGCTGCAACGCGCGCTCGGCGCGGCCGGGATCGGCACGAAGATCCATTACCCGACCCCGATCCATCTGCAGCCCGCCGCCGCGAAACTCGGCTACGCTCGCGGCTCGCTTCCCGTTACCGAACGCCAAGCAGAGCGCATTCTGTCGTTGCCGATCAATCAGTTTCTGCGCGAGGACGATCTAGCGCACGTCGCCGCGGAGATCGGCGCCTTCTTCCGCTAAGCGCCCGTCTCGGCGGCGAGCGCTTCGGCGTCTGCGACGTAACGCTCTGCTTTGCCCAGTTGCGCCGTCTTCGCCGCAGACCACTCGCCGGGATCACCCGCAAGGCGGCGACGCGCCCAACGCTCGGGGAGAAATTCGGCGAGGATGATGAGCGCCCAGCGCGCAGCGTACGCCGGTTCGAGCACACGCAGGCGGTTCGCAAAGGCGGGATCGGCAGCGTAGATGCAAGCAGCCTCAGCGCGAATGCGCGCGCGCATGCCGGCGGAGAACGCGGAACCGGGATGCCAGAGCGTATCGGCGACGAGCTTGACCGGATCGTCCCAACCGAAGTATTCGAAGTCCAGAAATACCGGCGTGCCGTCCGGGCGGACGAGCGTATTGTGACGTCCGAAGTCAGACGGCGAGAGCGTTCGATCGCGCGGCGCTAGTGCCGGGACCGTGCGTACGGCGGACGCGATACGCTTCCAGAGTGGAATGAAACGACCGGCCAGAAACGCGCTCAGGGCCGGCTCGTCCGCGACGGCGGCATAGCGCGCGAGCCGGGCATCGACCTGAGCGATCAGCGCCGGCCCGTCGAAACACGCTTCGACCGCGTCGCGAAGCGCGAGCGCGCCGGGACGCACGCGCGCCGCATGCACCCGAGCGAGGAACGCGAGTGCCGCAGCAATCTCATCCTCACCAAAGGTGAGTGGACGGTCGCCGGGGATCCAGCCATAGAGTGCCGATGCCGATGCCGGATCGATCGCGATCGGCTGCGGAATCGCGCGCTCCCCACCGGCCCACAAAAACGTTAGCGCATCGAACTCATGGCCCATACGTTCGCGCGTATCATCCGCCGCCGCGGGATAGCGTTTGAGCGCGAACGTCGCACTCGCGGTCGAGACCGCAAAGAGTTCGTTGTTCCCGCCGGCCCGCACGGCGACCAGTTCGAGGACCGGCTCGCCGCAGAGCCGCTCCGCGATCTCGCCGATCACGGTACGCCGAGTGCGGCTGCGATGGCAGACCACGAGCGGAACGTCTTCCATGGCCCCGTCGGCCCGCCGCGAGGTGCGAAGAGCCAGCCCGTCACCGTCGCGGGAAACGCCGAGTCGCCCAGCACTTCGGGCAGATCGTCGATCGCCGTCGCGACCGCGAGCGTCCGTAAGCGCTCGAGTTTCGCGTCGCGCGTCGGCTCGAAGAACACGTCGTCGGGCCGTATCATCTCCGCACCGATGAAGCCGTGCCGCTCGAGCCACGCGCGCGCTGCCGCATGAAGATCCGGTCCGTCGGGCGCGACGGCGGCCGTCCGCGTCTTGTGGCTTACGACGAATACGGCCGCTCCCGCGGTGGTCAGGTGCGCGATGCACTCCCGCGCGCCCGCGAACGGCGGCGCATCGACGATCCGCTCGCCGTAGACGATTGCTTGCAGCCGCTGCCAATCGTGCTCGCCACCGGGACGGCGGCGAAGCGCATCGCGCAGTGCCGGCCGCTCGCGCGCACGCGCCGCTTCCGGCCAGCCGAGCTCGGCGGCGACGCGAACGAAGAGCTCATCGTAGTCGACGAGCGTGTTGTCGAAATCGACGGCGATACGGAGCGCCCCAGCGGTAGAGATGGGGACGCCCGGTCTACGGCTTGATCAGATAGCCCGCGGGCAGATTCGTCCAGGGCAGCGTCTGTACGCGCAGGCCCGGATACTGCTCGAGGAACTCGTCGACGGCTTTGGTTTCACCCGGCCACTCTTTAATCGCGTACTCATCGAAGAGGACGACGCCGCCGCGGCTCACGCGCGGCCAGATCACATCGAGGGCGCGCTTCGTCGGCTCGTAGAGATCGCAGTCAAAGTTCACGAACGAAAAGCGCACGCCCGGATTCGCCTCGAGAAAGCGCGGCACGGTTTCGGCGATATCGCCGTCGATCAATTTCACCCGCTTCTTCCACGGGATGAAACGATCGGCATCGAAGATCTCGATCGCGTTTTCGAGTTCCTCCCGATGCGCGCCCGGCGAGAACCCGCCGATCGTCTTCTGAATGCCCGCATCCTCGGCGCCGTCCTCGGCGGAGAACTTCGCAAAGCCGGCCCAATTATCGAACCCGTACACGGTCTTCGTGCGGTTGCCGATGCTGTAAGCTTCGAGTAGATTGGCGAACGTCATGAGGCCCAGACCGCGAAAGACACCGAGCTCGGCGACGTCGCCCGGAACCTCGAGCGAGAGCCGAAACAGCTCCGAATGCGCGAGGAAGCGCTTGAGCCATTGGCGGCGCGCCAGCACCGGAAAGAGTTTGAGCGCATCGAGCGGGCCGACGCTGAAGCGCTCGAAGTGATCGGCCAGCCGCGCGTCGATCGCATCGTCGCTGCCCGAATGGCCGAAACCGTGAAACGCGGTCATTGAGTCGCCGGCGGCGCGTGCACGATCCCGGTCGTGACGTCGAGGACGTGCTTCGTCGAGGCGTCGGGCGGCGCGAAGAACCGGTAGTCGATGCTCGTGCGCGTTCGATCCGAGCGATTGGGCATCGAGCGATGGACGATCCACTTGTTGAGAAAGAGTACATCGCCCGGCTCGAGCAGCGGGTGGATGAGGGTCTCCTCGTCGGCCGTGATGCCGCCGAGCCAAAAGCCGCTTTGCTCTGCGGCCTGTTCGCGCGGCTCGTTGCTGCCGGTATAGATGCCGACGCCGCCGCACGCCTCATCGATCGTCGTAAACGGCGTCCACATGGTGATGAAATCGCTCATATGGCGATTGTAGGACACGTCTTGATGCGCCGGTACGGGAGCCGCGACGTTGCCGTTTGCGATGTGCCGCGCGGTCGGCGGCATGTGCATTCGCAGATCGTCCGAGCCGACCAGCTCGGCGACGGCCGCACGCACGGCGGGGTCGAACGCAACCGCTCGCAGCCGTTCGGACATCCGGATCTCAAGCGGAAAGAGGCCGCGCGCCACGTTCATCGTCTGCAGATCGAGCTCGGCCGCCCGGTCGCCGGCTTGCAGCTCGGCGAGCCGCGCGAAGAGTTCGGCGCGATCGGAAACGCCGAAGGACTCGACGAGCGCGGCAACCGCACCGTCGACGTAGGCCTCGAGCAGATCGCGCACGTCATCGACGATCGGCCGCGGGATCAGCCCGCGAACGACGGCGTACCCCTCGCGGGCAAACCGCTCTGCGAGGCCGTGCACGCTCTCCGGTTGGACGATCCTCGGCGCGACGCTCATTTCTTGATGAAGTAACACGGCGACTGGGCGAACGGAAACTTCTTGATCGCGGGCCGCTCCGGGGGTGGCAGGCTCGCGATGAACTCATCGACGCCCTGCGTTTCGCCCGGCCATTCCAAGAACGCGTACTCGTCGAGCACAACCACGCCGCCGCTCACGACCAGCGGCCAGAGTTGTTCGAGCGCGACTTTGGTCGGCTCGTAGAGGTCCACGTCAATGTGGATCAAGCTCACCTTGAGACCAGGATTCTCAGCGATGAAGCGGGGCAAACTCTCGCGAATGTCGCCGCTGACCACGCGCGTCCGATTCGCATTGAGCAACAGCGAATCCGAATTGTGCATCGCACAGAGCGTCTCGATCTCGAACGCGGTCGACTTGAGCGCACCCGGGAAGAGCATCGGGTTGAAATCGGTCGTCACGTTGCCCACGGCGTCGGCGCCGTCTTCCGGACGGAAGTTCTGCAGCCCCGCGAACGAGTCGAATCCGAAAACGAGGCGATGACGGTCCGAGGGCGCGAACATTTCGATGAACTTCGTCCACGTGAACAGGCTGGCGCCACGGAAGGTCCCGAACTCGAGCACGTTCCCGGGCAGGTCGACGATCAGCTTGAAAATTTCGTAGTGCGCGAGAAACCGGCTGACGTCGCGCCGCATGGCGTACGCCGACCAGTTGCGCAACAGATCTTCGCTCGAGTAGCCGCGCACGCGCACGATCTCGTCGAGCGAGTCCCAATACGCGCGGTCGCGCTCGCGCGTATCGAACACGGGCTTGCGCTCGATCATGCCGGTGTCGCTTCTTTCATGAGCTTCACATTGTAGTAGCGGCGATCAGTCATGCTCTCCGGGAAGCGGCCCGCACGGAACGCACGGCACAGATCGCGGACCGCATCATCGATCGTGCGCCGTGGCCGGAAGCCGAGGACGTGTTCGATCTTCTCCGAGTCGACGCGGTACGAGCGCAGATCGTCGGTCGGCTGCGTTTCAATTTCGATCGGCGCGCCGGGAAATTCGGTTTCGACGACGCGCCGGATCATGCGCGCGAGATCGGCAATCGAGTGGTTCTCGAACCCGGCATTGAACGTCTGACCCGCGATGCGCTCGGCGCGCTCGTCGAGCACGTCGACGTAGAGATCGGTGATGTCGTCGATATGGATGTTGGGCCGCGTCTGCGAGCCGCCGAAGACGAGAATCTTGCGCCGGTTTACCGCATGGTTGGTCAAGATGTTGACGCTCAGATCAAAGCGCATCCGAGGCGAATAACCGCAGACCGTCGCCGGCCGCAGCACCACGGTCGTGAACGTGCGGCTTTCTTCGGCGAGCACGATCGGCTCGCACAGCGCCTTGAAGCGGCTGTAATCGGTGAGCGGTGCGAGCGGATGGTTTTCGCGCACGTGCGGCGACTCGCTCAGTCCGTAGACGCTGCTCGAGGACACGAACACGAAGCGCGCGACGCCGGCACGTTTGCTCTCGGCGACGAGCATCGGAAAGCAGTCGTAGTTGATGGATTTGCCCAACTCGGGATCGAGCTCGAATGATGGATCGTTCGAGATACACGCCAGATGCAAAACCGCATCGCAGCCCTCGACCGCGCGCATCACGACGTCGCGGTTGCGCATATCGCCCGCGATCTCCGTGAGGTTGGCGGCGCCGCGCAGGGCGGCCAGCGGCTCGCGGCCGTAAAAGTAGGTATCGAGAACGCGCACCGCATGGCCGCGCGCAAGCAGTTTCGGCACGAGTACCGCGCCAACGTAGCCGGCACCGCCGGTAACCAGAACCGTACTCATCGCAGATCGCTTTCCATTACGGACGGACCGTTTCGCGGCCCAGATATTTGAACCAGTCGCTCGTCGCGCGTTCGATCGCCGCCGGCTCCCAGACCGGCGCATCAGCCCAATTCGCGATGGATTCGAGCATCGCCGCCACGCCGCGCTCGAACGTGATTGCCGCCGACCAGTTCAGCAGCCGCGCGATTTTGGCGACGTCCGCGAAGGTGCGGTCCGGCTCGCCCGGCCGTTTGGGGATGAAGGTCACCGGACCGCCGAGCAGCTTCACGAGCCGAGCGATGCTGTACGTATTCCCCGACCCCACGTTCAGAATCTCGCCGCCGAGCGGCGCGAGCGCCGTCCGGTAGAACGCATCCGCCACGTCGGTTACAAAGGTGAAGTCGCGCGTCTGCGTACCGTCACCGACGACGGTAAACGGCTTACCGGCCAGCTTCTGCGCGAGGAACACGCCGAAGACCGCACCATAGGTCCCCGACGTGCGCGAACGCGGGCCGTAGACGTTGAAGAGCCGTAGCGACGACGTCGCGATGCCGTAGACCTGGCCCCAATGCATGACGATGCATTCACCGAGGTATTTCGTGAGCGCGTAGGGATACTGCGGCCGGATCGGCGCAGATTCCGGGGTCGGGAAGGCATCCGGGATGCCATAGCACGACGACGAGGCCGCATACACCACGCGCGGCACGTTCGCCGCACGCGCCGCCTGCATCACGTTCAGCGTCCCGTCGACGTTGGCGCGATAGTAATCATCCGGTCGCTCGATCGACGGAACGATGTCCGCAAGGCCGGCAAGATGGAAGACCACGTCCGCCCCGGCGAAGACGGTCGCAAGCGCCGAGCGGTCGCCGATATCGAGCTGATGGAAGCGGAAGGCGGCGTATGTGCGCGCGCGCTCGAGGTTTGCCAGTCGTCCCGTCGCAAGGTTGTCGACGGCCTCGACGGCGAGCCCCTCGGCCAAGAGCCGGTCGGTCAGATGGCTGCCGATAAAGCCGGCGGCACCCGTGACGACGGCACGTCTCACGGCTGCAGCCCCAGTTCCCATTCGTGCGTGCCCATCTCCATGAGGTTCGGATGCTGGGCGCGCAAACATTAACGGAGAAGGCTATCCCTGGGGTACGAGCGGCTCGCGGCGCAGCGTCATCAAGATGGACTGGTGCAAACGTCCGTGCAGGTTGTCGCGGAAGAATTCGTCGTTATACAGCATCCCGGGTTCGACCGGATAGGAGTGGACCGACTCGACATCCGAGGGGTTGAGCTCGGCGAAGAAGCCGAGATCGCTGCTGGCCATGAGGCGCCAGCGATTCTGCGCGATCAGCATCGCGGGCCACATATGATCGATGAAATGGAAGTTCCAGCCGAACATGCTGAAATAGGTCTCGTCGCCGGGCTCGAAGCGGCACAGGAGCGGGGTTGGAACGTGGGTCGCGGCCGTATAGAGATCGTCCGATATCTTGCGCAGCGAGAGGCTCGTGCGGTAACTAGCGTTCGAATCGACGTCGGTCAGGGAGGCCGCGAAGGAATCGATCAGCGTCGCAAGACTGATGTCGACGGCGCGCGCGTTCGAGACCGGTGCGCCGCCGGTCGCCGCGGCATGTTCGCCCAGCAGCGTCATGAAGGCGCCGCGCTTGACACGCAGATACATCGCGGAGACGCTCACCCGCGGCTTGGCCGCGTACATGACGACGTTTCGGAACGTGCCGTCGCCGAAGAAAAAATCGGAGAGCGCAAAGATCACGCAGCCTTGCGTCGCGACGGCGGTCTTGACGGTATGCTCGAAGAAGTGGCTCTTGATCTCGAGCACGGTCTCCTCGCGGCCGAGCGCCGGATGAATCCCGCTCGTCAGCGTTAGGCTCAACGTTAGCTGGCCTTCCGCGCTGCGCTCGCGCAGCAGCCGGTGAAACTCTTTGAGGACCGCTTGGGCGCGCACCGAATCGCGCTCCAAACTGTAGAACGCAATCTGCACGTCGTACCCGTTTGCCACGAGCCAAGGGACGTTTCCGGGCTGCAACAGCGAGGGTTGCGCGACGGTGACGAAATCGTCGATTCCGTGGCCCCACAGCCAGGCGACGATCCGGATCTGGTTCAGGCGCATTCCTTACGCAAGACGAACCAAAACTCGTTTTGATCGCGGCGCGTCGGGTAGAGCCGCTCGAGTTTGAGGCTCGTGTATCCGAGCGGCGGCAACTGACAGAAGAGTGCCTTTGCACTTGCCGGCGTGAAGAACCAGCCGTGCAGGTCGAGATAGGTTCCGGCGGCCTGCTGGTATTGGCCAAGCCCCTCGCGCGTGCGCCGCTCCGATTCCGCCATGTAGGTTCCGTGATCGCCCGCCCAGTGCCGCCCGCAGTCGTTGTGGGTCGAGAGCACATGACTGCCCAGAACGTTCGCGAGCGTGTGCAACGTCCGTCTCTCCTCGTGCGCGGGGATGACGTCGGCGATCGTGCTCGGCGCACGGTAGTGATCGAAACAATACCGCTTGTCCGGCGCAATGACGAAATATCGGCCGCCGGGGACAAGTAGCCGCTCGACGATCTGGAGATGACCGATGAGATCCGGATTGTGTTCGATGCAATGGCTACTGAACACGTTATCGAAAGTCTCATCGACGATCGTCAGATCGCAGGTGTGCGAAACGAAGTCGATGTGCGGAACGCCTGCCGTCGGCATCTGCAACGATGCGGCGCGCGCGATCAATTCGGCCTGCGTCTGGCGGTCGAAATACTTCGTGTTCGGGCCGCGCAAGAGCGGATTATAAAACGGTCCGATCTCGAGCGAACGCGCGTCGCGCGGCACGAGCGCGGCGAAATCGATCCGCGTCGCGATCGAATTCGATCGCCGTCCTTCGGGTTCGCCGAAGCGCTGATAGTGGGCGATCAACTGCTCGTCGGAATAGGCGCGTAGGTCGGCGTTGCACAGACGGTAGTAATCCAGCTCCAACATCGGGGGCAGGACCGGGCCCGGGTTCGGTGCGATCATCGGCCGGGGCGTGCCGAAAAGCGGACGGCAAGATCATCCATGTATCTTCCTATCGGCGAAACGCAGCGCGTGCCGCAGTTCAGGCGGCGGCGCGGTCGATGCGCTCGCGCAGGGCCGTCGCGATCACGTGATTGAGGATCAGATGACCATCCTCTTGCTGACCGATGCGATCCGCCGGCACGATCACCTTGAGGTCGGCGAGTCGCGCCAGAGCGCCGCCGGGGGAGCCGCACAGGCCGATCGTCGTGATGCCGGCCTCGCGCGCATATTCGACCGCTCGAACGACGTTGGGCGAGTTGCCCGAACCCGAGATCGCGACGAGGGCATCACCGCGCCGGCCAAGGCTGCGCAGCGGCTCGACGAAGATCTCGGCGAAAGCGATATCGTTGCCCATCGCCGTCATCAACGGCACGTTGTCGGTCAGCGCGACGGCCCGGAAGCGACGCTTCCCCGGGACCAACGTGAATTTGCAGAGATCGTTCATCATGTGCGACGCGGTCGAGGCACTGCCGCCGTTCCCGATGAGGTAGGTGGTGCCGTCGGCTGCCCAGACGGCTTCGAGCGCATCGACGATTGCGCGCACATCCGGGCGCGGCAGCGCGCGGATCGCCGCGATCACTTCGTCGAGATACGCATCGATGGCATCCACATGAGTACCGTTCGACCGCTGAGCCGGCAAACCTTAACGCCGCGCGGGTGTCCGGCGGTGCGTGAATAAGATCGGCTGCATGCACGGTGGCAGCGACGTTTTTGGTGAACGGGCGACGCTCTGGGCGGCCGGCCTGCCGCCGGGCCTCGACGCGATCGTGGCCGATGAGGGCCACTTCGGCGCGGCGCTACGCGCGGCAGGAGACGCCCGCTTAGCCGGCCGGACCTTCTTCGGCGCGCCGCTGCTCGCCGATCGACGGCTGGCCTACGTCAGGCGACGCGCGCTCGCGCTGTTCGGCGACGGGACGCTCGAAGCGCAAATCGCGGCCCTCGACCGCGTTGCCGCAGAGAGCGCCCAGCCCGAAGTGACGGCACGCAGCCCGGACCTGAACCAGGCCGCGGAACGGCGTGTCCTGCGTGAGTTCATCCTCGCTGCCGATGCGCTGCTGTTGCGCTCGCTTGGCGAACTGCGGAGGCTGCGCGACCTCTTCGGGGACCTCTCGTTCCAACGCGTGGCGATCGCCGGCGGTCCCGCGGCGGGAATCCCGGCCGCGCCGGCCAGGGCCACGCGCGACCTCATCGTCCTCTGGGCGCCGCACCTCGCCGCCTCCGAGCTCGGCCTCGAGATCGCCGCACTGATGCTCTCGCAGCGCCCCGCCGCCGTCGTTTGTGCGGGCGGATCGCTAGCCGGGACGAACCTCATTTTCGCGACTGCCGCGCAATCCGCGGAACTGACCGCACGCGCGCGCCTCGTCGTCCTCGCCGATGAATACGACGGCGGCGCGGCCGTCACGTTCGCCGCCCGCGGATGCGCCGTCACCGTGCCTCTCACGAACGGGGCGCTCGAGGAACTCGATGGGCTGCGCGCCTTCGATCCGATCGCGATCGCATCGCTGCGCGCTGCGATCGATGCCGGCTGGAACGATGCACCAGCCGTTCCGCGCGCAACCGTCGAACGCCCCGCCACCGTTCTCTCGGTGCCGGCCGACGCGCGCGCCTCGACCGCGCTGCAACTCGGCCGAACCGCCTGGAACATCGCGCCGGCATACGATTTCCGCCGCGACGCGTTCGACCGCATCACCGCGGCCTGCGCACCGCTCGCGCCGGCCGCGCCGATGGATCGCCAACTGGTCGCGCACGCCGTCACGTCGCGTACGCGCTTGCAGCTCGGCTCGTTTCGCGAGGTGGAGTACGTCCAGCGCTCGCTCGGGTTCGTCTTGCCCGATGTCGCCGTCGGCGCGCCACCCGACGCGCGCGTCCCGGCGCAGGTGGATCCCGCGCCGCTGCGTGATGCGATCGTCGTGTGGGCGCCCGGCGCGCCGCTCGACGCCTTGACCGTCATCTTGATGGGCCTGCACTACGAAAAGCGCCCGGTGCTCGTTGTGTGCGCGCACGCGAACCTGACCGCG
>Ga0116230_10002906_pt1 | contig 16559 bp, 11 predicted proteins | sample S1TSphfallax_3_FD_88678 | JGI IMG/M metagenome (GOLD analysis project Ga0116230, IMG submission 88678) | Host-associated microbial communities from peat moss isolated from Minnesota, USA - S1T2_Fd - Sphagnum fallax MG | ecosystem: Host-associated > Plants > Peat moss > Unclassified | place...
ACAAGCTAGGAGGAGGAACAGGCAGACACGTACATTCTGAATCAGTTGTTATCCAATGTCCATTTTCATCACTGCAACCACTTCGCAATTTCTGGTTGGCATAAGCACACAGATCCATCATGTACTGTTCTTTGCACCCGTTGCACTCACAGTGTTGTGACCTGTAATAGCTTGCACATCCTTTGCCCTTCCCATTCCTGCTGGCCATCATGACATCATTCCTATGCAGATGAGGTTGATTTGCCAGTCTGTCTTTTGCTTGTGCAGAGATCACCATTTCTTGGCCATTGCAGTTGACATGTGGCTTGTAGCAGAGTGCAGGGTGCTGTAATTCACATGGGCAATCAACAGACTTAGCTGGAAAGATGATCCATTTGAACCCCATTTGCTTACCACCATCTCAAGCTTCCAAAAAACACATAAGAGTTCATTTCCTTGAGAGCATCACTCCAACTACATTCCAAACCATTCCAATTGCCAGTGTCCAGACCTCAAGGCTCAAGAAAGTTGCAGTTTCACCATCTTTCACGTTCACAAAGTACTGTTTGAAGAGCTTCTAGGAAGAAGAGGGCTGATCTCATGGACCAACTGTCCCTTCAGATCCTATTTTGCAGCCCATTTCTTGCAGTGGAGGTGGACCCACACACCTTTCTACCTATAGGCTTCATGCAAATTGAGCATGTAGAGCAAACACAGTCTAGTACATGCTCCCTGCAGAGGAAAAATGGAGTGTGAGATCATCAGAATGGTTTACCTGTACATTGTGTTTTTGTTGATCAAAATGTGATGTTGTGCCTCTCAACCACATCCTTTTAAGCTTGCGGAAAGCATTCGAACTGCCATCAAAATTTCGATAATAAGAAACTTGGCATCATGTAAACCTCTTGATCAGATTGAAGAATTGTGTAAATCTTGCAGTACTTGCTACTTGAATGAAATGACAACAGGTGCAGCAATATAACAAAGATCTGTATGAGTTCTGAGCTCATTGATCTTGCAAGTTTTGGAGTGACGTCTTGGATCACGGATCTACCTGAATAAACCACAAGCAAGGCCAGTGCAAGCAGCGAAATCTTTATGCTTGGAAGCAGCTCTAGCATAGATGGGAAGTTCTGTGTGTGTCTCCCAACAGTTGGGAGGCAGCGGGAACACTTGTGTCTTGAGACCATGGAAAAGTGATAGCCCAACAACGTCTGGCGGCCTTGTGATGGATGTGCTCAGCTCGTTGGATTTCTGATCTGCCTTTTGATGCTTGCTGTCAGCTGCTGCTTTTTTCTCAGCTGCCCAGGTTGCTTGATACGATCTGGTAGCTATGACTGCGCACTCGTCAGCTGCTTTTGCTTGAGCAGCTTTTGCGTCAGTCTCTTCGACAGTAGTACTCTCCGGACTGTGCAGAGCTTGTCCTAGTGATGTGTGCATCATGTAGTTGGGCTCGTCACGCAACCAATCATACATCTCGAGATTGGCATCGGTATCGCTCAGCAATCCTTGCTCATCGGCAGCAGGTGGATTCCGGGACCCTGTAGTAGTACCCACCATCTCATTGAATGCGAATGTCCCAATTGCAAGAAGCCCCTTGTGCTCATGGCTGAACACGACGCGAATCGATTCTTGCAAGCTGCTTCCCAGTTCCCATTCTGCTGCTGCTGCATCCAGCAGCTGATCGACTGGTGGCTCCTGCAGGACCACGACCGTTGAACTTGAAGAATCGCATCTTTTGGCATGCTGCTGCACCTTGCTGAAGTTGCCATTACCAGTGCCGAAGACTGGGTTTCCGAAATCTGGTGGCCAGTCCGATCGCGAGCCAGCAGCTGACCGACTACTGTAAGACTTGCAAGCACCTGCAGATGCTGCTAGAAAGCAATCTCAGCTTGGATCGACAACTAAGTTTACCATGACAACACTTGCAGTGGAACACGCAGAAGCAGCAGAAATCATGAAGGAGCTTATAAGCAGATCAGATCATCAAACACTGGTGGATGATCAGCGTGCAGCGGGTCACGTACCTTTCTCAGCCCTGTTCTGCTTGAGTGCTGGTGGATGATCATCTCGCTTTCTCCCACGGTCCCAACCAAAGAACTGCAGGCAGAAGAGAACTTCATACTGTCAGTTGAGAATCATCGAGATACAAGTTGTAATATGATCTCTCTGGATTCATATATTTACCTTAGATCAGAGAAACTGGAACAAAATTCTTAGCAACTTTAGCTTAGATCCCTGGCCACAGCGTATTCAAGTCAACTAGCACTAAACTCAGCAGTCTTCCAATTAAACACTAGAATTCAATAATGAAACTGATCAATGCCTGTCTCCATATGAAACTCATGATCTCTCACATGAGGAGGCTATACAGCACTGCGTGACAAAGTGCTAGAAGCAGAACAAGAAGGAAAAGAACAAGAGACAGGAATTTTTTGTTTTAAAAAAAACAAAACCGAAGTAAACAACCAAAAGGAAAATGCCAAATGTTCATGAGTTCATAAACATACCTTCATCTGGCTTGCTAGGGCAAATGGAGTAGTCGATTGAGCTATAACTAGTAATTTGACAATGCTGGAAATTGCATCAACTTGTGAAAGTAGTCTGTCCACAAGGATGATGATGGATCCGTGTTATGATTTTATTGCTGCAGCATATTAACATAGTGCAGGGATCATAGATGATGAGGAAGCTGGAAGACTTGTGAGAGTTTATGTACAGCTGCTGCTTGTGCTGCTTGTGCTGCTGGTGGTCTGGTGAGTTGCAGCTGCTAACAGATCCTTTGATTGCTGGTCGGTGGAGCAGCAAAAATTTGTAGGCCCAGTGTAACATTGTTCATGTAGCTGTGCTGCTGCTGCTGCTATTAACCTGGAGCAGGAGCAGGAGGCTTGGATTTCCGCAAACTGTTGCTTGCTGTTGCTGCAACTGCTGGTGCTGGCTACCTTTGCTGCCACAGAGCAAATTGATATTGCAGGTTGAAGAAATTTGTGTCCAGATTTGTAAACCAAAATTTTAATTTCACATTTATTTTCACAATCCTTTAGTCACATAATTATCAGTTTTGCATTTCATTTTTTACAAATTCTTATTTTTTAAATTTTCATATCTGGTCTATAACCAAATTTGGTGAAATATTCTTGTGCACGATCGCCAGTTTGGCTAGATCACAAAATTGGGGAGAAAGAAACACTTAGATTCATTAGTAGGTATTGTAGGAATTGTTATTTATTTATTTATTTATTTGAAAACAAGGATGCATTAGAAAAAGTTCAAAGTAGGTTTAGAAAGAGAGAGAGAGAGAGAGTAGCATATGGAATTTTATGATTTGCCTTTTGCTTTTGTATTGTTTTGGGTTTTGGATTTATAGTGAAATGGGTTTTGTCGAAAGCTAATTATTAAGTGGATGTTGATGAATCTTTTGATGGATTTGCGGTTGCCTGCTAGACTAATTAAGTAACAAACCAAGTTCATGTCACTGTGGATCACAGTGCATGTTGAGCTGTTGAAACTTGTTCCATCACATTATTTGGTATGTTAATTTTTAACAATTAATGTACGATTTTTATCAGGTCTATAATACAATGAAACGGAAGGAAGAAAGGAAGGGAAGGAGGGAATTTACATCTCAATTTTCAAATGTATAGTAAGAAGCCAATCTTGAATTTATCGGTTTTCATGACAATAAAATTTGTACTCAAGAATGCGACCTAGGGGATGCGTTCGCACCGTAGTGCACATTTTAGGCAAGACCACTAGGGCGAACTATGAAGGCACATTGGGGGCACAATGCACTTCCAAGGGGGCGCGTTTCCTGACGTAAAAGTCTTTCAGGGCAGATTCTGTTTAAAATAGCACCATAGTTCTTTCAGAACAGCACATCCCTCAAAATAGCATTTCATTCAAGAAGGTCAAATTCTGCAGTCTAATATATCTGAAAAGTGACAGAATCTACCCTCAAAATTGCTGACATGTTAGAGAACATGCATTAGAGAACATAAGCATTCAGCTCCTGATGAATCACTAGCGTGAGGCAGATGTGTCAAGTTTGTGCATGAAAATCCCAATTGTTGAGTGAAGACAGTACAAATAATGGGTGAGTGGCAGTCATGGAAAACAGACTCTAAGAAATATCAGAATCTGCTCTCATTGCTGATTCCATGAGTTAAGATAACTTGAAAACCTGCTGAATCCACACACATCAACCTTCAAAAGAAAAGGAGGGTGAGGGTATGCTATTAGAGCTATACTTTGAAGTGGTTCTCAATGAATACCCTAATTTCACCCTGAATCCTCACCGACATTTGGCCATCCAAACTCTTAGTCTTGAGATAGAATTGAGTGACTTATATGGTTACTACTGTTGCAAATCTCAGCTAGTCCTGGGGGAGGAAGTAGTATGACTGATGACATGATAAAGACCAATGCCAGACCCATAACAAAATTGCCTATGGGGCAACAAAAACAAGAAGAAGAAAGGCTCTAATACCAATGCTAGATTCTTCACATGGTCTGATCTTTTCACGTGAATATCTCGTGGGGCTACCCCACAAATATTTTCTTTCTTTCCTCCCACGACTGACACAATGACTCTGTGCAAAGGAAGGAGGGGGTCGTTGGAATGGCCAGATTTGCTCACATTCTGGAAATTGGCTTTCCTTTCAATTCTGAAGTTGTCAACGGCCTGCATTCTTACAACAAACAATTTGGTCATCTCAAAACAGTTCACCCATCTCAAAATCCGTGAGGTTAGGTCCCAACATACCTAGACAGATTTAGAAAGCCAGAAAATGATTATCTACAGCCCCAAGAAGAAGAAGAAGAATTAGAAGAAGAATAAGAAGGGAGGAATTGCTGTTGCAACAGCATCAAGAAAGATAACTGATGCTAATGTACTTTACTCTAAGGGGATTATGATCCACATTGTGATTGCCTGCAAAGTTTTTTTGTGTATGTGTGTGTGCATGAAGAATTTGTTGCCATGTATATGCACGATTGATTACCAATGTAGAAGGTAGAAAGACACAACCTTCGAGAAAGAAAAATCCTGGTTACAAATTGGCAAGTGCAGGCACATGTACTGGGCCATGACCGCCCTCCCAACCCCCAACTAGCTACCAACTAACAATCAGCATTTGCTTTGATTGGTCATGAGAGGACAACCTCCGTACCCAAAGTTCATTCTAGTATATTAAATTCCTTCATTATAGCATTAGGGGAATGACGCAAGAATCAGAAGCAGAGTCTGGCATAACAACTTGTGAAATTACGAATTACATGTTTTTTTTTTTCCTTCACCTCGCACTTGTATGTGAGCCAACTCTTAAGATGGATGAAGCCAGGCAAAAAGGGCTTTGAAACTGCTTTGCACCACCTAAAGAAAAGAAGGATCCTTCCATTAACATGGAAAATGGTGCTGCTATATACCTACATATAGATATATATAGTGAATGAAACCAAGGAATCTTTTTCTGACAGACATCCCATACCTTGTCTTTGATGACCCACTTTTTTGGTGTTCACAAAATAAGTAATGTGAGGTTTGCAATGAAATGAAGGATCTCCTTCTCCATTGAAACACCAAGCCACCTAGGTTAGGGGACCCAAAGTCAAAAGTGTTTCTTTTTGGTTTAGTTTGGTTTGGTTTTGTATAAGGTTGTGTTATAACTTTTCTTATGCCTTGTCAGGGATGATCGCTCATTCTGGGCATGTCAAAGAAAATAGAACACATGAAATTGTAGGTCAATACTCTGACCAAAGACCTTTCATGACCAGTGACAAGTTGTTCTCTCATACTGTATGCCAATGACCAGAAGTGTACTCTTTTCTGCGTCATTGGACTAATCCATGACCAAACAAATGGTGATCCTTTGTAGCTATGCTTTAATAATTTACACAAATTTGACATGTAAGTAAGCCAATTGTGCGTGTCATGAAATCCATTGCAACAAACAGCACAAGTGATGTGCCAAACCCCTCTCTGTTAGTAGGAGGAGGAAGTTGCAAAGTTGAAAATGTCTACAGAAGTCTTTGGGTTTGTGTGCCTCTCATTAAAATCAGAGAAGCCTGTGTTAAGAAGTTCCAAGTTCTTGTTAAAAGGTCCTTGCACTTTGTGTGTCTTTTGCATGCCACATGCAAAAGACATGCAACAGTTAAGTTCTAGTTTACTAAAGCAACTCTTCAAAACAAATTAAGCACCAATTTGAGCAATCTCATTGGGTACAACTTTTTTCCTTCACAACTAGGCAGAATCCTATGAGGCTATTACAACATTTAAGTGCCAGTTAACCGAAAAGAACCCCTTCAAAAGAATTAAAGTCTCTCATTCTACCAATACACCCCGCTTTTTGACACTTAGGCACAAACCTATTCCACAGACCCTGTATATTTGTGTATAATTTTTTCATACTAATACTATTAACCCTAATCTAGATATAATTAGGGATAACTGTAAACACTCAAGAAAACTGTGAAATAACCCCAAACAAACCCCACAATGTGGTTCAGATGGAAGCTTAGATTTAGATTTAGTCTCTCGGTAGACCAAATTATCAACCTTATGACTCAAGAATAATTTTGGGCAGCTCCATTTTTACCTGGAAAGACATGTGGACCAGAAATCCACACCCAGCAGATACCATTTAGGTCTATTTGTTAACCTACTCAGCTCCTATGGTGAGTTTGTTGGGCCCTGTTCCCACAGGGACAGAGACTATCGCATTGGATCCAACTTTTGAAAGGTTTTATCTTATTAAAACCAGTTTCACATCAGATGAGCTGGTTTCTTGGGTGAAAGTGTTTAGACTGTTTAGATTGGAACCCATTGTTTTGGTGTTCAGAGTGTGGACATAGTAAGTAGATGTACAACAACTTGTCTATTGGCAGGGCCAGCGTGTTTGTGATGCCTTGTTTACCGACCCAAAAAGAACTTTTTTTGCCTGTCTCCACTTGCAGTAAGAGGTGATGAAATGCGAGGTGCTTCAAAAGTACGGGTATATCTACACATTCATGTGGGGTCGCTTTTCCATGTGCTTGTTGAAGTTGGATGGGAAAGGACCATGTTCTGAAATTAGAGTATAAGATAAGTGGTTTTAGGAAACATAGAACATTGTATTTGCACCTACTATTTTCCGAGTCAAAATATTCCTGACCTAAAGTACACTTGTCTAACAATAGGCTAAAGTACCTCCCACCTAAAATACACTTGTATCATAATGGGCCGACGTTCAACCTTCCATGGATATCCTTGGACAGATGAATGAATAGGTTTAGTTTTGTTGGTATTGGTTTCTGGGGTGTGTGTGGCCATGGAATGAATCTCCCCCATCCAAGCTGCAATTGGATTTTCGAATGTATGTACATAAGCTTAGCCCAACCTCGGAGGAGACATGAAATAGATATGCACCCAAACTAAAATCAAAATTTCACCACCAAAAATTCATTTGAACTGGAAAATCAAAACTATATAAGTTAAAACCAAAATCACACCCTAACTTGAAACCCAAAATATTGTTCTAATTAAAATCAGATGTTATATTAGATGTATAGATGATTAAACATTATGACAGGGAAAGTGATGCAAGGTTCACTAAATCACAACAAATGTGGCTAAGGGTTAGAAACAAGGGACCTGTAAAACATATCCACCAATTATTAAATGGATATGCCAACAACTTATGTTTCATGCTTGCTGAAAAGAAGAAACCACAGAGCCATGGGTCCCAAAAATCAAATAATATATTCAAAGATCACTGATCTGTTGGCTTTCAAACATACGTATGTTAGAACTTGGAACTTGGAGATCTCTCACCCAACCAATGAACAAGTATAACAGTGACATAAATGTTAATCAAATCATGTAGTACTTTATTGGAAAGACAAAATTGCACAAGAAAACATATTGGACAAAAGAAGAAATTCGAAAAACAACCTAAACATGAGTAATGGAATAGACCACACTTTCAAAATCAAATGTCCAGATCTGCAAGTGGTGAGAGTGAAGTTGAAGTTGTCCTAATGACAACTAGCTCAATTGATAGTGGACAAAGGCTTGTACATTCTAGAATGCAATTGCAACATGTTGCCTAAAGAGGGGGTAGTACTAACTAAGAGGAAGAATCTTTTGGACATTTGGAATCCCAAACTTTTTTTTGGCACAAGTCTACAAAGAAAGCCATTAGCTTGTTTATGCAACCAGCTAAAGATTTCCATTACAAAGGAGAGAAATCGATATTGTAAGTGATGATCCCAATGATTCTTTTCTTTAATTGGAGTTGCATTTGAAGGTGCAAATCTATAAGTAGAAGTCATTCAAAGGAGAATATCAAATTGGATATGGTCAACTATGACAATATCCATGACAACAACTTCTTGAATAAGGGGAGGACAAGCATGATGGATAACAATGGATCACAATATATGAAAAAGTGAGTTGTTAAAGGATTGAGTATAGGCAAGGTATTATAGTTATTTTAAACTACAAAATTCAACTTAAAGGCCAATTGTTAAAAGTTAGGTTGAGTGCCATTAATTACAAGTGTGCCAAACATAGTGGATGACCGTAAGGTGCTATCATAACCTCATCCCAAACACATAGAAATTTATCATTTTGAATAACATTTGGCCCAAAAACTATTGTACAAGAATGTGATTGACAAATGGTTGAATTTATAAGAAACTTGCATATACATATTATACAAAAATTTCTACAAGAAATAACAACAAAAAATATGTAAAATATGCAAGTTATATATACACATTTTAAGTATGTTCAAATCAAATTCATGAATTGGCCCAAAGAAATAAAATATTTTTAATTCATCAAGACAAAATAAAATACCCATACAACATATATTTGAACTATGCAACTTGGCATAAAGGGATTGAAAGGGTTGAAAACACACATAAAATAAAAAACATAAAACTCCAACATGAACACAACAAGGAACTTATGTATGATGGCTTGAAACAACTTTCCATTCTTGATAAGCAATGTAACTACTTATATAAATAAAACAAGAAAAGTTGTAACCATTTTTACACCAAGGCAAGGGCATATTCCCAATAGCATTTGTGCACTGTAACTATAAATGAGCACAAAAAAGAAATAACAAAATTGAATTTTAGTCTACTACTTTACCAAAAAAATCATTTATTTGGTGACCATTAATGACATATCTAGCAAACTTAGCTTTTTTTGGGTCATGTGAATTGAATGTAGCCCCAATGATTTAATGAATAAATTTGCAGTTTGATCTTTTCTAAAAATGTATACTAATTTTATTTTGCCATTTTTAAAATTATTTTAATGTCCTAATGTTTCACATGGGTGATTGTACACTAAGTAGTTCATTTTTTAGTGTCACAAGGGTTATATTCAAAAAATAAAGAGTCACAACAAATGTAACCAATGTTTGTGAACCATGTGAAAAGTTTGGTAATTATCATATCACAAATGGGTTTTTTCAAGGGTGATGACCATAAGTATGTGGTAGATTTAAATTTTGACAAACAATCACATTCAAATGGAAGATGGTAAGAAATGTGAAGTGGACCATCAATATTATAATTAATGGTTTTTCATAAGGTCCAAGTTGTCCTTTTTGATAGGTGAACTCGTAAATGTTAATATTATAACATTATTTCATTCTTGAATTCTACACTTTAACATATTATTCTCAAACATACAAAGTCTATAATAACAACAATTACAAAAATCAAAAGTAAAACCCCAACACAAAATACATTCTAGAATGTATATTTACATAATTATTGATTATACAGTGATCTGAAAACAAAATCAAACCATATCATATTGGAAAATTGAAAACATGAAACAAAATTACACTATAGTATCAATGTTATTCTCCATCCAAACTAATCTTTAATTTTATCATGAGCTTTTTCTTCCCTTTCAAAACTATTCAATTTTTTTATCATGATCATCATAATAATGTTCAATCATCTTCATAACTCGTTTAGAAATCCTTCTCAAGTTTGCGCCATAAACCTCAATTCAAACAGCTCATAAGTCATATTCAACTCACCTACCTTGTCTTATTACTCCTTTGTCCACCCTATTAGACATTAATACTCCACTTCTCTCCAGTTTGTTCAATAGGACAACATGATTCTACCCTTAACATTACCCCCCTTGTACTATGGATTCCATCCTCAAAATCTTGTGAATGATCAAATATAGAATTGTAATGACATGAACAATTATCGATTCAATCTATTGTTTTGTATGTACTAAATGTTCTTCTTGATTCTCTACTATAGTTCCATGTACATCATGCACTCCCTAAGTTGTGGATTGTTCCCCCTCTATTACAAATAATCCTTCATTCTAAGGTTAAATTTGTTGATGCAACTATTGTTGTGCATCTATAATGGTTGTTATATGACCATTATCACCTTCATCTAGGAATATGGTCCTTGTTGTAATAGTTGGAATAAACAATGTTGATTGAAATACAATGGGTGTTGTTGTATATTTAGTTGACTTTGTGTGTAAGTACTTATTAGCAACTATTCATGTACTTCTATAGCTACCACCTCAATTTGGTCTATTGGATCATGAACATGTTCCTCTTCCACTAGAAATCCCTCCATGGCAACTCCTCCCTTCATTTTTTCAAGTACTATTAATTGCATCTTAGGTGCTTTAAACTAGTCTATGTTTATGTTGTAAAACAATCTTCTAGAATTATAGTTTAGGTGATACATATACAAATTATGGGTAGGCTTCCCTAGTTGCCTTCTTTAAGTTCCCTCATCTATTATATGATCATCAAACAACCCCCATACATTTTTTAAAGAAGATCTTGTACCAAATTCCACCAATCATCAATGTCTAACATTTTTGTCTCCATGGACTTTTGTTTAGTACTCAAGATAATATTTTGCATGAGAAGATCACCATATTCCCATAATTTGGGCTTAGAAAGGCAAGGCTCCATGGTTTTCAATGTGTCCACATCTACTTGTATATGTTTGGCATCATGATACAAAATTTACATTAATCTATTGCATGTAGCCTAAATTTGCTCTTTTGCCAAAATTGCTTCATTTTTAAAATGCAAAAGAATTTAAATTTCATGTTTGAAGTTCAAGATCTCCATATCCTATCTTTTGACAATATGTTCCAAACTAAAATTGTCCAACTACAACTATGCAACTCTTGCTGCAAATTCATCTACTTGCTTCTTCAAGGCTTAATATTTATGTTCCTCCTTTTCTTAAACCCGCTTTAGCATGTCTTTCTTCGCTTTGATAACCTCCATGGATTGCAATTGTTATTTTAAACTTATTTTCCTCTTACTTATCTAGAATATTTCCATCTAAACTTTATTAAATTGTAGTTCCTTGGTATGTAGAGCCTTTTTTGTCTATACCAATGTTGGGCAGATATCACAAACACCCCTGGCATCACTTAAGCATCCCGTTATAATCCCCTTAAGGTATCACCTTGAGTGATACCCTAACTGAAACCAAGATACTAGTTCTCACACAAGTGAAAACCGGATGTGAAAACCAAATTAAAAAAATAAAAAATAAAACCTGAAAACCAAGTAAGGTCAAACCCTTTACTCGGGTCCGCTCTCAAGGTTTATTTGCTTGAAAACTTAGGGTTAGGTTGGAGCCATCACATTACAACAACTCCTTCCTACAAACCTTAAAAATTTGCATAAAAGGGTGTTGTTTCTTTATTCCCCTTACCGTGGTTTTTTTTTCTTATAACATTGTTGTTTTGTTAATGTTTTTAATTTTTACTATTGGTTTTGTTTTTATTTTTGGTTTTTGTTTTCGTTGCATTACCATTCTCGCGCCTTGCTACGTTACTCTCATGCCTTGCTCTTGCACCTTGTTGCTCTGCGCCTTGTTACTTTTTGCCTTGCTTTTACACCTTATTACGTCGCTTTTGCGCCTTACTACTTTTTGTTGCCGCACTTTGCCACTCGCGCTTGTCACCTTGCCATCATGCATCCTCATGCCTTGTTGCTCACCATTTGCAAGTACCTCCTAACCCCCTCCCCCCCCCATTCTTGTCTTGCTACCTTGTTGCTTTACCTTGTTAGTTGGTACTCACTCCTCACTTTTTTGTGCAGGTCGAAGAGCTTCAAACAACACCAACAAGCTTCATCTAACAACAAGTTTTTTTTTCCCTGTAATTTCTCAAGTTTTTCTTTTCTTTCTTTGTATGTTGTTTGTTTTTGTTTTTGTTTATCATTTTTGTTTTGAGTTGAATAATTTTGTTTTAGTGTAGTTTGTCAATTATAATATTTTTTTCTTTGTTTATTTATATACAAGATTAAAATTCGAACCTTTGAATTTAAATCTAAAACCCTTAAACCTAAACTTATTTTTTCATGATGAATTTTCCATGATGAAATGAAAAAGAAAAGTGAATGATTTGTTGATAATTTTTTTAAACCTTAAACTCAATTATTTGTAAATGTCTCTTCTAAACCTTTAACCCCAATTGATTGTAAATGCACTTTTTTTTATTCTTTTTTTCTCTTTTTTGATTAAAAGTTTGATTAGATTTTTCGCATAGTTTGTTGAAAAATAGTTGTTTTTAGCATTATCTTTGGACAAAGTCTTTTGAAAACTGTCAATGGAACAATCTTCTGCAAATGAGAATGAATAAATGGGAATAATGAAACAATTTAAATATGTATGAATGATGTGATTTTGGAAGATAAGTCTAAGGAAAATCCAAGTGTCCAAACAGAAACAAGTAGGAATCCAGAAAATGGTAATGACAAAATAATGAAGGAAAACTTGAAAAATTTGCAATCTCAAAGAAAAATCTAGAAACCACATGGTAGAATTTTTGTATGTTGGATTTTTTATTATGTAAATGATAATGCAGAAGTTGATTTGATTAACACACAAATAATTCGTTGTATACTTTGTTATCAAAAACTAGTAATTGGAATAAATCCAAGAACTCAAGCGGGGAAAGGATTGATTTCTTATTACAAAACCAATGGAATAACTACTTCTTTTAAAAAACATGTGTGTGTAGATCATTCTTTTATTGCACAAATGTTTGAAAAAGTGAATAATCTTGTGAAAAGGATTAAAGAAAGACAACCATCAAAGAAAAGAACGAATCCATCTAGAAGATCGATTTCTAAATTTTTTATGTCAAAAATACCTTCAAACAAGAGGATGTGTCACAAAAAAAAACATTTAAAGGACCTTGGCCTGTTAATTGTCAAGAACAATTTACCTATCTAGTCTGTGGAGAATATGTGGCTTAAGCATTTAATTCTTTGTCTTTGTCTAAAATTAAACTTCCTTTCCAAAAGGCAATTTTCACAAGACATATTGCAAGGATTAGTGGAGAAAACAAATGAATTATATGTTCTTCTTACATTAGCAGAATGTTATTATGTAATAGCAAGGTTTGATCTTTAGATGTCTAAAGGAGCTAATGATGTGTTCGCATTGGTGATAATTTTTTTAAGTAATGATTGGCAGCCCAAACATGTGACTATTAACTTATTTGGAGCAACAAAAACAATAGGGCAAGCCTTGGCCAAAAGTTTGACAGAATTGTTGGACAAATATGGTTTAAGGAAAAAAAATATTGCTTATGTCAAAGATGAAGGATCTAATCTCAATGCAATGACTAATGTGTTGAAGTCAATTGTAAAGTGTGATTCTTTAGGGATAGAAGAGAGCTTCCAGGGTACTTGTTTTGGACATGTGTTTTCAAAAGCATGTCAATATGGCACTATAGAGGAAAAAGTCTACAAAAATTTGAAATATGTTTCTATCAAGTCTCCCCAAGTAGATTTGCAAAAATGCATCACTCGGCCTAAGAATTTTGGGAAGGGCAAACAAGAATGGAATAAGGTTTGTCTTAAATTGGAATTTGATTCAAAAAATTAAACACTCTAATCAAAACGAGGTAGTTTTTTCAAACTCATTATTTCAACTTTTTAATTTTTTTGTGGTTAAAAATTTGATAAGATAATTAATCAAGTTGTTATGTTTGCTAGTAAAATCACTATGTTTCAAGAAACTTTACAATTTCGATCTACCATTATGCTTTATTTCAACAAACATAATGTTATGAAAGTCACTGGTCGAATGCCTCCACCTCTAACATGGTAGATTTCTTAAATTATTGTTGATTGTCTTTTCCTAGATGTTTATGCATGTGTTCTTAATCAATCACATGGACATTGGCTTCTTAGTGATGCTTTACACTTTGCCATTTCCATGAATTTGAAATTTAAGGAAGAAAATCAAGTTCTACCTTCATTTGAAAGCCTAATGGATGATGATTCAATTGTTAATGATGAATTATCTTTGTTGGCTTTTAACATTAGAAAGGAAGTTATCAATGTGTTGGATTTTTTCCTTTCATTTTTAAAAGTTTATGATAAGAGGAAAACCCATAATATGATTTCTTTGATGTTAAACCCTAGGTATAAGAGCCTTTGTATAATATATTCATTTGTTGGAAGGGAGCAAGGTGTTGCTTTTGTTGAGGAATATGATAAAAAAAAACCTTATATCCTATGTTGGTCAAATGTCACGAGCATTTGCATCCTTTGGTGAAATCACAGATGAATCTACTGATTATAATATTTTTGATCAAGATTGCAATTTGGATATATTTGAACAAATTGTAAGCATAAGTGAACCAGTAGAAAAACTTGTCAAGAAGGAGCTTTTGATTTTTAGGAGGTATCAATTAGATGTTAAGGACATCAAATGTCCTCTTCAATGGTGGCAAAAACATGAAGCAATGTTTCCTACAATTGGATTTTTAGCTCGACAGACTTTAGGGATTGTTGGATTCCAAATAGAAACAGAAAGGATTTTTTCCTTGGCTGGAATTCTTACTAATCTTAGGAGATGTCGTTTGCAAACAAAAAATTTAGAGAAATTGATTTTTGTCAACAAAATTGGCCTAATGATCCTAGAATACGATGTAAATCTCCATTTAATTTATTAGAATTCCTTGAAAGGGATATGGACTTAGAAGAAGAGTTAGAAAAGTTTGAAAGGGAATTTGAAAGGGATGAAATTGTTGAAGTGTAAAAGTTCAATAAATAAATTGATGGTTATTTTAGATTTTTTTCAAAAACATTGTTTATGATGTTTTCATTGTTAAAAAAAAGAAGTCAAACCAAAAATTATTTAATTTTAATTTCTAAAAATATATTTTTTATTTTTTAGAAACTAATATTCGGTTTGAAAAAAATGGCAGAGGAAAAACAATTATTTTCAAATTTCTAAAAATTGGCATTGCAATAATTGGTTAAAATTTAAAAACACAAATATTGATACCCTTATCCGGTGTAAAAAAGATTCAATGTTTTTAAGGGAGAACCATATCCGGTGGGTACCATACTTTGTGAAAACCAAACTCAATGGGTATCATCAAATTATGATACCCACCCAACACTAGTCTATAACTCCTAAGCTAGGATTTTATGCCACAGTGATTTTGTTTCCTATATTATAATGATGAACTTACCCTACATCCTAGTTTTTTAGCTTCATATCAAATGCACTCCAACTTGAACCTTGACATGCAATCATTGTTTGCTCCATCTTCTTACAATAATGTGCCAAGTGTTAGAACATTCCAAAGATCTTCATATGTTTTTTAGCATTTGACTTAATGACACAAAAGTTTATGGTGTTTGAAATAGTGGAGTACCACCGCTAGATGTCTTAATTGATGATATTACATTTCTATACATCCCATATGAAGCTCCAACTTCATAAAAACCTATTGATGAGGATGGCCTATCCTCTTGCTCTACTATAGGTACAAATTAAAAATGTACATGTTCCTATTGTGGTGGAGACCATTTAGAAGGGTATGGTTCTAGAAACACAAATTGTCATCTTTTCTCTTGTTGTGGTTATTCTAAAAATCAGGTTGTGAAGCCTATTGTCCACTAAGGCATGCAACATCTAGCTCTTGTTTGGTAGTTTGTTTTGTTTGGTGGATAGGTTTAGGTGACAACGATCTCTATGCTTACTCCTAAGGTTGTTGTTGCCTTAAAATAATATAAGTTAGTACATCTAGAATTGGGTTCAATGCTCCTTCATTTCATGCCTTCTCCTCTTGATTTGTAAAGGTCTCTCTTCTTCTTCTTCTTCATTAATTTCCATAGCACTCTAGTAGCCCATGGTTTGTTTCTACCTCTCCAAATCCAAATTCATTGTTGGTGATCTATTAGATGATGTGAAAGGACATTTAATTCTTTTCAATTTGTCCTTCAATTTTGAAGCATTAGTCTTGATGTGTTTTGGCCGACTTTCACATGGTAGGGATTTGTGGATTGTTCTTAAGGAAAAAAAATTACAATAACACTTTATGGTTAATGCAGAATGACATATATCCTTTTTGGCGTCAACCTTTATTGTACTCCTAAGCATTTTAGTCAGTGAATTTGTCAACTTAATTAATTTTCTATGCAACTCCTTATACATAGTGGGTAAAAACATAGTCAAAGGAGCCACCCAAATGAGTGGACATTCTTTAAAATTACATTTTTGTATGTTTAAAATATCATGAGTGAAACATAATAGTTTGGATTGTC
>Ga0116230_10002909_pt1 | contig 16550 bp, 16 predicted proteins | sample S1TSphfallax_3_FD_88678 | JGI IMG/M metagenome (GOLD analysis project Ga0116230, IMG submission 88678) | Host-associated microbial communities from peat moss isolated from Minnesota, USA - S1T2_Fd - Sphagnum fallax MG | ecosystem: Host-associated > Plants > Peat moss > Unclassified | place...
CGCAGACCGATCGCAAAGGGAAACAAATCAAATGACCAGGCGATTGCCATCATTTCCCAGTGACATACCTCGGGTCGTGTGGCTGCCGAGAAAAAATCCGTCGTACCATGGGCTCGAAGGTGGACAAGGGTTCAGTCGGGAACGCGGGGTCGAAGGAGCACTGATCCCAATTGGCGCAAAACGCCTTGCATGCCGTGTACCAAGGGTGATCGATATATCGATCCCTGGCATGGCGATCGCCTCCCCGAAAGTGCACATAGTAGTAAGTCTGAAACAGGCCGTGATTTTCGACAATCCAAGTAACCTCGGGCCGCACATAGGGGCGAAGAATGCCGGCGGCGATCTCAGCATGATTGTAGGGGGATAATTCGTCGCCGATATCATGCAACAGCGCGGCAACGATCATTTCCTCATCAGCTTCGTCCCGCAGGGCACGTGTGGCGGTTTGCAGAGAATGCCCAAGACGACTGACGGGATATCCCACCAAAGAATGGTCCAGCTTTTTCAGGGCTGCCAACACGTTGTCGGGCAGATGCTGGGCATAGTCACGTTCAGACTGATCGAGGAGCTCATAATCTTCACGAGTTCCGTCCTCCATGCGGGTAAAGCTCACGAGCGGGCTCACGCGGCGATGCTCCGACTTCCCGCCAACTGCCGCCGGGTGACTCGATAGAGGCTCCGCGGCCCGTCAATGTCAATGTAACACCCTTGTAGATGCCTCAAACCCTCGCTGGTATCGAAACTGGTTCTGCCATGAAGCAGTCGGCAGTTGTCGAACATGAGCAAGTCCCCACTGTTCAATAGAAACCGCGTCTCAAACTCATTGGACCGGAGCATTCGATCAAACGTGTGGCGCGCCTGGTAGTAGGCGCTCAACTCCTCCGCGGGGAGCAGTGGCACAAAATCCAGACGAGGGCTAAAGCGTATCGCACGCACGCGTCCCAAGACGTCGAGTTCAATAGGCGGAGCACTATCCGTCAGTTCCGTCGTGGGGTCTTGATATCGAAACTGTACGGGCGTCGTGCTTAATATCCGAAATGCTTGAGCGTCTCGGGTGCGTAACGCTTCGCAGACCGCCAGACCGTCGACGAGAGTTGACAGCCCGCCGGTTGTCCTATTAGCAAGGCAGTGCAGGAGTTGCACGGTCGGGACCGGGGATCGATATGGATTGTCGGTGTGAGCATCCAAATGCAATGACGTGTAGGCCAAATCAATAGCGTTCGGCTCTGAGCGGACATCAAAAAAGGGCCCAAAGTTGGTGTCGCGGACGTAGCCGAAAACCGATGCGGCGCGCAAAACCTGGCGTTCGTCGGTCGGAACACCCTTGAAGACAATGAAGCCGAAACGAAGAAATACGTCCAGCCAGCCCATTAACTCCGCCTGGCTGGGGTTGGCATTCCACTTTGCTTGCGGCAGGGTGGGTAGCTGACTGTCCCATGAAGTGGGGGACGGGCAATCGAGGTCTCCGGGCGCCCTAAGCGCCTCAGTGAGAACGTCGCAATCGAGGTAGGTCGCTTGGTGTCCATCGGAGAATTGAACACGAATCACCCCAGGGCCTTGCCGTTCGATTTGCCGAAATTCCAGCATCAGATCGTGGTCCGACGGGTCCATGAGCCTCTGCCCGGTTAGATTGTCTCTATACGATGACTCGGTCGATCGCTCGCGCAGCCACAGGGGATGTATGGGCCGCACATGACCGTCAATGTCCATGGAGAGCGAGGTGAGAGAGTCGATACGGAGTTCGGCGGATGTTCTTGGATGCACGATGGTGTTCCTCTACGCGTTACATACGACAGTCGTGTCACGATAGAACTCCCTCAGGCCACGGACAAGTCAGGATTTTGATATCTTGGGCCTGGTTTTTTTTGTGGGTCAAACGATGGGGACCAAGCAGCCAGTATCCGGACTTCCCACGCTCAGTTGGCTGCGTGCATTTGAATCGGCGGCGCGAACCTCGAGCTTCGCGGCCGCCGCAGCGGAGCTCAATCTCACCTCGGGTGCCGTCAGCTACCAAATACGGTCGCTCGAGGGATTCCTGGGCTACGCGCTGTTCGAGAGGCTTCCGCGAGGCGTGAAATTGACTCCCATGGGCGTGGCCTACTTGCCTGCGGTCAGAAAGGCATTTGAGGAATTGGCCGATGCGACGATTGGCTTATTCGGGGGAACGGAGAGGCGGCGGGTGACCGTAACGGCACCGGTCTCGCTGGCGTCGCTCTGGCTGGCACCGCGTCTGCCGGAGTTTTTGCAATCCCATCCACACGTCGACGTGAGGCTTTCGTCCGTCATCTGGGACAACGCGCTTCCCGATGAGGAGACCGATGTTGAGATTCGATATGGATATGGGCACTGGCACGGATATCGCAGCGAATTACTGCTCGACTCCCGAATAGTAATCGCGTGCAGTCCGACGCTGCTTCATGAGTCTAAGGGCAAGCGGGCGAAATTCAGTGTCCCGAGCCCGTTGATCCAAATCATGGGTTACGAGAAAAGCTGGCAAAGCGTTCGCCAGGCATTGAATCTGGAGGAATCCAGTACCACTCTCGGCCCCACGGTTGATACGACGATTGCGGCGCTCGAACTCGCGGCGAGTGGCGCGGGCTATGTCCTGACTCACCGGCTTTTTTTGACGTCTTATCTCGCGACGGGAAGGCTCGTGCTTGCCTCCGAGCAGACCTTTGCCGATGAGTACTCGCATTTTTTGGTAATGCCTCTTCGCGCGCAGCGAGTCAAAGGCGAGGTCAGGCAGTTCTGCGATTGGCTTTTGGCAGCCGCTCGCGCGGTTGGCTAAGTGGTCGACTTCGTCATGGGTCGCCCAACGTATCGTCAATACGCGGTTTTGGCCATCCTATGCGGTAGTTTCTTTCTGTGCTATCTGGACCGAATGGTCATGGCGAGCGCGATCCCGTTCATTGCTCATGACTTTCATTTGTCTTCCATGACGATGGGGGAGGTATTGAGCGCGTTCTTTGCCGGCTATGCGCTGATGCAAATCCCCGGCGGCCTGCTCGTGGATCGGTTCGGCGCCCGCGTGATGATGACATCGAGCATCGCGTGGTGGTCGCTGCTAACAGCGCTCACCGGTCTGGTGCCGGGCTTGTCTGCCCTGCTCTGGGTCCGTGTGCTCTTTGGAATTGGCGAGGGGCCATCGTCTTCAGCTGCCCCGAAAGCGCTGTCCCTGTGGTTCGCTCCCAGTGCACTCGGACGAGCGCTCGGCGTCTTATTCGCATCAAGTGCGATCGGCGCGACCGTCGCACCGCTGTTTGTCGCAGGATGGGTAACGCATTGGGGTTGGCGCTCCGTCTTTTATTCTTTGTTCGTGCCTGGATGTGCCTTGGCTTTCGTTGTCTGGAAGTATGTTGCCGACCGTCCCCCAGGGTGGCAGGAAGCGGAGGTCAAAGACGATCCCGTTGAGCCCTCCACATCCGGAGGCTATCTGCAACTCCTCAAAACTCCTGCGGTTCTCTGGTGCACGTTGTGCGCATTCGGTACACACATGGTGGTGTGGGGGCTCATGAACTGGCTGCCGACTTATCTGCTGCAGTCGCGCAATTTTCCTGTCGTGAAGATGGGCATCTTTGCTGGCTCTGCCAACCTTGCAGGAGCCATTGGTTACCCGCTGGGCGGATATGTTTGCGATAAGTACTTCAGCGCGAATCTCCGAATTCCAATCATGGCGGGTCTGTTGACAGGCAGCCTTTTCACGTATTTGGCGGCCGTAGCGCCAACCGGCGAACGCGCCGTGGCGTACTTATTGGGGGCATTTCTCGTCCTCAACATTGCATCCACCGCGATTGCTATCCTGCCTCTGGTCATCGTACCGAAGCGCTCGGCCGCCGGCGTGTACGGAATGGTTAACTCTGCGGGACAAATTGCCGGATTTCTCTCGCCGCTGCTGATCGGCGCGCTACTCGAAGTGACCCACGGTAATTTCTTGATCGTGCTCCTTTGCTTGGTAGGATTCGCGGGCCTTGCCGTAATTCCGGCCACCCAAATCAGGCAACCGACGACCAAGGCGCTCAAGTCATCAATCCCAGAGTGACAGTGACTTGCCGTTCCTTGATCCTGGCACCCCCGCAAATGCGCACGCGGGTCTCAGGCCGCTGACTGCCGCTCATCAGCAATCAGCTTCGAAAGTCTTCGGCGCGCGTGAACAGCAGCCGTATCCGCAGGCAGCAGAAGGGGCCGCCCCGACCAGAATTCGGCGCCGTTCATGGATTGGTGCACCGCTTCTATCATCGGCACATCCTCATTGTCGAAGGCTTCCCGCAGAAAGTGCCGGTGATCGTCATCGGATAACCGGGAGTTCGCCGGTACCGCCGAGGCCCAGAAGTACCGCGTGAGCGCCGCGGACTCGGGAGTCAGTACATGAGTGGACGGTACCGGGAATCCGTTGTCGATTACCGAACCGGCCGGACCGAACCGTGTTTCCAAGAACATAGATGCCGGTGCATTCCAACGGATATCGTCCCACTCCACAATCCGCGACATGCTCCCCTCGGGAACCATGGCTGCGAAGAATGCGGGTATCTCGATATCTTCAATCACGTATTGGGAATGGATCGTGTCACCCACGGCTTGGATCCGATGATGGGGTTGCCAGTCGGCGCCGCCAAAGGCGGGATGCAAATAGGCGGTATGGGATAGATCCAACAAATTATCCGTCAGCAGTTCGTAGTGCGCCGCGACTCTGGAGGTGCCGGTCACGACGCGAAATCCGGGGTCAAGATGGTAGATGAAGCGTGGGATTTTCTCTGTTTCCGCCTGGCCTGCCTCGCCCATCCAGACCCAGATCATGGCGTCTTGCTCATAACAGGGGAAGGCGGGCACGGCGATTGCGGAGGGAACTCTGCCTCCTCGAGCAGTGGCGATGCATTGACCGAACGCATCAAATGTAAGCCCGTGATACCCACATTGCAGCATGCCGGAGAGCACCGTGCCGCGCGATAGAGGTGCGAAGCGGTGCGGACAACGGTCCAATAAGGCACTCGGCGCACCGGATGGATCGCGAAATACACATAAAGGGGTGTCCAGTACTCGCCGAGGCAAGGCGCTCGCTCCGAGCTCGTGACTCCAAGCCACCATATACCAGGCATTTCGCAGGATGTTATCCACTGGGGAATGAAGGTTAGCGAAGGCGCGTTCGCGCCGCGTACCCCCCGAGGGGTAGTCCGGCGCCCGTCTTTTCGTATTACAGTCGAGCGAGTTACTTCTCGACGGCACCGGCGACGGGGCCTCGCTTTCGGAGCATAAGCCGGTGGACAATCCCCCCGATCCTCCTCGCGTCCTTAACGATTCTCTGGAGCTCGATGCGGCCGCCTGGACCGCGGAACAAATCTATTGGCTTCAGGCAGCCCTGGTGGTGCCAAGGCCCATCGCCTGGGTATCGACAATCGATGCCACGGGCGTTCGCAATCTTGCGCCGCACTCCTATTTCAACGCCGTCTGTGATGACCCGCCACACGTGCTGTTTAGTATCGAGGGCGAGTCGGACACCTATAGAAACTTAGTTGCCATTCCGGAATTCGTCGTGAACTTCGTCACGCCCGAACTGGCAGAGGCCATGGAGTTAACCGCCAGCAAGCTGCCGGCGGACCAAGATGAGTTTGTTTGGGCCGGTCTTACTCCCGTGCCCTCGCGCCGTGTGCGACCTTTTCGCGTGGGCGAATCGAAAGCGTGTTTCGAATGCCGCGTCGTCGATATTCGCGCCGTCGGCAACGCGCCCAACTACCTCGTTCTTGGCCGAACCGAGCATTTCTTTGTGAGCCCTGAGATATGGCATAACGGCCGTGTCGATCCAACACGGTATGCGCCCTTGGGCAGAGTCAGCGGGCGCTATCAGAACGCCGGGTCCCAATTTAAGTTGTCGAGACCTGACTGGCAGCAGATTCAGGAGACGGGTCACGGGGCAGCGATCAAGCTCGTTCTCCGCTCCGACTGACGCGAATTGATGCCAATCCGCAGTCCCGATCGCCTGTTGTTGCACGTCGCCTCGATGGTCAGCGCGGGATTTATTCCTTTGGGCATGCTGCCGTTTACCATCGTAGGCCTGACCAGTGGCCTTCACTTGGACATTGAGGCAGCGGGATGGCTTGGAACCGCGGAACTCAGCGGTGTCGCAATCGGCTCGCTCTTGGTTGCCTCACTGCTGCGGAGAGTGTCGTGCGTGCGGCTTGCGCTCTTCGCGACCGCCGCGGCGATCGCTTTTGAACTCCTCTCGTGCCTCGCCCACGACTTCACGGGTCTCGCCGTGTGTCGGTTTCTCGTGGGTCTTGCATGTGGCGGAGCGCTGGGAGCCGGAAATGCGCTTGGGGCGTCCGCGCCTAATCCCGGGAACTTTTACATGAAGGTTCTCGCGTTGGAGAGCGCAGTGACGACTGTGACGTGGTCTTGGATGCCGACGGCTCTTCGCCTCGGCGATCAGGTGGGAGCATTTTCCAGCTCCGCCGCAGCCCTCCTCGTCTTGTTGCTGGTGGTGGCATTTACCCGCAGGCCCCGCTCCTCTCTGCCTGCCACTGTGACAGAATGGCAACCCTCACTACGCCCAGCGAATGGCGTGAAAGGGGAAATGGCTCTGGCGATCCTCGCGATATTGTTCTGTTGTTTGCGTGACGGCCTCGCCTGGACCTTCGCTGATAAGATTGGCACGGAATTGGGTCTCTCGACCGGCCAGCAAACCGTGCTTTTCGGCGCAATCGGGCTGATAGGGCTGGTCGGATTGTTGTTAACCTCGCGGGTCGATATCAAAAAGCATCCGGTCAGCCTGGTCGTCGTCGCGATTCTGCTGGCGTCGACAGTTACGACTCTGCTGCTCTATGCTCCGACCGTCGCGGTCTACGTCAGCCTGTCGTTGTTCTGGACCGCTGCGCAGTTTTTGGCGATCTCTCTGCTCACCGGCATCGCTGCGGAGATCGATCCCAGTGGCCGTTTGAGCGCCGCCTGTGGTGGTGCATTTCAGTGTGGCTACGCCGTTGCCCCCTTCATCGCGGGCGCAGCCCTTGCCCAATTCGGCTACGGCGGCGTAGGCGGCCTTTCAATTGGCCTGTCGGTCGCCACACTTGTGACTGGCGCGGCGGTGGCCATGCGGTTATCCTCTAAATCGGCTCTAGAGCCCACCGGGATTGGCAACTAGACAAGCGCCTCGAGTGCCTCGGGGTTTGACGATAAATCAAGGCTTACGAGGACCCGCTCATGGCTCTGGCAGATCAGCGACCCGGCAGAGAAGTAGACGCCCTTGCCAAGCTCGTGGGGGCTATCGGTAACGCCCAGTTCGGATCTCAGTTCTTTGGGTTTCTTGATGACAGACTCGGCATCGACAGCTGTACCGTCTTCAAGTTTGGAGACGGTCCTGGGCCTTCATGCATCCTGGCAGACGGCGGTTCAGATGCTCACGGGATCCTGCGTACCCAGATTGCCTGTGACGTGGCTGCGGAGTACGCAGCAGAGGGCTATCGTCACTGTCCGCATTTGAAATTGTTGCGGCGCGTAGCGGAATTCCCGATGGTGCGAGTATTCGATCCGCATAGCCTGGCAAGCCGGGATTATCGATCGCGCTTCTACGTCCGTCCTAACGTGGCTCATGAACTCTTAGTTGCAGAACGCGTAAACGATGCGGTCTATTACATCGGCATCTATCGGGGAAGCGCCCGTGGGCGGTTCTCCCTTGACAATGCGGCACTCGCCAATTGCTACGCCAAGTTTTTCTTGAATTGCATCGCTCGGCATTCGGATTTGGTGGAGGCCACCAGACGATCGGAGAAAACCTCCCCGATCGTTCCCGTCTGCTCGGACAAGGTCTGTGACATGGTACCCCATTTGCAGGAGAATCTGCTCAACACGTCCTGTGGATTGACTCGGCGTGAAGCCCAGATTTGCGCGAATATCATGGTTGGCTTCTGTGCGATGACCATTGCCGCGACGCTCGATATTTCCGTCGACACGGTCAAAACGCATCGCAAGCGCGCCTACTCGAAGCTCGGCATCTCCAGTCAAAACGAACTATTCACGCGATACGTGTCCGCCACTCTCAAAGTGGCTCCGCGAACTATCCATCTCACCAACTAGAAGCGGTAATCGAGATCGATTCCAATCGTGCGTGGTCGATTGATCACCTCTCTATTGAGCTCTGGGATGTTTACTGCGAGCGACGTTGAATTGGCGAGAATGGCGACACGATTGGTCAAGTTATCACCGAACAGAAACAGATCATAACGCTGATTGTGTACCCCCAAACGCGTACTCAGCAAATCATAAGCGGGCTTGACCGCTCGGTCGAAGGACTCGCTGATATAGGAATTGGTCAGGCGAGCGGATAGGCTCAATACCGAGGTGATCGGTTGCTTGAATTCCAGAGAAGACGACAACGTATATTTCGGCACATTTTGCAACTGCTGACCGACCACGGCGCCGGTGGCCGCCGATGTCTGCGTGAGAACCGCATGCGTATAACCCACGTCTTGGTCAAACGCTACAGCGGATGAGAGTTGTGCCCTCAACTCCAACTCGCCGCCTTTCGATACGGCTGTTCCCAGATTGTCGGTGTAATTATAACCGCAGGCGAGATACACCTGTTGCTGCACGTCCTGCCAGTTGATGTAAAAAAGTGAGCCATTCACGGTGACTCGGCCATCAGCCACCCGCGCCTTTTCGCCTATCTCGTAGCTCCAGATGGAGTCGCTTCGGTAAGTGGCTGGCGGCGTCGCACCGCAGGCGAGGGGTCCCGTTTCCGGAATCGGTAAATTGGCGCTCCCGGGCCGGGTGCCAGATGCGGCGGTGGCATACAAGAGGAGATTGGAGAATCCAGTGTAATCCACAGATATCTTCGGGGTCACTTTGTTCCCCGAGGCTGACCCATTGGCGGAGGCGAGTCCTGAGGGGGCCAAGAATCCCTCCTGGTATAGGCTGTAGGAGTCTGTGTAATCCAGGTACCGCAATCCGAGCGTCGCCTTCACATGATTATCAAAAGCATAGGATGCCTCGCCAAACACGGCCACTTGTCGAAGCTTGTCGGGTTCGGTGTAGTTGAGAGGGAGAGGATCGCCGTACAGGGCGCCATAGGCGGGTATGGGCTGGTTGCCGCTGAAATAGGTATCGTTAAAGCGACTGAAAAACACGCCGCCGATCCATTCAAGGGGTTGGTCTCCGGAGGAGGATATGCGGGCCTCTTCGGTCAACTGCTTGGACTGTTGCGTTTCGGTCGCATACGCCGGCACATACGCATTGAGTCCCGCGGGTTGTGAAAACAGCACCAGATAGGGCTCCGATTCGCTCTCGGACTGGTGGGTGGCACGTTGCGTATACGCAGTGGAGGAGGTGATGAGAGCATTATCGAGCTGGTATTTGACCACTAAACTAGTGATCGCAAATCGGTCGTGGAACGGCTCCGGCTGGTCAAACGGCTGATATTGCACCAGCCCTCCCGGAGGATCATCGATCGAGTTCTCGCCGCTTTGCGCAACATCCTGATAATAAAGGGAAGGCGTGATGGTCAGGCCCGCAAAGGGTGCCAGGGTAACGAGCACGCGGACGTTTTGGGTGTCTTCATTGTTGACGTCATCGTGCCGAATGGCAACCGGAGCCGCAGCGACGTCTCCCCGCGTGTCGCCTACGGGCAACGGGAAAGCCGTTGGAACGATCCGATCTATATAGCCATCGTAGTGCTTCTCCGTGGCGATCAGTCTCACGGCCAGCACATCATTGATGAGTGGCACGTTTAGCAACCCACTAAAGGAATAATTGAGTCCTCCATCCTCGGTACCAGATGTCGTTGCATGGGCCGACGCTTCTACGCGGTCGAGGACGGGTTGATTGGTAATGAGGCGAATGGTGCCGCCCATGGAACTAGCTCCATACAACGTCCCTTGCGGCCCTCGCAGAACTTCGACGCGCGACAAGTCGTACAAGTCGGGATCGATGAAGTTTTTGCCCTGGGTGGAATCGATGGGCGGCGTGATCGGGGTGTCGTCGAGATAAAAGCCGACGGTGGGCGCGGCGCCGCCGTTGCTTGACATACCGCGAATGGAGAACTGAGTGCGCGACGGACCGGTGGTTTCAAAAGCAATGCCGGGTGTTTGCCGCGCGACCTGCTCGAGATCGACGATCCCGGCCTCCAACAACTCGGCCCCACTGTAAGCGGAGATGCTCATCGGCGTGTTTTGCACCGTGCCCTCGCGCTTCTCGGCGGTGACTACGATCTCCTGCAAGGCATCCGGGTTGGCGGGGGTCTCGGCAATGGCCGCCGTTCCGCTGAGCGCGAACACCCCGGGTAACCCATGACACATACATCGACGGAACCAATCCGCCACAGGCCTTCTATTCTCCATCCCAACACTCTCCGGCGGTGATTGTTGCTATTGGAGTCAACCGTTTGATCGGGCGTGCGGCATTCCGCTTCACGCTTCCCGGCGCTTGTGTAGGAAGTTCATGTCCTCGGAATCCGCGGACTGAAACACGACCATGCGGTTGTAGGCATAAGTCGGCAGATCCTGGACGGTCCAGATCAGAACGTCGCGGGAGCCGGTGTTGAAGTGTTCGTGATACGAGTAGCTGGGACAGGAAAACGTGTCGCCGCCAACCCAGTCGATCCGATATTTGTCGATCGTCGAGTATCCGGTGCCCTCGATGATGTAGTAGACCGACCCGGGGGTATGGCGGTGCATGTGAATGCACTCGCCGGGTTTCAGCAGATGAACCGTGACCCACATGGTGGGGATGGTGCAATTGTTGTCCGCATCGGCGCTCTTTAAGCTCACGTACCGGGTGTCGCCATCGAATTCGTCGCCTTCGGCCATCGCTCGAAGCTGTGCGATCACATCGCTCATGGCCCACTTGGCGGGTCTCACGGCGTGTGGAAATGCGGCGCGTCCATATTCGTGATGGTCGATGAGCGAGCCGGCATCTGGCTCGACCGGGATAAAGGAGGTGGGAGCGGAGCTGTTTTTTGGCACGGCAATATCCTGTGGATGGGCTTTGATCTAACGTGATTCGATGGAGTGAGTCTCGGGCGCTGCGGCATGCGGAGAAATACCCCCCAGGGGCGACGCGGGCATGCGGGGGTGCACCGTAGGATCAAGCCTGCCAATGAGGCTGTGACCTGCAGAATTCGCGATGCCAAAGATGACCGGTGCCCAATGTCTTGCGCAAATGCTCCAGGGATATGGAGCGACCCATCTGTTCATGGTGCCGGCGGTGTTACGTCGAACTCTGGCGGAGCTCGAGTTCCATACACAGATCGTGAGTATTCACACCCACGGTGAGAAGTCCGCGGCTTATATGGCAGACGGATATGCCCGGGCGTCGGGACGCCCCGGGATCTGTATGGCGCAGGAGGTCGGAGTGCTCAACCTTGCGGCAGGCCTCCGCGACGCGTATCTGGCGCATTCGCCGGTCATTGCGCTGACCGGGGGCCGGTGGTCAATGCATCGCTATCGACGCCTGTATCAAGATGCGGAAGACCTCGCTGCGTTGACCCCGTACACGAAAATGAATGTCGCCATTGATGATGTCGCGCGAATCCCGGATTTGCTAAGGCAGGCGTACCGGGTGGCCACGACGGGATGCCCAGGACCTGTGCATCTTCAGTTTGCGGGCCAGGAAGGTGAGCTGGACCGTGAGGAGGCAGATTTGGATGTGGTCATTGAGCGCCAATTCAGCCAACTTCCGGGACTGACCGTACACCCCGATCAGACGACCATCAGCGATACGTGGCGTGCCATTGCCGGTGCTAAAAGGCCGGTCGTGGTTGCAGGCGGTGGTGTTCGAGCGGCCGGGGGCGGCCCAGCACTTCGAGCATTCATCGAGCATGCTCAGATCCCCGTCGTCACGTCGCTGAATGGGCGCGACACGATTCCCGATAACCATCCCTTGTGTGCCGGCGTCGTGGGAACCTATTCCAGACCGTCGGCGAATCGAGTGGTCTCAGAGGCGGATCTCGTCATCTTCATCGGCACAGAAGCCGGAAGTATGACGACCAATTTCTGGCACCTGCCGGTCGCCGGTACGCCCGTGGTGCAAATCGATGCGAATCCGGAAGCGATCGGGCGGAACTATACGCCCCAGGTGAGCGTGTTGAGCGACGCTCGGGTCGCCCTTGAAATGCTGCGTCAGCACGCGACTGCGTCTGCCGCGCCGCCCAGAGCGGCATGGACGGACCGGGTCCTACAGTTAAAGCGGGAGGTCGATGAAGCGACGCAAGGAGCCCGCGAATCCGATGCGATTCCAATTCGCCCGGAACGCATCTGCCAGGAACTCTCGCAGCATTTGCCGAGCGATACGCTCGTCGTGGTCGATACGGGCCATGCGGGAATGTGGATGTCCGGTTTTTTCGACCTGAAATCCGCCGACCAATCCTATATCCGGAGTGCGGGACATCTCGGGTGGGCCTTTCCCGCCGGAATCGGCGCGAAGGCGGCTTGTCCGAACCGACCCGTGGTGACTTTCACTGGGGATCTCGGGCTTTGGTACCACATCGGGGAAATTGAAACGGCGGTGCGCGCGAATCTTGCCTGCGTCACCGTGGTCAACAATAATCGCTCCGGTAATCAATCCAAACGCGGTTTCGATCTCGCCTACGGCGGCAAGGCGACCGAACGCTCACGTGCCCTGTGGGTTCACAGCGAAGTCAATTTCGCCAACATTGCCACGGAAATGGGTGCCCTCGGAATCCGGGTCACCAAGCCAGCTGACTTCAAACCGGCCCTGGCAAGGGCGATTGAATCCGCTCGACCGGCAATCATCGATGTGGTCACAGACATCGACGCCGTTGCACCCTTGGCCTGGGACAACCAGGGCTGGGCCCAGCGCTATTAAGCTGCCGCTCTGCGGCGAATCACATCGACCTCAGGAACCAGTATGAAGCGTCCCCCGGTAGAACTGTCGATTCCCGACCCCCAACCTGGACGGCTTCGGGCAGGCACCTACGATGCGTCCGGTACGAGTCTGGTCGAGGCATTACCCGCCTTTTACTACACCGATCGTCGGATCTTCGATTTGGAAACGCAAAGAATCTTTGCCAAGGCCTGGCAGTGTCTTGGGCATGTCGGCATGGCCAAAGAACCCGGCGATTATTTTACCGGACGCATTGTCGATCAGGAGTTGCTGTTCGTACGCGGCGATGATCGCCAGCTGCGCGCCTTTTACAATGTTTGTCAGCACCGTGGGCATATCCTCGTATCCGGCTCCGGGCATGCTCGCCGATTCATCTGTCCCTATCACGCGTGGACCTACGGTCTAGATGGCGATTTAAAGAAGGTACCGTTTGCGCAGAATATTCCCAATTGCGAATTGGGCGGTATCTATTTGAAACCCGTGCGTCTAGAGATCTTCTGCGGTCTCGTCTTCGTCACGTTAGATGACACCGCCGCTCCGTTTCGCGAGGAGTATGGAGCTCTCGAAAACGACATTCGAAAGATTATTCCCAACATCGAGCAACAAACCCTGGTCTTTGAGGAACCAATTGTTCACAGAGCGAATTGGAAGGCGTCAGTCGAGAATTTCTCGGAGTGCTACCACTGCGCGCCCGTTCACAAATATCTGACCTCCAGCGTCATAGATGCCGACTCCTACAAGCTCACGATTCAGGGGCGATCCCAGCGACATTTCATACGCGGGCTCGAGGCCGCCTTGGAACAACATCTATGGTTCATTTGGCCGAACACAGCCTTTGGCCTGTATCCCATACCTGGATTCGGAATGGCCTTTTGCATCCGACATATGTACCCCGTGAAAATCGACGAAACCATTTACCACTATAGATGGTTCGCCCCGGATGGCGTCGATCCAGACCCCATCGTCAAGTATGCCCGGGAGCATGCGGCCTCCACCGGCGCGGAAGATGCCTCGGTCGCTGCGGGGGCTCAACGCGGCATGAATAGTCTCGGATTCTCGCAAGGCATTTTGTTGGCGACACCCAACCAGAGTTCGACCAGTGAGCACGCAATCGCATCGTTTCATCGGTGGGTTAACGATGCATTGTTCATGAACGAGCGACAAATCAGCGCCGCGTATTCCGACAGTGAAGGAAATACAGCATGAACTACGACGTCATCATCTCCTGTGCCGTCACGGGAGACGATACCAAAGTAACCAAGAGCCCCTATTGTGCGGTAACTCCCTCAGAGATCGCGGCGACCGCGGTGGCGGCGGCAAAAGCGGGCGCAGCGATTGTCCACCTTCACGCACGCGATCCTGACAGCGGGGCCTTCAGCATGGAGACGAAGCATTATCGCGAAGCGGTCAAGCGGATCCGTGAGAGTGGGACGGATGTCATCGTCAATTTAACCTGTGGCATGGGTGGCTATATTGTCATTGGTCAGCAAGGACTGAGCGACACGCCGGGACCGGGAAGTGATTTTGTCACCCAGGAATCGCGCATGCGGCATGTGATCGACCTTTGCCAAGAGGGGATATACCGACCGGAGATTGCCACTCTGGACTGTGGCAGTTTGAATTTTGGTGATGGCAATCGAGCCTACATTTCCACACCCAATTATCTGCGGCAGGGAGCCCAAATCTGCAGGGATTTGGGCGTCAAGCCGGAGCTCGAAATATTCGACTCCGGCAATCTGTCATTTGTAAAGCAGATGGCAAAGGAAGGACTACTCGATGGAGCACCGCTGCTTCAGTTATGCATGGGAATCCCGTGGGGCATGCCGGCAGACGTGGGCCACCTACTGGCGTTGGTCAACTCCCTACCAGCCCCCTGTAACTGGGGAACGTTCGCTATCAGCCGAATGCAGATGCCTTGGGTCGCGCAGTCTATTTTGTTGGGTGGCAATGTGAGGGTCGGGTTGGAGGATAACCTCTACCTGCAGAAAGGGGTGTACGCGACCAATGCCCAGCTTGTTGAAAGAGCGCGAGTCATCATCGAAGCGATGGGGGGGCGTGTGCTGGGCGCCGCCGCGGCACGCGAAAGGCTTGGCCTATGATGAATCGACATGCCACCGGATTACCCACTTATATCCCGTCGATCAAAGATGAATGGATTGACTACAACGGCCATCTGCGCGATGCCTTTTACGGTCTGCTCGCCAGTTATGCAATCGATGACATCATGGATTTCCTGGGTCTGGATGCGGTCTATCGGGCACACACTCGGTGCACACTGTATACCTTGGAACTGCACATCACTTATCTGCACGAGATTAAATTGTCGGACAACATCGCTATTGAAAGCATCATTTTTGATTGCGATGACAAGCGAATGCACTTGGGCTCTCGCTTTTACTGCGACCGACTGCCTGATCCCGCGGCGACAGCAGACTTCATGCTGTTGCACGTCAAGCAGGATGTCAATCCAAAAAGCGAACGTTTTCCCCCTCAGGTCGCGCTCACGCTCAAGGAATTGCAACGAGCATCGGCATCATACGCAGAGTGGAAGCCACCATCCTCGTCAATTGGCATTAGGCGACGGTAAGCCGAACGAACAAAGTGCGTAAAACATTACAACGAAATTGGAATGCATGGAAGACGGACGGTATGGCATCAGGTGTTCGGCCCATGCGCATCAACTTAAACCAGCTCTCGATCGAAGATCAGGCGATAGTTGTAGAACTGCTCACAGTGCTGCAAGCAAATGCAGCAGCGCTCCCCACCAAGCTCGTGGAAGAAATTGCAGCCGTAGCGGTCGCGGGTAAGGATCCGCGGTGGCAGTCCGAAAGGATTCGTGAGATCTTCAAACGATTTGCGCCGAAACATTGAGCAAGGTCATTTGGTCCGACCCCGTATAGGGACGCACCGTCCTTTGGCCCACAATGACGGTCTCGGAATTCCATGGTCTGTGCGGGCCTTACCGGTGGTGCCTTGGTAGTTTAATTCGAGGCGAACTTCACAGCGGCGACGCTTTACCCCTTGGCCTGGTCGGTACAGGTTGGTCGCTGCGTCATTGCCAACCGCGGTGACCGCATTGGCGATGGCTTTTTGGCGCGGGTAATGCAGATGTTCGCTATGCATTCGGCGGTGGCTGGGGAGCCGCGCTCGGCGTGTACAAAATGCTCAACACCCGTGCGAATGCCATGGAGTACTGGTACGTGGACCGTCTTCCCGGCGAGCCGGCCGCCGGTGTCGCCGATGTGCACAATCATCCACTTGAGCCGATTTCTGCCCGGCTAACACTGTCGAGGAAATTTTGAGTTGCCGAGGGGTGAGAAGGCTGCAATGCACTGTCCCTACCATCGTGAACCGATACGTGACCGAACTGGGGTCGTACGCCTATCTATTCAGCGATGCGTTCCCGCCAGCCGTCGCGCAATTTCCGCGCGCAGCGTCCGGCGCTCGATGGCCGCCCGGAAACGCCGCCGCTCGTCGTCCGTCTGTGGTTGCAATGGGCGCACGGGCACCGAATGACCCTCCGCGTCGACCGCGACCATGGTGAAGAAACAGCTGTTGGTGTGCCGAATCACTCCCTTATGTATTTCTTCTGCCAACACTTTGATGCCGATCTCCATCGAAGTACGGCCTGTGTAGTTCACGCTGGCCAGCAGGGTCAATAACTCACCGACGTGGACCGGCTTGAGGAAGATGACCTGGTCGACGGATAGGGTCACCACGTAACCGCC
>Ga0116230_10002910_pt1 | contig 16543 bp, 12 predicted proteins | sample S1TSphfallax_3_FD_88678 | JGI IMG/M metagenome (GOLD analysis project Ga0116230, IMG submission 88678) | Host-associated microbial communities from peat moss isolated from Minnesota, USA - S1T2_Fd - Sphagnum fallax MG | ecosystem: Host-associated > Plants > Peat moss > Unclassified | place...
CACCAACACCAACACCACAAGTGATTATTATTTCAAACTCAAAAAAGAAGGTTGAAATCTTATTTCAACCTATTATTGAGGAGTAGTTAGAGCAAACTCCTAAACCAAGACCTATGGAAGAAGTTGCAGCAACCTGTGAACAAGGACAGTGGAAAAGAGTTTTTTCAAGAACTTTTTGAAGAACATGTTTGCAGTGTTATTCTCAACACCCAAGATCAAGAACCAAAGCTACGATGAAACAGAAAGGTAAAGCACCTATAGAAGAATAGGTTGAAAAACTTGTTAAGAAAAAAACAACATTTAAAGCAAAGGAGAGCCAAAAAGAAGATATTCCTTGGTGCATTTTCTATTTTTAATGACCTATCAACTCATCTTGAAAAAATCAAAAAATGTTTTTTTAAGTGTAAAAAGTTTGGTATTGGTTTAAACCCAAACAAGTGTGCATTCATGGTGTTCTTACGAACCATCCTAGGTTTCACAATGTCTAAAGAAGGCAAGGTCATGGATCCTAAGAAAGTTGAAACCCTAGTAAACATGCTAATACTTACTACCCCCCATGAAATCCAAGTGTTCAGTGGGATGGCATAGTTCTATAGGTGTTTTATCAAAAACTTTGCCTCAATTATGTCACTAATCACCAAATTGCTCAAAAAGTCTAAAGTTTTTTAATGGATTGATGAGTGCCAAAATGCTTAGGAGGAGATTAAGAACCAATATGTACAAGCCCTTTTGATTAGTTCAAATTGGGAGCTTGAATTTCATGTTCATACTATTTCAACTAGCAATAGGAGCCATACTTGCCCAAAACCCAACCAATAAGTTTGACCAACCAGTTATGTATGCCTCTAGATTATTAAACTCAATTGAGAGAAAATATATTACTACTTAAAAGGAAGCCCTAACTATGGTCTATGCCCTACATAAATTTAGACATTATTTATTGGATAACGGGTTTGTATTTTATGTTAACCACATGGCCTTTGTATACTTAATTAACAAACCACAAGTTTTTGGTGGAATAGCTAGGTGCTTGATGTTATTTTTGGAGTATAACTTCAAGATTGTCTATAAGCTCGGTAAATCCCATTTAATGGCAAATGTGTTGAGTAGATTTCCCAACCAAGCAAAATTGGTTGGTGTACTCGATCAAACCACTAATGCTCACATGCTCACATTACAACCAAAGTGGTTACCAAGTGTTTATGACTACGTGTTGGAAGGGATGATCCCATAAAGATTTACTACTTCACATAAACAATACTTGGCTTAGAGAGCTAAGCTATTTGTGTTACAAAATGGAGTACTTTACAAATTTGGACAAGGTAACAAGTTTTGTCATGTTTTGCAACTTGGAACTTGTGTTAATTATACTACAAGAGTTGCATAGTGGAGTTAGAAGAGGCCATTTTGCCTTAGACATTAGTGGAAAATTCTTGATGCTAGTTATTGAAGGCCAACCATGAACAAAAATGTTCATGAATTTTGTCAAACTTGTGACTTATCCCAAAAACCAAATAACTTGTTAGCACAAAATATGGCTAAGCTAACTACTATTTTGCTTGAAAAACCTTTTTAAAAATGGGGATTGGATATCATAAACCTTATTGAACTAACAAGTTGTTATTCTAGCAATTGGTACATTCTAGTTGTTAATGACTATGGCATTAAGTGGATGGAGGCAAGAACTTTGCACACCAATATAATTGTTGTTATAGCAAAAAAATTATATGACCACATTTTCATTCGATTTGATTATCCATTGACCATTATCACTGATCAAGGTACCCAATTTTCAACGATGCCATTTCTTATGTAATTGATCATTTTATATTGAGGCATACCAGCTCTACAATCTAATATCCATAAGGGAATGGACAAGTTGAAAACATGTACTAACAATATATCCTTAAACTAACAAAGTCTTTGATACATTGCTCACAAAATTGGTGAACAAGAACTAAATTAACTGGGATGAACCCTTGTCCACAATTTGTTATTTTATAAAATTGATTTTAAGGTTGGAATCGATCACTCCATTTTGACTTGTTAATGGACTGCACATATTATTACCATCCAAATTAAGGTAGATCCATGATCCAACACCCGTTAAAATTTTAACTAATAAACTATTATAACTAGAAAAACTCCAAGAAAATTGGTTAATAGCACAAGACCTGGTAGCTTTTAACGCATGATGTTATTTCATGAACATGAGCAAGGGAGCAAGATCGAATCTTTTTTTAAATATTTTTCCCACATGGACATGATATTTAAAGAATATTTTATACACCTAAGATAAAATACTTGGCGATGTGGAAAATTATTTTTCCACATGTCACAAATGAATGATATTTATGGATGAAAATATGTATGGAAAATGAAAATGGATGAACTTTTTCATGAATATTTGCAACAAGTTTTGTTTTGCAAAAAATCAAACAAAAGAAATAAGATACAATAAATTTATGTTGGTTTATTATGAAAAATTCATCATGCGAAATGTTCAAATTACACTTGAACTAGTATTTCATATTCCAGCTTTGCAACATCCAAACCATATAAAACATGAGATTACATCAAATTCAATGGCACATAAACTTGTTGACCCACCAAGAGGTATGTGCCAATTCAAACACTACCTATCCACCACAAAAAACTATGTGACCATTAGAAATTGAAACAATATCAGGTACCCCATGACACCTTGCCATTAAAATCTCTTTTTTATTTTCATTTACTCTCTCAACCCCTTGGTGACTTGAACAATGAAATTGCATTCTTTTTCTCTCTACTACTAATTTGTATGTAGAATACCTCAATTTGCATTATTTACATGGGTATTTTCTAGTTGCATCCTCTTTTCCTCAACTGTGTGCTTGTAATTGTAAAACCTCTTTATTACAATGGCAAAAAGAAAATTTTCATCAATTGTCAAATCAAACACCTTGGAATCTATGATTGAATACGTGTTAATCACAAGCATACTAGAAAGAATTTGCAAGATGACAAAAAAACCATTGGAATATCCAAGAGATGATACCAAGCTAGCCCCCTCAAATATTTGCTTGAAATTAAAACATGGGGAACACATGGAAGAGGGTAATTGACAAAATAGAAGAATGGGTGGCATGGTGATGGGCAAATGTGAAGATGGACAAAGAAAGTCTTTCTATAATGAAACAAATTGTGAACATTTCAAATAATGATATGGACTACAATTTGGTAATGTTTACACATGCAATGGACTTTTTCAAAAAATGTGTGAGTTTAAAAAAACCAATTCCAAAGTATTTTTTCACAAGCTTATTGAACAATATGTCAACAAAGGACTTGGTAGCACTTGGGAATTTTCTATCCACATAATTCATGAATCCTCGATGATGACTTTATGTAACTCCAAGTAGGCAAGCTTGGGTTCCACAAGAATTGAGGAACAAAATCCTAAAACAATCGATTAATTGTTGGATGATAAGGCTAGCCACAGAACCATGGGACACATATGATAACAAAAAAAACGATGATTCAAAAACTGAATGAGAAACCAAAATCCTATTATTTACATTGAATTGTAGTTCAATAGACATGTGAAGATGAATATTTGTTCAAAATATGATATCACAAAAGGAAATATTTATTTATGAAAAATTAAAATAAAATTATGGTTGAATGTGAGTATTCTTGAACAAATATGTAGTGATTGTTAAGATAAAAAATCCCAAAAAAAATCCAAAAAAAGAATGATAATCAAATCATATACATGATGTTGTGGTTGTTGAGACAAATGTAGTTGTTCCATTTGGAGTTGTTATGACATATGTAATTATTTCAAACTTTCCAACAAAAACCAAATGGTCCAATGATAACCAATATTTGTCATGTTTGGTTTAAATGTAGAATTTGACTAAACAACTTCAAATATCTTAGGAAACAAACATGTTCCCACATGTTTGCTATGTTGTGCATTCAATTTATATTTTATTTCAATCCTACTCATGCATTCATGTTTATGCTCACAAGTTCATAAACTATATTTAATGACCTCTTATATATCCAAATATCAATTGAAGCATGGAAAATGTTTTGAATGTTTCACACTTGATATGACAGTCTATGTAGGAGTGCAATGAAATATAAAAATAATAGTCGTTAGAGGGCATGAACTAGACACATGGCATGGAAACAAAAATGCAAACAAAAAAGTATGAAGCCACATAAGGCCAAAAGGCTATTGAAGTGATCACAACTACATGTTACACCCACCATGCATGATGCACCTGCAAATTCTTTGTAAGACTCAAATGTAAGTTTGAAGGTGCAAACAATGGAAAAAGGAGTGTGGATACACTCCTTAGCTTGTAGCAGTTCGGGGGTAGAAGGGGTGTGTTGGAGCTCTAGGATGGGGACTAGGACGAATGACAAGCGGCTCAATTATTCACACGGACTTGCACAAACTAAACAACAAGTTGGTTAATGCATAGTTGGAACACTTTTGGTGCACGGACAAACCATGAACACACATGGATTCACAAGACTCACCACGACCTAAACTTGGGGGAAGCCATCACCTTCCCCTTTATAGTGTTATTTGTGATTAGCCACATGGATTATATCCAAATGTCATTTTGTCCTAGGATTCCCAAGTTGAGAATGTCAAAATTCTCAAAATCAGGACTCCTAAAACTCTGGAAGGCCATAACTTTTTATGTAGACCTTCGATTGAAGTGAGGTCTAAAGAAAAGTTGTAGCCCTTGTCAAGAGCTTTCTAAAAATATGTGACACACCACCTGCTTGCATGTATTTTAGAACAATTATTAACTTTTAGTGGTTAGGAGTCAAATTGGTTCTTTGACTCCCAACCTTTCTTTTGGCCATAACTTGTGTTTTAAATACTCAAATGGGTCATGCAAGCCCATTTTAGATATTTACATTTCAAGAAATTTCCAATGATATAAGGAAAATTTTCAATCCAATGAGTTTTGACCCTTAATTTTTTTTTCTAAAGATTCAAGAGTCCATTGAAACTATAATTCTCAAAGTGGGAGCCCACTTGGGAGTGTGTGCACTCATTCCCTCACACCCTCCTACATTCTTGTGAGCATGAAATGTGATTCATGGGTTTCACTCTCAGCTTGCACCTTTGCAAGCCCAACGTTAAGGTTGTGACAACGCATGACACAAATAAGAAACATAATTGTTTTATTAATTATAACATTTTAACGTAGTTAGTCCCATCCAAATGGTCCAAAAAAAAAGGAAATTTTTCAAAAGGCCATTAAATGTAGTAATCTCAAAACAACCCTATAAAATTTTGGATTTTGGGAGATGTTTAAAATTTTGTAACATTGCACAAGTAAAGTTTAGAATCTTTCAGTGAACTTCCAAAAAGTAATCAAAGAAAACAAGTTTTGAGTAGAATTACTCATTTCCACAATGTCACGATATCCATATCCCATGCATCATTGTCAAACATTGAGGGATTTGGATAATTACCCTTCGATAAATAGAAGAAAGTTTAAGAGTATAAATGCAAAGTTCCAAGTAGAGGTTGGGTATTGGGCATCTTATAACCACTTGTAGGATTACAATATATATGAGACAATGATAAAAATGTTTTGCCCATAGTTTTTGAATAACTTGCAACAACCTCCTAAAGATAATCCATGGCCAACACACTTGACTAATATGAAGTATAAAACATGGTTTCACGAATAGCGTGACTACATGTTCGGATTTCAAGTTAAGAGGAAAATAAATGAATCATTCTTGCTATGAAATTGGTAAAGGAACATTTTTGACACTTATGACAACGAATATGAAACATTAATAATCACTTACAATAGAAAGTTGGATTCCCTGGTATTGACCAGTTGCATTACTAGAAGCCCAAAGGAAAAGGAAAGCTCCCCACCACACACACAAGATGTAATGACAAACTCAAAAGAGGAGCTAAAGAATATTCTCCCACCATTCTAGGGATATGCAAAGATAGATTCGAAAGACATGACCTTCATGCTTACACCACAATCTACAATGGGTTCCAACAAACTGAACAACTCACCAATGGAACCTAGCTTTGCTCAATATATTTGAAGTAGAATCTATGGATGCCTCTGAAATTGACAATAATTGCAAACCCTAGCAAGAGAGGTTAACAAGTATCTATAGACATGGTTTTTCGAGGATATGATGCATGAAAAGATGTATGAAGAACATGTTTTTTGAACCGATATGCGTTTTTGAAGTAACAGAGTAATATGTTTACTATCTTTGAATAGAATATTAGGGGAAAAAATAACACAAAAGATTGCATAGGTTAATTTAAGTAGACGATACTATTGGTTAAAAAATAGGCTTCACATTTTGAGATATTTAGCAAAAATGATATCCCAAATTTTGCATTTCATTTCCTTTATAATAAAGAAGGATTTAAAATAATTGAAAGTCGTGTACAAGGAACAATAAGGTGTTGCATACATGTGAATGACCTTCAATATATTGCCACTCAAAATTATAATGGATTAATAAAAGTCTGGACTATAAAAGTATATCATTATTGGTAACAAATTCAACATATAAAATACAACAAAAGAATTACAAGCACTGAGAATTCATTGAGTGGTCAACAAAAATCAACGAAGGAAGTAAATAACAGAAATCATTATTTTGGCATGAATCAAAAGTGTCATAATGGATTATGCATTTTGTGCATTAAACATCAATTCTTGAAAAAAACATTTATGTTTTAAGAATAGAAAAACTTGAATGAAGAATGTTAGATAATGGATCATGCACAATTAGAAGAGGAAAGGAGAAAAAAAATGTAGAATGAAGTAAATCAAATAAATACGGTACAAGGGATCAAGAGGTCTTTGGATGGAAAAACAATCTGAAGCTAAATATTGATTACAACAATTGTTAAAAGAGAAACAATAGCAATGAAATTGAGCTCTCCACCCAAACATAGGATCACACATAGGATTCAAGGACTTAATGATCCACTCCCGAGCTCAACAAATAGGATCTACCTCATTCAATGGCCCCATCATCAACTAGAGATCTAACATAAGGATCATACCTAACATGTTTTTTAATGCTAGGTGGTGAGATCATGGAAGCCATGACCTAGGCTTTAGCCTCAACATATGAAGGTAATAAGTTTTTAGATGGATTAAACTATAAATCTTTCATTGAAAAAAAAAAAGGACCTATGGAAGTAGGCAATGGAAGCCTTCTGCAAGAGTACAAGAGGTGACAAGTAGCAAAAATAAAGAGGAATCCACAACAATAAATTTGAAAAAGAGACAAAAAAATACCTTTATTCACAATCTAAGCTCCATTTAGACCGTTTTGGTGGTGGGGAGTCCTCATCATCTAATTGTATAATGCGGCATTTTCCTACATGGTTGGGAACCTCAACAAGCGGCTACAACATTTCTTCAAACACCTCCATGTCTGGCTCAAAAACTAGAATATGACGTTGGAGGATCTGGAAAGCTCTGATGCTATTACCTGATTAGAGCATGAAAGAAACAAAAATGGGAATGAAGGCAAGGAAAGAATTACATGAAAGGAATTTGAGCAAACCTATAGAGGCAAATAAGTCCATTATCAAGGATATCAATTGAAAGTAGGTTTTTATCAATGCTTGAAAAATCACAGGATGAATCTTCTTGGCCATCCAAAATGGCCTTCCATTTTTGGACTTACTCATGGAAGACATGTTATGATAATTGTAAAGGATGTCCTCATTCTAAACATTGACCCCCTTTTGTAATAAGTCATTAAACATAGGGGAGAATGCAAAAGAGTTCAACTATGGACTCAACTCGTCAGGATCCCTCACGAGTAGAGTAACCCTACTCAACAAGGTCTGTAATATTCTAGAGGATAAAACAATGAGAAGGGGGACATGCAAAAAATTGGAAACTTGCAAACATGAAAAAAATTGGATCAATACCTTCGTGGAGGGGTCCTCTGAGCTAGTAAGTGGTAAAGAGTTAACAATTGCCCACTTCATTCACATTTGGAAGTTATAGCTTTCCAAATATTATCTAATTTTCTTCAGAACATGGAGATCGTTAGGGTGGAAAAGCAAGATGCCCCATCACTTCTTAGGAACTTATTTACGAAGTTGAAAACGGAGACCACATAATCTTCAAATAGCATGTTCTAGATAGGAATCTTTGTTGGGGAAGCTAAAACAAATGGCACAAGAAGGTCCTATGGAACATCCGCAAGGACAAGGCTCACCTTGCCTTTAGGAATTGCTTGCATACAAAAAAAAGATGAAATCAGAAAACCAATAATTGATTACAAAAAAGGAAGGATTGAAAATGCATTGAAAAGGGAATGATGGAAGGGCAATGCAATGCCATCTAGTTGGCCTATTAGATAGAACTACACTAGGTAGGCCGAGTGGGGGTGTAATGTGGAGGAGAAGGAACCACCACCCTTAGAGAACTTGGAGGAGGAGCGATTTTTGTAGATGGAGTACTTTCGTGCAGAGGAACCTCAACATATTTTCCCGTTGTGTCCAGAGTGTCTTTAGTTTCTTTAACCTACTCCTTCCCCTTCCTCCTACCTTTATTTTTAAATACTTCAACTGGAGCAATTAAAGATGCCTAAAGCTAGACTAGAACCCATGATCAATTATCTTGCGAAGGGTAATTCTAACAATGGAGTGTAGTCCTTTGGGTAATCAAGGTACCAACTGTAGTCTAAGAGGTGTGAAGATGACCAATCCTTGAAAAGGTCTTTGCAAAACATAAAGTTGTCCACCTTGGGATCACACCAAATCTCAAGGAGGTGTGGAAGTTGGTCAATCGCTTTAACTTGGAAAAGAACATGGTAAAAGTATCTGCCCTAAAATGGATTGTACTAAATAGCAAAAAACAAGAGGATGAAAACTAAAGATTATAACATGAATGTAAAAATCGAGCCACTAATGCCAAACTTTTAGAACCAAAAGTTAGACTAATATCCATGTTCTTTTATATAAAATGAGGCCTATAATTACACAAGGAATAAGTGTATGATGTTTACATGTAGAACATTTTTTGGAGAGCCTCCTTTGCCTTAGTTTATTGCTTTTAACTCTTACTTCTCCAAATTCCATCTCAAGTTTTGAATTCTTGGAAAAAGCCGAATTCCCAAATGGATTGCCTCCACCCCTATATATAACAAACAAAATAAAAAACTCCAAGGATTTTTTTGACAATTAATTATTTTATTGTAGAAACATAGAGCTTGAGAGCTTCCACCTTCAACTACATGAGATAAGAAATTAATATCAGTGTCAAAACAATTTAAAAGAATGGGGAATATCCAAAGACTAAACTAAATTAAAATGTTCACATGATGCCAAAATGTGGCCTTGTGGAACCATTTATCAAACTAAACATTCATGAAACCAAATGTAGGAAATTTCTTGGCCTTTCGAATAACACTTGATTCATTCCACTATTTGAGCCAAGTAAGTTTTTGCTCAAGAAATACACGTGCGTAAGCTAGCATCTACAGCTTTTCTATGAGCATCTCCAATTTGAAGTTCATGTCATAATGAACTTGGATTTCTTTGAGGAAATCCATGCCAAAGGTAGGATCACACACAAGAAGGTGCTTGCAAAAAACAAAGTAGTGGTCCTTCTTAACCTACTCCATTGCCTTTTCCATCCATTCCTTAAGCTTGATGGGGGAACAATCAACCTCCAAGGGGAACTTTTCATAATACATCTTCACATCGACATTTCCAACAATTGAAATCTCATGTTGTAAAAAATTATCGAGAGATCAAGGCATGTGAAAAATGTTACCAAGTAAGGTGAAATATAGAAATAAAATAAGAAGGAACAAAAATTGGTTCACCTTGTACATGTAGTCAAAGAACATCTCATAAGTAAAAGAATACCAAGTCTTCTAAGATTTTCTTTGGCATCTCCTAGACACATTTGTAGGCAAAACTTTTTGGAATTGCTTTAGAGGATGATACCAATGGATTGGATTTGAAAAAAATCATGGATGAGGTTAGGTCGAACATGATTTAGTTCGATAGACCTTCCCACAAAAAGAAATTTTCAAACAATCGAAGTTAAGAACATTCAACATTAAATTACAACAAATTAACATGCAAGTTTTTAAATAAATGATAAGAGTTAATGAATTACTTGTTCAAGTTTGTCATGGTTGTCAAAAGTTCAACCGGCCTGTGAGAGGTGTCCATCAAGATGAATCCACAAAGATATGCCACGAGGCATCATCACCATGGACACGATGAATAGATGGCATCCAAGCTTGTAGCATGTGGTTGCCATCCCACACAAAAAACATATGTCTGGAAAGAAATTTCAAATCAAGATCCACCAAGAGGAAGTCTTTAAACCTTTGGTTTTTTGAGCACCAATGGCAATTCCAACTAGCTTCATGATCATCAACAAACTCTTCTTGTCCCTTTTAGTTCAACAAGGACACATAAAAGACCTTGTCACCTTCATGGTATCCAGAGTGGAAGGCCTGTTCCATTTTGAAAACATTAATTTGCAAGGCAAGGCGGACTACATGCATCAATATCATCTTGCAAAGAGGGATGTTCATCCTAGCCTTATGTTTGGGAAATATTTTATACTTTTCTAAAACCGTTGTGGTGTTGATCTTGTTCATTTAGATAGCTTGAATTGTCTTATCAAAAGACAAGTTGTCCAATGTCTGCACATATCATGGATTTTTCACATCAATGTGTTGAAAAGAAAAAACAATATCAAAGCATATTTGTCCAACGTCCATAATTGCAAGTTGTGCTCCTTTAGAACCTTGCAAAAGTATGTGCAAAATGAATAAAACAACGCTACAAAAGTGAATATGAAATGAATAAGATAAAACAAAAAAAATCTTAAATAAAGAAGTTTGGTTCTTCATGGCCATCAGCGCCATCTCTTGGTGTTGAAAGTTGGCACCAACAACCACGAAGGACCAAATTCTTCACGGGAACACAAGTTCAAGTTTCACTAAAAAAACTTGCAATTTAAATAAAATAAAATAAATGGCCAAAATTGAGCTTGGTTGCACAAGCATGAGAGGTTGAGTTCAAGCTCATCCACTTGTCCTACAGCAAACTTGAAAAAAAAACGAAAAAAACAAAATAGAGAATAATTTGTGTTCTTTTTAGAGATTGGTGTCAATGGTCATGAAGAATCCAAGTTCTTCACAACCAACAAGGCCGAGTGTGAGTTTGGTCGTGCAAGAATGCACAATCAAGCTCACGTTCAACCTTTTGCTGCAAGAATCCAAGCTACAACTTGGATTCTTGCAATTTTATTTATTTATTTTAATGAAAAAAAAAAACAACTGAGCCAAACTTGAACTTGGCTACACATTCTTACACGATTGAGCTCAATCTCAATCGCTCCTCCTAGAATAAACTTACAACACCAAAATAAAAGTAAAAAAATTAAATGGCCGTGAAGAACTTGGGTTTTTTATGGCATTTGGTGCCAACTTTCATGGTTGAACACACAACTTAGATTCTCACAACAATCTGTGTGAAAAGAAAATCAAGAAAAAAAAGAGCGGTCGAATTCGAACCTGAGCTCATTTGCTGTTGTTGCAAAAAACTGACAACCCCCCCCCCCCCCCAAAAAAAAAAAAAAAAACCTTAATTGTGAAGAAGTTGGGTTCTTCACAATCTTGGGCACCATTTTTTGGTGTCAAGAGTTAGCATCAATGGCCATGAAAAACCTAACTTCTTGACAACCAACAAGGCTAAGCAAAAGTTTAGCCATGCAAGAATGCGTAGTTGAATTAAAGCTTAGCCTTTTTTGTTGCGAAAATTCGAGCTACAATTTGGATTCTCGAAAGAACATTTGGAGGAATCAGAAATAACAAATTAGTTGAGCTTAAGCTTGGCCACTCCTCTTGCTGTAGACTTACAAAAGAGAAAATGGAAAAAAAATAACAAAAAAAAAAAAAAGATGGCCGAGCTTGAACTTGGCCGTGCATTTTTGTGCAATTAAGTTCAAGCTCAACATACTTTCCTCCCAAGAATCCAAGCTCATTATCTTGGAAAGGAAAGAGAAGAAATTTAAAACAAAATAAAACAAAGAAAAATAAGTTGAAGGAGGATGTAGCTTGAGCTTGGACACTTCTCCAATGGACTCCAACACTCTTGAGCTTCCCTCCCTCTCCTCCTCCTTCACCAAAAAATGCAAAATGAAGTCACTTTCTATGTGTCTCTCCTTAAATACAATATTTCATTACAATTATGCTTCAAATGGAAACCCTAAAACCCTCCCTTGCCAACACTAAGAGCTCTATGTTCTTTCCTTTACTTCTTCTAGAACATTTTGCTCTAATTCCTTGCAAAATGAAACATTAAGACTCATTAGAATCTTAAGTCAACTTACAAAATTAGAATATTTTCTACCAAATACTCAGTTCTGTGCAAACACATATTAGTTTAATATGCATACCTCCTATTCTATTTCTTGGGAAAAATCTATTCGTTGCTTTCCTTTAGACTTTTCAATTTCCTTCAAAAAGAAAAACATTGAAAGGATTAGAACATACAATATTACATGTTTGTTTCTTCTTGCAATCAAATCTAAAATTGCAAAGGTCTTTCACATGTTGCCTTTGAATCCTAAGAACAAGTCCTTACATCTTCTTTGGTGCCATTATGGTTCTACACCTTATTAATGTCCAATTGTGTCCATGGGTGTGTTTTTCTCTTACTTGGACCTCCTTTAGAGTCAATATTCTTCTACATCTCTCAAAGAATTTCTTCCTTTCATTGCATAGGATATATATTTGTAGAATTATTGGGAATTTGAAACTTATATTTTATAAACTTCTATATATTATTATGCATTTTCTTTGAAACGACCCATTGTCAAAATTTCATTATTTAACAACCTCTACCATCCACTAGTGTTTCTAACTTGGTTAACCCGTGAAAAACAAACTCTAACAGACAAAATTTTGTGATGCTTCAATTATTATTACATATGCACCTAACTTTGGAATTACTTTATTCTTTTCATGTATAATAATAATTTGATTTATGATTAAATTCAATAATCATAAATTTTAATTTATATATCAAATTAATATTCATAATATTCATAATATTTTTATTGTAATTATAGTCATTGATGTGATTATTGCAATTATACTAATTTCATTATATTAAATTGCTTATAATTTCAAATAAACTAAATATATTCCAACAAAGATTATTCTACTAAAATTTTTAATATTTTTAATAACAATAAAATTAATTTAACTAATTTATAATTATTATAAAATCATAGCAATTACTTTACACATACATTAGTTATAATAGATAAATCATTTATAATTCAAATTATTTATCCATAATTTTAATTTTTAATATTAAAAAATCCATTACAATTTAGTTAATTAATTAATTTTTCATAATAGTAAAAATTACATTCCAACGTACTATAATATTTAATTATGTACTTACAAATATATATTTTTACTACGTCATAAAATTTTAGAATAATTTTACTAAAAATTTAAAATAACTTTAGTAACTAAATTTACTTATTATTTATTATTTAAAATGAATAAATAAGATTACAACAAAAATTTCACATGAATTGAAATGATAGTTTTCAATCATAAAAAATAATTATTTTATTTACCACACTTATGTTTTAATAATTAAAAAAAAATTTGTATCCTGATTGAAAATTTATCTCCTATAATTAAGAATTTTATTTCAAACTTTTATGATAATATTAAAATAATGAACAAAGTTGATGTAATTACTCTATTTAAAAACAAATATACATTAAATAATTGTATGTATTACTCATTATTTACTTATTTACAGTAAAATTTTAATTATAAAAGCATAAATTTTGATATTCATAATTATTATTCTATAGTGACATAATATCATTGTAATTACTTAATTTATTTGTAAGTTATAATTATAATATTGGGATAATTATATATATATATATATAATTTCTAATTTCTAAATTTATTTTTTAATTAAGTTTCTCGAATAATCATAATCTAATTCCAATAATTAATGTCATGACCATAACTAAATTAATGGATTCTAATATAATAAATTAAAATATTTATTTCTTGTAACTACTTGTCCATAATATATCACTTTTATAAATGATTGTATTTATTAATTATAAGTTACAATAAATAGTTGTTGTTACAACATAGATTTTTATATTATATAATTTATATTCTTACAGTAAATAAATCAATTACTACAATTAATGTTACATTACTTTATAATCATTTTAATTATTTCAAATAAAACTAATTATAGTAATTTCATAATCATTGTCTAATTGAACATAATTATTCTTAACATGTAATCTATGATTTTAAATCTGAATTAAAAATTTGGAAAAATTATAATGTAGTTAAAATAATTATTGTAATGATTATAATTGTAGAAATTATTATTTAATAATTTTTTAAAACATTTTAAATCTCGTTTCTATGTTAAATATTTTTTATAGTAATATTAAATTAATAAAAAATTAATGTATTCTATTTATAGTTATTAATTACCAATAATTATTTTTTTACTTGACCGATAACAATTTTTACAATGGTAAATGTAATTATATAGTAATCACAATATTTTATGTTTATTTTACAATTAAATAATTTTTGTAGGAATTTATTTTTAAATATCAATTATTAGTTCATTATTTTATTTTAAAATAAATATTTAAAAAAATATTTTTAATATAATAATTTAATTAATTTTACATTAATTATATTACTTATAATTTTCCAGATTTTTAAAAGTGAAGAAATATTTAAAATTATTATTTTATTTATTTATCTATGAATTATATATTGAGAAGTTGGATATTAATTAGATAGCCAATTAGTTAAATATTAAGAAGTTATTAGTTATTTAAATAGTTGGTAATGAATACTTAATATTTGTAGTTTGAATTTTATATTTTAAACATATGTTAAATTTAAACATCATTAATTAAATGATTCTCTAATTATCAAGTGAGCCATGTACTTGAATTGTTTAGAAATTTTAAAACTAAAAGGAAAAAAAATGAAGAAAGCTTTAAAGTTACAACTTAGTTTGTGAAGAAGTTACAACTTCAAAATTTATCCCATATTGTTTTTTCTCCATTCTTAGTTTGAACACTATGTAAACAAGGGATGTAATCATTGAATTACACATTAAAAAATGTTTGCACATGGGATGAACCATTCAAAAGGCTTAACCCAAAACCCAAAAAAACATTATGCATAATTTTAAACTACCTACTTATTTAGCTGGTTAAGTAGGTGCCTAGTTTGATCACCTAAATTGACTTATGTACCTGCCTATATGAATAGTTATTTATCCTAGAAAGGTAGGACCTACTTACCTACCTTTTACTTAAGCAGGTAAGTAGGTATTTAGCTTAAAGTTTGTTGGCATCTACTTATGTACCTACTTAAGTACTTACCAACTTATTATTAATATTTTGTATTAAATTATTTTTTAAAAGCACCACATGGCGTATTTACATTGGGCCACATGTCATAATATAAATAATCCAAGCATGTGAATTGAATGTCTATGATTATTTCAAAATAATAATTATTATTATTTTAATAATTAAATATTGGAACACATGGCAGCACATCATTTGCCCTCAATAGTGACCAAAATAGTTGCATTTTGGTCACATGTGACAATACGTATACAATGGAGTCAAAGGATAAACTTGTATTTGTTGATTTTTTTTTTCATCCAATACCCTTTGTTATTTACAACTAATATCACATGTGATTTGTCCAAGGCAACTAAGGGGATTTTAATCGCAAATGTCGCTTGTGACAAAAATTTAGTTGAAGAGACTAGTAAAAAAATTGTGTTTTTCTTCTAGTGATAATGATGCAATCTTGAGTATTTATTTACAACGAATGAAAGAATGGGGAGGTTACTTGGGTTCAAAATGGATGGTGTAAAATAAAGTTTATACCTTCAACTCCAAGCAAAGGGGGGGAGGGAAAGCCTTTAAGAAATGGCATGGACTACATTTCAAAAGGAAACCCACCAAGTTCCAACAAATGTGTAATGAACTCAACAACTTCACACACCTAATTTGAACAAGTTGTTTTTTACACAAGTTTCAAACTCTCCCTTGGAGTCTAATCAATGGGGAAAAAACTTGTACAATGTTATGGGTTAATGAGTCTATGAATTTAAGGTTTACAGTTTAAGATTTAGTATTCCTACAAGTCTTTTTTGTACATTACATTTTCCCCAAAACCCTAAACTTTTTGTTCATGTTTGGAATCTAATGAGAAACTTGGGAGTGTTTGTCCTTATTTTATACGAGCAAGGAACAATGTTGATATGAGAAACTTTGGTTATTTTTTTTGTGACTTCAAAGGAAGGTGAGCTACACTATTATGGCCATTTTGACATCCATTTTAGAAACTTGTAATGGTGCAAGTCCAAGAAAAGACCATTTTATTACTACAATTGGCCCATAAGTCATCCAAATACTTCATCCCCCCCCCCCCCCCC
>Ga0116230_10002911_pt1 | contig 16541 bp, 14 predicted proteins | sample S1TSphfallax_3_FD_88678 | JGI IMG/M metagenome (GOLD analysis project Ga0116230, IMG submission 88678) | Host-associated microbial communities from peat moss isolated from Minnesota, USA - S1T2_Fd - Sphagnum fallax MG | ecosystem: Host-associated > Plants > Peat moss > Unclassified | place...
CCTACTACGCAACCCAGCCCAATGTCTTTCACGTGTCGCTCGATGGAGACCAGGTGCTGGGCGCTGTCATCATGTGGGTGATCGGGTCAATGGTCTTTCTGGTTCCGGCGACTGTGATCACGCTGAACCTGATGGGTGGTGGAAGCAGCAGACGGCGAATGGTATGACTTCAGCCTGAGCCTTACTCAGGCAGCAAGGCACGTGCCTTCATTCGTTCAGCCGCGAGGATGGAGCCTTCCTTGGTGAGGTGCCCGTAATCGAACTGCAGGGGAGCCTCTGGGGCCGCGTACTCCGTGCAGTGGCCGTCGGTGCAGAACAAGTGATACAGCGAGATGTACGGTGTGCCCGTGCTGCGTGCGAGCGATGCCATCCGTCTGTCGAGCGGTTCTATTCCCTGCAGGCGATGTCGAGCCGCCAGCGAAGCATCATCATGGCTGATGCCGAGCGCGAGCAACCGCGGCAACGATGAATCATATTGCACGACAGGCCCGACCAAGATAACGGGAATGTGCCGTTGATGCAGGAAGGCCAGCGTCTCAGCGACGCTGGGCAGGTCACCATCATCCCAGTGCGCAGCGAGCAGGAGTGCATCCACTTCGTGGGTCGTAAGGTACTCGTGCAGCACATAGTTCATGATGGCGGTGCACGTAGCGAATTGGCGCGGCCGTTGATGCAGCACCGGTTTGCAGCCGACACCATTCGCCTGCATGACATTCGCTCCGGGATAGACGTGGCTCAGGCCCCACCACAAGGCTGCGGCGTGGCTATCGCCGAGCAGCAGCCACTGCTTCTTTCCTGGAACCTCGTGCAGGCATACGCCGGGATGGAAGTCGGCGAACGTAGCTGCTGGCGCCGTGATGAAGCATTGGCCGTTACGGTACTGTTCGCCGCTTTCATGCTGATCGTAGTCGAGGTACCACGCGACGTCGCGAGCCTCCGGCGAGAAGCGCCAAGGGAGTCCATGCGCGGCCACGAGTCCGACGCTTGCGATGCAAGCGCAACCCAGAGCGACTGCCGCACCCGCGAAGAGCCAAGGCCGCGCCACCCGGAAAGATCCGCTGCGAAATGGCACCTCGACAAAACGCCACGAGAGCAGCGCAAGCGCGAAAGACAATCCGAACAACAGAAGTTCAGTGGGATGCTTCCCTAATCCATTCACCAGTGTCAGGCCAAGCAGGTGGAAAACCACGACCGGCCAGTGCCATAGATACAGAGAGTACGAGATGAGTCCCACGAAGGTGACCGGCCTCAGCGAAAGCAGGCGGCCAGCAACGTTCGAGCCGGAGCGTCCCGCTGCGATGATCAGAGCCGTTCCGAGGCATGGCGGTAGCGCGGCCATGCCGGGAAACGGCGTGACGGGGCTGTACAGAAAGAGCGGACCGCCAATCATGATAAGGCCGGCGATCCCTGCGGCGTGGCGCGTGGCCGGGCGCTGAATCTGGGGACATCTCGGCAACGCGAGCATCGTGCCAAGCAGCAGCTCCCACGCCCGAGTATGCGCCCAGTAGAACGTTGCGGATGGAGCGTGAAACGCTCCGTACCCGGCGACGGCAAAGGACGCTGCAGCCAGAGCATAGATGGCCGCATCGATGCGGCGCGGGAGCCATCGTCTCAACAGGACCAGCAGGATCGGGAACAGCACGTAGAACTGCTCTTCGACCGCAAGCGACCACGTGTGCAGCAATGGCTTCATGCTGGCCGGAGCGTCGAAGTAGCCAGACTGCGACCAGAAGTACATGTTCGAGAACGAGCATGCCGCCGCGGCCAGGGACTTCGCGAAGTCGACCAGTTCCAGGGGCAGCATATATCTGCAGGCCAGGATCGAACTCACGAACAGCATGACGAAGAGCGCAGGAAAGATGCGGCGGACGCGGCGCTCGTAGAATGAGGCAAACGAGAAACGATCTTCGGAGGTCTCGCGGAGCAGGATCGACCCGATGAGGAAGCCAGAGATGGTGAAGAAGATGTCGACGCCGATGTACCCGCCGTGTAGCGGCAGACCGATGTGGTAGAAGACCACGGCAAGTACAGCGACTGCACGGAGGCCATCGATGTCGGCGCGATACTTCAGCGACACCTGGTGGCCGCGAGTGACATGCTGGGTCTGATTTTTTGTGGCGACGGAGGTTGACAAGGAGGCATCCCAGGAGGCGCCGCGCGAGCAGCCGAAGATAGAGGGTGCTGTACAGACACAGGGTAACGTCGGGTCCGCGCGTTACGACTACAACTTACGAGTGACGAGGCGTACAGAGCGCTCTCCACGCCAGAACGTTGTTCCCGATGAAGATGGACTCTTCCACATCTGGACGCAAAGTCCCGGCTTATCCATAGCACGCAGGTGTCCGTCGATGCTGCGCTTGGGTCATTGCGCGCAGCATCCGGCCTCACGAGACTGGTTCTACAACAGTCACCGGTCGCACGCCAGTGACAAATCGGATTGTGAACTCGAAGGACACATCGGCTATGCAAACGACTCAATCAGTCCTGAATCATCGTGAGCCGAGGGTCGACTCGCGCACGGGCAAGTACCTGATCTTCGAACTCGGCCAAGAGGAGTTTGGCATCAGTGTTCTCCAGGTGAAGGAGATCATGAAGATGCAGGAGATCACGGTAGTTCCCCGCGCCCCACAACATCTCCAGGGAGTCATCAATCTACGCGGTCGCATTGTGCCGGTGGTGAATCTTCGGCGCAAGTTCGGCATGTCTGAACAGGAAGATACGGAACGCACCTGTATCGTCGTGGTTCGCGTGCATATGAACGGAGGCGAGCAGCCAATCGGGCTCGTGGTCGACGGCGTCGTAGAGGTGCTGCTGCTCAGCGCCAGCGAGATCGAGGACACTCCCGACTTCGGGCGTGAGATCAACACCGCGTACGTGCAGGGTATGGCTACCTGTAAGGGTAAGGTCAAAATCCTGCTGGATATCGACAGCGCGCTGAACGATCAGGACACGATGAGCTGGACAGGTACGGCTGCCTGAAACGGAACCGCAAAAGGTGCTGCAGACTTCCGCGTGCAGTGAAGACGCAACGAGTGTGCGGGCGGCCCGCGGGAGTAGCACGGGAGTGGCTGTTGTCCACGCCCATGCAGCACAGCGTCTGCACTCAGGATCACAGTCTGAAGCACGTGCTCGGCTGCAACCGATTTTGCCTCGCACGCATAGGGAATGGGGAAACGAATGGAAACGGCTAGCGCAGACTGGAAGACGCGAATCGACGAATTTGCCACGCGCGTCATGGTCTATGGCGGCGGACCCGAAACGATTGCTGCGCTCCGGTCACTTGGCGATGAGGCGCGCGAACAAAATGCCGGATCGTGCATCCAGGTCATTGATGAACTGATCGCCAAGCTCGACGAGGATTTTCAGCGCGGACTCGAGCACTTGCTCAAGGTGGGCATTGGTCAATTGCAGACTTCCTTTACCCCAGGCGGAGAAGTCCGCCCGAAGAAGGTCATCAGCGTTCCACTCGGCGAAGACGCAGAGTTGGTGAGCGACTTCCTGGTCGAGGCGCGGGAGCATCTCTCGCAGATCGAAGGGCAGATGCTCACGCTGGAGCGCGATCCCTCGGACATGGAAGTGATTCACGCGGTGTTTCGCGCCTTCCACACGATCAAAGGACTCGCCGGCTTTCTCGATTTTGCCGTTGTGCAGACGGTCGCACATGAAGTCGAGACGTTGCTGGATCTCGCGCGCAATGAGAAGCTCATCATCAATCCGTCGATGGTGGATGTCGTGCTGGAGAGCGGGGACTTCATCCTGGGTGAACTGGCAGCCATCGAACGTGCCTTGGGTGCCGGTTCCATGGTCGAGACCTCGGATCCCGACGCGCTCGCCGAGAAGATACGCCGGCTTTCGCTGCCCCGGGGTGCCAGGCCGGAGCAAGCTACGCCCAAGGCTGCAGCTCCGGCCAGCATAGCGAAAGCTGCTGCCCCCGCTGTCAATCCAGTTGCGGCTGCGCCGGTCGAGCAGGCGTCGGTCCCTGAGCCTGCTGCTGTCGCGCCGGTTGCGGCAGACGAGCCACCGGTGCCCGCTCCACCGGCAGCGCCCACGCCGGCCGCACAGTCCGGCGCGGCAGTGAGCCGCTCTTTCGAAACACCTGATGGCAAGGGCTTCATCAAGCTCTTCTCTGCCGAGGATCGCGCTGCCATGCTGGCCTCCAGCGCAGCGACTGTCTCGCCGCCCACCGCGCCGCAGCAGAAGATCCAAGCTGCTGCTCCGGCGGTCGTCGCCGAAGCTGCGCCGGCAACATCTTCCCAGACGCGGACGGGACCGCCGGCAAAGGAGCCCGCACGCTCCGTGGATGCAGGTTCCGTTCGCGTGGAGACGGCCAAGCTCGATCACCTGATGGACATGGTGGGCGAGATCGTCATCGCGCAATCGCTGATCCGGCACAATCCGGCCTTCTCCGCGACAACAGACTCGCGGCTGCTTGGCGATCTCGCTCAGCTGGCGCGTGTCACCGGCGAAGTGCAACGCGCCACCATGAGCATGCGCATGATCCCGGTGAGCCACGTCTTCCAGCGCGTGGAGCGCGTCATTCGCGACCTTTCCCGCAAGGCGGGCAAGCAGGTCATCCTGGAGACCGTCGGCAGCGAGACCGAGTTGGATAAGACCGTGGCGGAAGAACTTTCCGACCCCTTGCTGCATATGGTGCGCAACTCCGTCGATCACGGGATCGAGAAGGCTGAAGAGCGCATCGCCGCAGGCAAGTCGCCGGAGGCGCACATCCGGCTCACGGCGCGGCATCAGGGTGGCCTCGTCATCATCGCGATCTCGGACGACGGCCGCGGCTTGAACGGGGAGCGGATTCGTGCGAAAGCTGAGGAGCGCGGCCTCATCGCACCGAACACGCAGTTGACCGACACCGAGATCTACAACCTGATCTTCGAACCTGGCTTCTCCACGGCGGAGAAGATCACCGATGTCTCCGGGCGCGGCGTCGGTATGGATGTGGTGCGCCGCAATGTCGAAAAGCTGCGCGGCCGCATCGACACGGAGTCGACACCAGGGCAGGGTACGACCTTCTCGTTGAAGCTTCCTCTGACGCTCGCCATCATCGACGGGCTTGTCGTTGAAGTCGGTTCCGACCGATACATCATCCCGCTCTCCTGTGTGCGCGAGATGTTCCGTCCGCAGGATGATGCGCTCTTCACGGTGGAAGGACGCGACGAGATGTTGCTGGTGCGGGGCAAGCTCCTGCCGGTGGTTCGTCTGAACCAGCGGCTTGGAATCTTTGGCATGGCGCAAAAGCCGTCGGAGGGATTGATCGTCGTTGTCGAGTCGCATAATCGCTGCTTCTGTCTTCTGGTCGACGATCTGTTGGGTAAGCAGGAGGTGGTCATCAAGAGTCTTGGAGAGGCATTGAAGAATATTCCGGGGCTGTCGGGCTGCGCCGTTCTGGGAGATGGCCGCGTCGGGTTGATCCTTGACATCGACGGCATCTTTCGGGGCAGTCGATGAAGCAGGCCGTGATGGAAGCTGCACCGCCTGCCGGGATGCGCCCGCGCGAGTTCGAACTGGTGCGGCAGATGGTGTATGACTTCTGCGGTCTGGACCTGACGGGCAAGCAGGTGCTGGTGGATGCAAGGCTGCGCAAGAAGATTCAGGACGGTGGCTTTTCCGGGGTCGAAGCGTTCCTTGAGCACGTGCAGAAGAATCCGAAAGGCGAAGCCTTCGCCGACATGATCGACGTGTTGACGACGAATCATACGAGCTTCTTTCGCGAGAGTCAGCACTTCGATCTCTTGCGCAACACCGTCGTTCCTGCGTTTGCAGGCGCGGAGCGGCTTCATCTCTGGAGTGCGGCCTGTTCGACCGGCGAAGAACCGTATACGATTGCCTTCTCGCTCCTTGATGCATTGGGTGAAGCAGTCTTCTCGCGGGTTCAGATTTTCGCCACTGACATCTCGACCCGGGTGCTCGCCAAGGCGAAGAAGGCTCTCTACCCCCTCGCGACCGTTTCGCAGCTTCCCCCGGACCTGCGCCGGCGATGCTTGTTGAAAGGAACGGGCGCGTATGCCGATCAATGTCTGGTCAAGCGCGAACTGCGCAGTCTCGTGACCTTCCGTCAATTCAACCTGCTCGACGATTGTTCGTCTTTCGGCCCGTTTCATGTCATCTTTTGCCGGAACGTGATGATTTATTTCGACCAGCAGACGCAGGAACGCCTGGTGAACCGGCTCGCAGCGCAACTTCATCCCGGGGGATACTTGTTGATTGGTCATTCCGAAAGCCTGAGCGGCCTCAACCAACCACTGCAATACATCGCGCCCGCAACCTACCGAAGAGGCGCCAGCATGGGAACAGTAGCGAAGCTGGATAGCACGTTGAGGAGAGCGCGATGAATCAACTCATCGTGGGGATCAGCGACTGCATGGTCTCGCGGGATCCAGACGTGACGCTGGTCACCTATGCGCTGGGTTCATGCATCGCGATCCTGATCCACGATCCCGTGATCTGTGTTGCCGGGTTGTTGCACTTCATGCTGCCGGAGTCCGTGCTTGATCCAGGCAAAGCGCAGAGCAAACCGTTCATGTTTGCGGATACGGGCATTCCGACTCTCTTCCATCGCGCCTACGATCTTGGCGCGGTCAAGCAGCGGCTGATCGTTTCCGCAGTGGGCGGGGCTCAGGTGTTGGATGCAGAGAATACCTTCAACGTCGGAAAACGGAATCTGCTTGCGGTCCGGAAGATCATGTGGAAAGCGGGCGTGAGACTGCATCACGAAGAGGTGGGCGGCACGATGCCGCGTAATGTACGCATCGCGGTTCGCACCGGTCATGTCGTTGTCTCCAGCGCAGGCGAAGAACGAGAACTCAAGCAGCAAGGCTTTGAAAGGACAAAGAACAGCCATGTCTTATAACGTACTGATAGTCGACGACTCTCCGAGCATGCGCAAGATCATTCGCCGCGTCATTAACTTGTCCGGCTTCGATGCGACAACCTGCCTGGAAGCAGGAGACGGGGTGGAGGCGTTGAGCGTTCTGGACTCCTCCGCGGTCGATCTTGTCCTCACCGATATCAACATGCCCAACATGAACGGCGAGGAGCTGGTCGCGCGCCTGGCCGCCGATCCGAAGCGCTCGACGATTCCCGTGCTCGTGATCTCGACGGATCGAAGCGAAGAGCGCATCCGCAAGCTGATCATGCTTGGCGCGTGCGGGTACATCACCAAGCCTTTCGTTCCTGAGACGCTGGGAGCAGCGTTATCCCAGATCGTCCACGGAGGACAGGCATGATTCCTCATGCTTTTGAGGTTGAGTTGCAGAACGCGGTGACCGACGTTCTCGAATCCATGTGTTTTCTTTCGCTGCTGGATCAGGATGCCGCCGCAACGGCTGCCGAGACGCCGTCGGTCGCGCGACGGCTCGACTTCCGCGGTTCTTTCTCGGGAAGCTTCGGCTTGCGAGCTCCGTTGGAGACGGCAAGCATCTTCGCGGGCAATCTCCTCGGTCAGGATCACGAGGAACTTACCGAGCAGGAGATTGGCGACAGCGTCGGAGAGATCGCGAACATGATCTGCGGATCGTTCCTTTGCCGGCTGGAGACCAAGCAGCCGTTCGACCTCACGACGCCCGTTGTTGACGCCACGAGCGAGGCAGGGGAGGGATCGATGCAACGCTTCACTAAAGATTTCGTTGTGGAAGGCGGGCTCCTCCACACCTGGCTGCGGATTGGTTAACAAAGATGCTCGTGCAGAAAATCAAGGTTCTTGTTGTTGACGACTCAGCCATCGTGCGGAAGATTCTCTCCGAGACGATCGACGCTGAGAGCGACATGGAAGTGATCGGCACGGCGCCGGATCCCTTCGTGGCTCGCGATAAGATCCTTCTGCTCAAACCCGATGTGCTCACGTTGGACATTGAGATGCCGCGCATGGATGGGCTGACTTTCCTCAAGAAGCTCATGCAGTTTCATCCCATGCCGGTCATCATGATCAGCTCTCTCGCGCGCTCGTCCTGCGAGACCTCGCTCGAAGCGCTGCGCCATGGGGCGGTGGAGGTGATGGCCAAGCCGGGAGGTCCTTACTCCATCGGAGACCTTAAGGAGGCGCTCCCTGCCAAGCTGCGCGCGGCCTTCCGTTCCAGGGTCTCAGCCGTTCCGCCAAAGCCAAGTGTTGGCGCTCCGGTGGCCGCTGCTCCTCCGGCAAACACTCCGGTGAGCGCGCCGTCCTTTGATCAGAACGGGATCGTCGCGATCGGCGCTTCGACGGGAGGCGTCGAGGCCATCCATGAAGTGATGATGAATCTGCCGAAGAATCTGCCGGGCGTGGTCATCGCACAGCATATCCCGCAGCACTTCTCGACCGCATTTGCCAACCGATTGAACCAGAGCTGTGGCCTTGAGGTGCGCGAGGCGGTTGCCGGCGATGTGCTTCGTCCAGGCCTTGCCTTACTCGCTCCGGGCGACTACCACATGCTCGTGCGCAGGACGGGGTCGCGCTACACCATCGAGTTGCAGCAGGGGCCAAAGGTTTGCTATCAAAGGCCAGCCGTCGACGTGTTGTTCACGTCGGTTGCCTGCGCAGCCAAGCAGAATGCGGTCGGCGTACTGCTCACCGGGATGGGCTCCGATGGAGCGCAGGGGCTGTTGAAGATGCGACAGGCTGGCGCTGTCACGATCGCCCAGAACGAGGCCAGTTGCGTGGTCTATGGAATGCCTCGTGAAGCCGTCAAGCTGGGTGCCGCGATGCATGTCGTGCCCCTGTCCTCAATCTCCGGTGTCATCGTCCGCGAGGCGTCCCGGTTGAAAGGCAATGCGTGAGGAAAGCATAGAGGCGGTTGAGGCAGGGCTCCAGAAAGCGATGCGCTCACCATAACGGATTAGCTTATCCCGCGAACGGTACATTGCTGAGAACTGAAGAAAGATCAAGACTGAGACGAAGTACTATGTGGACGTTCCTCCCTGTTTCTCCGCCGCAGCAACTCAGAAGTATCTTCGCAGGCCCTAGAAGACTTCTGCCCCAAGGCACGCTCGTGAGTAGGGACGTGGTTGAACAAGCGTAGGCCTAACGAAGACAAAATTGATCCCGGGGGGTTCCAGTGCAACAAATGACAGTAGGCAAGAAACTATTCGCGGGCTGCGGAGCTTTGCTGGCGATCACCCTGGCCGTAGGCGGGATTGCAGTTCGTAATGTCGGCAACCTTGGCGACAGCATTGTCACACTGGGCGACCATTACGTTCACATCCTGTATCTTGCGGGTGATCTCCATAGCCATACAGAGAGACTTGTGTCCATCTCTCGCGGAGTCCTGCTGCGGGGGCACCTTCATGATCCAAGCCGCATCGGCCAGTTGAGAGCGCAATATGAAGATGAAGTGTCCGCCATCAAAGGCGAGGCCCTGGAGATCAGCGCATCGACGAAGTACGACGATGTACGCGAACTGGCGAAGGACCAGATTCCCAGCACCACGGATGCGCTGAACCAGGCTGCAGGCGATGTGGCGGCAGCGATCCTGCAGGGAGATTTGGCGACTGCCGACGACATCAACAACAAGAAGATCGTTCCGTTGGGAGCGAAGCTCTCCGCAGCAGGCGCTCAGGTTGCGAAGATCGAGGCGCAGCACGCACAGGAGTTTGGCAGTCAGTCTGTTTCGATGGTTCCGGCCGCACGCACGCTCAGCTTCGCCATGATTCTGCTCTCTTTGGCCGTGGGCGGAACGGTGATCTACGTCGTGCGCGAGATCATCCGAAATTGGACCCAGCATATCGCCGAGCTTCGCGACGGTGCGGAGCAGGTTCGCAGCGCAGCCTCACAGGTCTCCGCCTCCAGCCAGTCGTTGGCACAAGGCGCGTCGGAGCAGGCAGCTTCGCTTCAGGAGACCTCGGCTTCGTCGGAAGAGATCAACTCGATGGCGCGGAAGAACACGGATAACTCCCGCTCGACCGCGGAACTGCTTGCGCAGTCGCAGACCAAGGTCAACCTGGCGAATCAGCATCTTGCCGAGATGGTGACGTCGATGAACGAGATCAACGACTCCAGCGCGAAGATCTCCAAGATTATCAAGGTGATCGATGAGATTGCCTTCCAGACCAACATCCTTGCGCTGAATGCTGCGGTAGAGGCTGCTCGCGCCGGCGAGGCAGGTATGGGCTTCGCCGTTGTCGCCGATGAGGTGCGTAGTCTGGCGCAGCGAAGCGCGCAGGCGGCGAAGGATACGGCATCGCTCATTGCCGACTCGATCGCCAAGTCCAACGAAGGCAAGACCAAGGTCGATCAGGTCGCCGCCACAATGCGCGCGGTCACGGAAGATACGACCCGCATCAAGGTGATGGTGGATGAAGTGAGTCTCGGGAGCGATGAGCAGACCCGCGGCATCGATCAGATTGGGCGCGCCATCGTACAGATGGAGCAGATCACCCAGAATACCGCCGCCAGCGCGGAAGAAAGCGCAGCCGCAGCCGAGGAACTGAGCGCCCAGTCGGAGACGATGAGCGAAGTCGTTGACCGCCTCTTCGCCATGGTGGATGCCGACGCTGCTGCTTCGACGAGGCCACGGCCGACGTCGGTTGTTGCCAAGTCGTCGCCTCCGCTCGCGAGACGAACTTCCTTCAAGCCGTCTCCTTCGCCGCGCCCAGCGCACTCGAGGAACTCGGAAGAGTTTCCTCTTGAAGAGAGCTTCCAGTCCTTCTGAGCGCCGATGACGGCGAGCCTTCCACGCCGCAAACAAGGGTGGCCGAAGGCTCGCCGCTCAGGCTGCGTTTCGAGGATTGATGAGAGTGGCCGAGTGTTCCGCGGCGAAGAGGTGGGTTTCGGCGGCAGCATGGGACCGTTTCGTCCTCTTCAGCTTGACTCGCTCCAGGACGGGGGCCGCAGTGGAGGGACGCTGAGCGACCAGTGGAAGATCCGCGCTATTTTCCGGGGCCAGGGCGGGTTTCATCGGGGGCCGGAAGGTCATGGCCGAACTGATCCCGCGCGACGCAACGTAAGCTAGGGTTCGCGCAACAGACATAGTCATCTCCGTCGATCGTGCAGATTGACGTGCAAAACTCAGGGGAAGAGAACCTGACTCTGCAGCTTACACCTGTGCAGAGGTCTTTGTCTCCCGGTGAGGACTGTGGAAACCGCACTTCAGTTTGGTGTTGCGACATCCATGGTTTTCGGAGGCCAGAGGTCGGTTCTCGGCCCCGGCCGAAGACGCAGAAACACCGCAGCACCCAGCGGACGCGGGCCGTAGACTGGCCTTAGGACGCCTGGTACTCCGTAGGTCGTCATCTGTACTCCCAGGGCGGTGCGCAGGTGCCGCGAAATTCGCTCGTCCCGATCGTAGCCGAAGCTGTAGGCCTGGACGTGACCAATAGGTCTCTCCGCAAAACCAGGAGGCAGCCGCGCTTCTCCAACGAGCAATTCGTTGGAGCGGTCGGCGTTCTCGAACCGCGTCCAGGCATCGTTCTTGGAGCGGAATCGCAACAGAGACTCGAAGAGATAGCTGTCTTCCTTCGAGCCGTCCGGGATCGCCCGCGTGCGCCCCCACACCGCTGAACTTGCCCAATTGCCAGTAGCCCAGGCGCGGTTGTACATGACGGACGCAGTGGTCCTGGCTTGGTCTTCCGCGGGAAACAGGGCTTCAGGGCTGGAGATTCGGCCATACGAATACTGCCCGCTCCAGTTCATTCCGGGCTGCAGGGTCAATCGCGTCGACCAGGAATCGATGGCGCCCGAGGCAAGCCGCCAGCGATGCTCGTCGGGTTCGCGGCCATGGAAACCGCTGGCCTCGATGCGCACCATGCCATGGGTGAGACCAGCCGTCACCACATCGTCCGAGATGTGCGTCGAGTCTTCTTGATGATGGCCAAGAGGAGCCACTGGATCTTCCGCCGCCGACGCGCGATGCGGATAGGCCGTAGGGCCCAGGGCGGGATCGCCCATGGGGGCAACGTAAAGGGAGAGGACCGTTCTCTCGCCGACCGGAAGATCGTATAGAGCGGCCAACTCCATGAAGAAGTTATGCGGATGTTGACCGTCGACGATGGGCAGCCCAAAGGCGGTCTCGCCCTGTTGGAAGAGCAGTGGGTACCGACGTCCGCTGATCGTCGCCGGCTCCAGCGAGAGCATCGCTCGCAGGGTCAGCAATCCAGGCCCAAAGCGGCGCTGCGCCATGGGCATGAACCAGTTGGTGGAGAAGAATTTGTCGCCTCCGCGCGCGCCTGTCTGCTGCAGGTCGGTTACAAAGACGTTGGCATGGAACATCACCATCCAGCGGTTAGCAACTGCCATCAGCATGGGATGTGGAGTGGAGTTCGGTTCAGCGCTGGTCCCAGACGAGCTATGATCTTCCACGGCATGCACGAAGTCCTGCGGGTGCAGACCGAACATCGTGCCGGAGCGAATTGGTGCTCCGGGCGCGGCTGTCTCGCTGGTTAGAGGATGCGGACACATCTGCATGCCCGGCATGGTCTCGACACAAGGCGTTGCCGCAGCCTGCGCCGCGGAATACGCCGTTGCAGTGACACTGAGCATGATAAGCAAAGGGAGTTGATGCATGGAAGCGTTCCTCGCTCCGCGGCCTAGAGCAGCGGAGTGGTTCAGAGCATTGCTCCTGTTGCACTGGCCCCGGGAGCCTTGAGCGAAATCGGCGTTCTTGCAGAGGATCCCGGGTACAGCCTATGAGAGACATGCTCTGGGATGGGCCGCGCGCCAGCGAGCATCGGCGGTCTCACTGCTGGCAATCGTGTGCGAGACGCTGCCTCAGATTCGTAGGGGTAAGGAAAGGCGTTCGGGAGAGCCGCATCGCCAACGCAAGCCGCTCGTGATCAAGCGTCCGTGCGAGCGCGCGCAGCGATGCAGCGTCTGAACGTTTGTCGATTGCAGTGCGAGATTGGAGCGATCTGTCTTCGGCCAAGTCGCGACAGCGCTCCTCAAGCTTGCAGCACAAATGACCCTGCCGCACAGTTTGCGGTTCGTCTCGGGCTGGTGCTTGGTCGAAGCGCTCCTAGCTTCAGGACAGTGCCCGCATACGCGGCCTGAAGGCCTCACGATGCTTTGTGACGAAGCCTCGGAACGACATCCAGGTTGAGACGAGGTCGTCGAGCACGCCAACTCGCAGGCCCAGGCCTGCATCGTCGTGGACGCCACGAGCAGAACGATCAACAGAATCAGCGCATCTGGGAGCCGGCGCAACACAGGTTCAGTTTACTCGACGGCAGCACGGATTCATTCGTACTTGCTGAACGCATCGATCTGCCGCGCGTGATACTCCCTTCGTTCCACGGGCGACGAGAGCACAGTGGATGTCGAGGTCGCGCCCAGCGCGGAGAGCCGGTCGATGAGCGATTCCATGTGCCGGATCGAGACGACGTCCGCTTCGATCACGAAGGACTCTGCGCCGGTGATGCGATGGCACCGGCTGACCTCGGCGAGCTCCTTGATGGCGGTCACTGTGCGTCCGATCTGCAGTTCGCCGCCGGGGATGGTCAGGCGAATGAGGATGCGGATGGGCACTCCGAGCTTGGCCGTGTTGACGCTCGCGTGATAGCCGGTGATGATGCCAGACTCCTCGAGCCTCCGCACCCGCTCCGCGACGGCAGGGGTGGAGAGCCCGACCTTGCGGCCCAGTTCGGCGAAGGTCTGCCGGGCATGATGCTGCAGCGCCTCGAGCAGCTTCCAGGAGATGGCGTCGAGCGCGAACGGCGTGGAAGCTGCCTTCTGCGGCATCAATCTTTCCTTGTGAAGTCAATTTGGGACATAGCATTCGATTGTTAATCGCCGAGGCGACTCTTCCTGCGAAAGCCCATTCTCTACTGTACTCCGCGAAGCCTATGCTTTTGGTGCTGCCGCGGGCGTAAACCCACCGCGACGCCGCAGGAGGATCTCTGCCCATGCCGATCTCCGCTCCAACCGCTCCCCACGAACTCCTCAAGACCGCGCCGGACTCCAGAACGGCCCCCAGCGACGACTTTCTCCCGTTGAAGGGCACCGACCACGTCGAGTTCTACGTCGGCAACGCGCGCCAGGCGGCTTACTTCTACCGCGCTGCCTTCGGCATGTCGCTGGTGGCGTACGCGGGGCCGGAGACGGGCCAGCGCGATCGCGCGTCCTACGTCGTGCAGCAGGGTAAGGTACGATTTGTGCTGACCACGGCGCTGCGCAGCCACGATCCGATCGCCGACCATGTGCATCGTCACGGCGACGCGGTGCGCGTGGTGGCCCTGTGGGTGGACGACGCGCGGAAAGCGTGGCAGGAGACGACCAGCCGTGGCGCGATCACTGTCGCCGAACCTTACACGCAATCGGACGAACATGGCGAGGTCGTTCTGGCCAGTATCAAGACGTATGGCGAGACCATCCATACTTTCGTCGAGCGCAGCAACTACACCGGACCGTTTCTTCCTGGATTTCGCGCGGTCCAGGACGATACGATTGCCCGCCCGGTTGGGCTGCTGCATATCGACCACATGGTGGGCAACGTCGGCTGGAACGAGATGGATGAGTGGGTCGCCTTCTATCGCAACGTGATGGGCTTTTCGCTCTACCAGCACTTCGACGACAACGACATCTCGACCGAATACTCTGCCCTGATGTCGAAGGTGATGGCGAGCGGCAATGGTTACGTGAAGTTCCCGATCAACGAGCCGGCCGAGGGCAAACGCAGATCGCAGATCGAGGAGTATCTGGACTTTTATCCCGGTCCCGGTGTGCAGCACATCGCGCTCGCGACAGACGACATTCTGCATACCGTCAACCGCCTGCGCGAGCAGGGAATCGAGTTCCTCAAAGTTCCCCACACCTACTACACCGAATTGCAGAGCCGCGTCGGAGCGATCGACGAGCCGTTGAGCGAACTCGAAGAACTCGGCATCCTGGTCGATCGCGACAACGAAGGTTACATGTTGCAGATCTTTACCCGGCCGGTCGAAGATCGTCCCACCGTATTCTTCGAGATCATTCAGCGCAAGGGCAGCCGCAGCTTCGGTAAAGGGAACTTCAAGGCGCTCTTCGAGGCCATCGAGCGCGAGCAGCAGGCGCGCGGCAACCTGTAACACATCGAGGAAGATCCACATGCTGACTGACGTCTTCTCCGCCGCAGCGCCTTATCTCATCCAGCAGGACTACGCGGCTTATACGCCCGAGCAGCATGCGGTGTGGGCCGAGCTGGTGGGACGCGTCCTGCCGCAGCTGGAGCAGCATGCATCGCGCGCCTATCTCGACGGTCTGGAGATCATCGGGCTGCAGCAGGATCGACTCCCGGACCTCGCGGCCATCAGCACGCGCCTTGGTCCGCGAACTGGTTGGGCCTCAACCCCGGTGAGTGGCTTCCTGCCTGCGCCGGCCTTTTTCGAGATGCTGGCGGCGCGCTGCTTTCCCACCACCACCTGGCTGCGCAGCCGTCACTCGATGGACTACACGCCGGAGCCTGACATCTTTCACGACGTCTTCGGCCATGTGCCGATGCACTCGCATCCCGTCTTTGCCGGCTTCCTGCAACACTACGGCCGCGTCTGCGCGGAGACGCCGGATCCATTCGTGCTGGAGAAGCTTGGGCGCATCTTCTGGTACACGGTGGAGTTCGGTCTCATTCGCGAAGCTGGCGCGGTGAAGGTCTACGGCAGCGGCTTGATCAGCTCACGCGCGGAGTGCGCGAACGTCTTCGCAGGGAACTGCACGGTGCGCGACTTCTCGCTCGATGACGTGCTCAACACTCCCGTCAAGGTCGACGAGCTGCACAAGCTGCTCTTCGCCGTGCGCAGCTTCGATGAGATCTACGCGGCCATGCACGAGGCGGAAGAGCGGGCGCGGATGGGCCGTTTGTAAAGCATGTCCCGGAAGGTGAAACGATGCAAAGCAAGCTGCAGTATCAATCCGGTTTCGGCAATGAGTTCGCCAGCGAAGCCGTCGCCGGTGCGCTGCCTTTGGGCCAGAACGCGCCGCAGAAGCATCCGCTCGGCCTCTACACGGAACAGTTTAGCGGAACAGCCTTCACAGCTCCACGTGCCAGCAATCGCCGCACCTGGACCTATCGCATTCGGCCCTCCGTCACGCATCGTCCGTACGAGGAGATTCCCGCGAAGCTGATTCGCAGTGGTCCATTCCTCGAAGTGCCCACGGTGCCGAATCAACTGCGCTGGTCGCCGCTGCCCATCCCGGAAGAGAAGACGGACTTTGTCGATGGCATCATCACGCTGGGCGGCAATGGCGATCCGGCGATGCAGACCGGCGTTGCGATTCACCTGTATGCGGCAAACGCCTCGATGGAAGACCGCTTCTTCTATACCGCGGACGGCGAACTCCTCATCGTGCCGGAGCTGGGAGCCCTGCGCCTGCATACCGAGCTGGGGATTCTTGCAGCTGCTCCTGGCGAGATCGCCGTCATCCCACGTGGCGTGAAGTTTCGCGTTGTTCTGGCGGACGCGCAGGCGCGTGGCTACCTCTGTGAGAACTACGGGATTCCGTTTCGGCTGCCGGAGTTAGGCGCCATCGGCGCCAATGGTCTAGCCAATCCGCGGGACTTCGTCGCACCCGTTGCAGCCTACGAAGATCGCGCAGGCGACTTCCACATCACGGCGAAGTTCCTGGGCAGGCTATGGTCCGCCGCGATCGATCA